>Ga0209636_10001828_pt1 | contig 21524 bp, 18 predicted proteins | sample DeeMarSWOR152_54_FD_187464 | JGI IMG/M metagenome (GOLD analysis project Ga0209636, IMG submission 187464) | Marine sediment microbial communities from White Oak River estuary, North Carolina - WOR-1-52-54 (SPAdes) (version 2) | ecosystem: Environmental > Aquatic > Marine > Intertidal zone >...
CCACCACCTGGTCATACAGAACTTTGGCGACTTTTAAACAGTCTGGAGTTATACCTCCCACAACTTTGGGTATTTTTTCAGTCGGATATTCTTTATCCCCGGGATTCTCCCGCTCAGGCGAGTAGGCCAGGAAAAAATCCTCACCCACCTTCAATCCTGTTTCCTCCAAGATAGGTAGCATCTGCTCCTCTGTTGTACCAGGGTAAGTGGTGCTCTCCAGAACCACTAGTTGTCCTTTCTTGAGCTTTTCGGAAATGACTTTTGTTGTCTTCAGAACAAATGATAAATCAGGGTTACGATGTGAGTCTAAAGGAGTCGGAACACAAATGATAATAATATCCGCCTGGTCCAGGATTCCAAAATCTGAAGTCGCTTGAAATCTCTTCTCCTTAAGAAAAGTTATTAATTCTTCAGCCGTGACATGCTTGATGTAGCTCTTTCCCTGGTTCAGCATTTCGACTTTCTTCTCATCGACGTCGAATCCAGTGACCCGAAAACCTCTGTTTAAAAATGTCTTGACTAGAGGCAGACCCACATAGCCCAGGCCTATGATTGCAACTTGAGCTTCTCTATTTTTTATTTTTTTTTCTAAAACCGAAGCCATCTCTGCCATGCCTTATTTCCTCTCTTGATACCAGCGAATAGTCTTCTCCAGACCTTTTCTGAAGTCAATTTTTGGTTCGAACTTCAGCATATCCCTTGCTTTGGTGATATCAGCAAAAGAATGCCTGATATCTCCCGGACGGGGCTTGTCATATTCTGGGTCGATATCCGTGTTTAAAATCTCATTTATTCTTGCTGCCAGAGAATTGACAGTGGTCTTTTCGCCACAGCCAACATTGAAAGCCTCTCCTGAAACATTCTCAACTTCCGTAGCTAAGAAATTCGCCTCAACCACATTCCCCACAAAAGTAAAATCTCTGGATTGTTCCCCATCTCCGAAAATGGTAGGTTTATTCCCTGCCAGCATCCTGGAAATAAAACTGGGAATGACGGCTGCATATTGAGAAGCAGGGTCTTGTCGGGGACCAAATATATTAAAATACCTCAGGCTAATTGTGGGCAGTCCGTAAATAACACTAAAAACCCGGCAATATTTTTCTCCCACCCGCTTAGTAAGGGCATAGGGAGACAGTGGATTGCCTTGAGTACTCTCTATTTTCGGAAGAGTCGGGTCATCTCCGTAGACTGATGAAGAGGAAGCGAAAACAAACCTGCGGACTTTTGCTTCCTTGGAAGCAAGCAGAAGGTTCAATGTTCCGTTGACATTGATATCATTGGCCAGGATTGGGTCTTCGATGGAGCGAGGAACCGAGGGCAGGGCTGCCTGATGCAGCACAAAATCAACGCCGCTGACAGCACGCCTGCAGCTCTCATAATTTCTTATATCTTCCTCAAGAAATTCAATTTTATCCAGAAAAGGCTCAATATTTTCCTTTTTTCCGGTTATCAAATTGTCGACAACCCTGACTTCATGATCCCTTATGAGAAGTTCCTCAACAATATTGGAACCGATAAAACCAGCCCCCCCGGTCACCAAGTACCTGCTCATAAGTTTCTTTTCCTATCCGAATTTGTTATTCACTATATATCAGTAATGAAACAATTTAGCAATATGGAAATTTGTGAATTTTTATTCTAAATAGCCCAAATCATTCAACCTCTGGATGACTTTATCGGTGCTTTCCTCCAGAGTCTCTTTATCCGTCTCTAGAAGAATCTCTGGATTTAAGGGCTCCTCATAAGGGTCAGAAACTCCAGTGAATTCTTTTATTTCACCCTTTTGAGCTTTTTCGTACATGCCCTTAGTATCCCTTTCAATGCAGACTTCCACCGGGCATTTGACGTAAACTTCGATGAAGTTACCGATTTCGCGGCGGGCATGCTCCCGAATCTCTCGATAAGGAGAGATAAAAGAAGTCAGCACTGCCACTCCATTCCTGGTCAAAAGCTTGGCCACAAAGGTGACTCTTCGGATGTTCTCGTTCCGGTCTTCTTTGGAAAAACCTAAATCCCGGGTGAGGCTCTGGCGGACGATATCTCCATCCAGCCTTTCCACTTTCAAGCCGCTCTCTCTGAGGACTTCAGCAACTTTGTCAGCCACAGCAGTCTTCCCTGAGCAGGGTAAGCCCGTGAACCACAGAGTGAATCCTTTTTGTTCTTTGCTTTTTGCGTTATCCATAAGTGCGGATCTCCTTATTAATGCAACCTATTATATTTTTTTTATTTGTATTCATATTGCCTTTATTGTATGAGATTGCCGCGCTCCTTTCAGTCGCTCGCAATGACGACGTCATGTATTCATAGTAATGACATTGACATCTTATGAGATTGCTTCGCCCTTTCAGGGCTCGCAATGACTATATGATTTGTTCGCAGCGACAATATGCTTTGCCCGCAATGACAATATCAACTCGCTCTTCGCAATGACAATTTAATCTATTACTCCCCTTTTCCGAATTCGTATTTCCATTCATTTTTACCCATTACTTTTTACCGATGACTTTGCCTTCCATATCCGCTGGAATCGGCACTCCCATGGAATGAAGAACTGTGGGGGCGATATCCATAATGCTGGCATCCACTTTCTTCTGCATCTTGTTTTGAGGGTCATAAAGGATGTAAATGCCATGCTGGGCATGGACAGCATCATCAGGTCCAGTGTCATTTTCCAATAAATATTTGGTGTTATGGCCCAGGGTTCCGGCTGAGCGCCAGTATAAATCATCAAAATAAACCATTAAATCTGGATAATCTCCCCGGGCCTCCTTAAAGTACTCCTGGGGCTTCAGGATCTGTGTTTTCCACTCTTCACCATCAACGCCTTTAATGGATTGTAACTTCTCCATCAGAGCATCTCTTTCCTTTTCATAATCTTCAGGGCTGATAATTCCTTGAGCTTCTCTTCCTTCGATGTTGAGGAAGAGGCGGGCATAATATCCTCCCCATCCCCAAGCTTTGGAACGAGACCAATCAATATCGACGTCATTCAGGCTAACTGGAGCCTGGGGTTTTTCCTTGACAACTAAGTCCCCGCTTTCGATCAGCCATTCGTTGATGCAGAAGGCCCCCTTCATCCTTTTGGCACCATGATCAGAAGTAACCAGAATAATTGTGTCTTTAGGGATATTGGAGAGAAGCTCCCCTATTTTCCTGTCCAGATCCTTGTAGTAATCCATGATGGCATTCTCATACTTATTCCCTTTCACGTAGAGGTGGTGCTCTTTATCCATAAATTTCCAGAAACCATGCTGAATTCTGTCCACTCCGATCTCAACAAACATGAAAAAATCCCAGGGTTTCTTCCGAACGAGATAATACATGACCTCAAACCTCTTGGCGGTCATCTCATAGATTTGCTCCAGAAGCTTGTCTTTCTCATCGGTCCTGAAAACAACATCAAAGATGTAGTTCCCGAATTTCCCCTCGATCTCTTGCCTGAGTTCAGGGGGAAAGGTGTATTCTTTCTCGATATCAGGAGTTATGAAACAGGAGATTAAATTCCCTGCCACAGGCTTGGGGGGATAGCTGGGAGGAACACTGACCAGGCAGCTCTGGCCTCCTTGCTCTCCAACAATGTCCCAGACTGTTCGTTCTCTTATAGATTGGGAAGTCGCAATCCAGATATCCTTGTAGGAGTAATCTTTACGGTGCCTGAAACCATAAAGTCCCAGTTTTCCCGGGTCTTTGCCCGTACACATCACCATCCAGGCAGGAATGGTGATCGGGGGATCAGAGCTTCTCAAGTTTCCATAGAGTCCATTCTCGATCAACTCCCTTAAAACTGGGAGCTCTTCCCGGCGGTCAAAGACAATCTTAGCCGGGGCACAGTCCAATCCGATAACTAAGACTTTTTTCTCCATTAAAATTCCTTTCTTACTCCACGAATGGATTATCGTAGCTGATAATGATTTTGGCCACTTCCGGCCGCATCAATTCTGGCGGAGGTATCTTTCCCTGGATCAGCATTTCTCTTATCTTGGTTCCAGAGAAATTTATGTGCTCCTCTGGAGTGTGAGGGCATGTCTTTTCATTAACCACGGAATTGCATTTCTTGCAGAAATAAAAAGATTTGAAGAAAAGAGGCACAATTACCAAATCAGGGAATTCTTCGAAAATATCCTGGGCTGCGTAGGGAGGATAATAATCACCGACGCCGGCATGGTCTCGGCCGATGATGATGTGGGTACAGCCGAAGTTTTTTCGGATTATGGCATGGAAAATGGCCTCCCTCGGTCCAGCATACCGCATTTCCATCTGGAGAATAGCCACCACTGCTCTTTCTTTCAGATAGTAATTTCTTATCAGCTCATCATAGGCGGCCAGGATAACCTCATCCTTAAAGTCTCCCTTTTTCTTACGGCCGATAACAGGGTTGACGAAGACTCCATCGGTGAAAGTCAAGGCTGTTTTTTGGACATATTCATGTCCGATATGGGGAGTATTCCTGGTCTGGAAACCAACCACTGTCCTCCAGCCTTTTTCTTTAAAAAGAATTCTTGTCTCCAATGGTCTGAGTTTATACTTATCGAAAGGCGTGGGAGATACCTGAATCAAATCGATTTTCCCAGCGAGCAGAATATCTTTCATGTTTTTTACCTTGGCCACACCAGGATGAGCTGTGTCAGTCGTCTGGAAGACTTTTTCTGCCAGTTCTTCTTTGCTGTATTCATATTTTTCCTCGAGATGAAGGACGGCCACCGGCTGGTTGCTTTTGTTGAGGAGGATTACTTGCTGGCCTTCTTTGAGTTTGTCTGCCTTTTCCTTTTCGACATCCAAGACAATGGGGATAGGCCAAGGAAGGTCGTTAGGAAACCTCATCTGGTTTAAGACACTCTGAAAATCTTTTTTTCCTAAAAATCCTTCCAATGGGCTAAAAACTCCAAAAGCAATGTTTTCGACTTCGCTGATTGATTCCTGATTGAGTTTTAAAGAAGGCAGCGCTTTAGCTTTTTCAAGAACTTTTTCTCTTTCTTCCTTGCGAAGATGCCGGTCAATGAGTTTGCCGCCATGAGGATTAATCATACTTGTCTCCTTATTACCTCTTACTTTAATTATTAAATATGAGATGTAAAATGTTTCCCATCGATTATTTCGAGCGATTCTTCAATTTCACCTTACTCGTCTGCCTTTCCATTCTCTCTTCACGATATCTATTGGAACAAACATCCAGAAAAACTCAATAAATATAAATTGGATTTGAAGGGCTTTGAGTGTTAATCGATGTATCCCAGGGCTTTTAGCCTTTCCTTTACCTTTTCCTCATCCTCTTTACTTAAAGCTTCTCCACTCGCCTTCTCCTCGGAGAGGCTTTCTCTCAAGACTTTAGTGATATAACTCGAAACAGATTTGAACTCTGAGCCCTTTATTTTCTCTTCTATTCTCTTGTAGAGAGAGGTGGGAATGGATACATTCATGAATTCTTTTTCCATGTTTCTCTCCTCTTACTTTCTGAAGTTAAAATTGTGGGGGTTGCTTAGGATTCAACCTTCCTTTAAGTTAAATTGATATATACACCAGCTAACCTTTTTTTTCAAGACCATTAGGGGTCATAAGTTGGACATAATAGGAAGCATCTCCAAATCCGTGATACCTATAATTTCCACCTAATAAGGTCATTGGGAATGGAGGAAGCGACTTTGAAGATTTAGCCTTCGGATTTCGGTCTTTGAGGGAAGTCGACGACAGTCGACCTGCGAGTATGTTTGAGCGTAGCGAGTTACGCAGCAGCCGAGAAGGCCGGAAGGAGAATGGCGTTAAAAATCTGAACGGAGCGAAACCATTCTCAATGACCTGTTCTTATCACGGATTTGGGAATGCTTACGACCTAATAGTGATCTGTTGCAAGGAAATTCAAAAAGTCTTAATATAAAAACACGATTGATTTTCTTAACTTAATAGGGCAATTGAAATCGCTGTTACTCCTTTCCTTACAGTAAAAGAGAGAGTATTTGATCGATTGAACTGCCTTGGTGCTCAAAGAGTAGAGGAACAATTAAATGTTTGAAAGAATCTTTCAACATAAGATAATTCTTGCCGATCAAGTGAGGGTGGAAGCCTATAAAAAAGCTATCCATGAGGTCGTCAGGAAAGGAGATGTGGTTGCGGATATTGGTACGGGAAGTGGTATTCTTGCCTTTTTTGCTGTTCAAGCAGGGGCAAAAAAAGTATATGCGGTAGAGCAGGATGAAGTCATAGAGGAAGCAAAAAAGCTGGCCAAAAATAATGGATTAGATAAAAGAATTGTTTTCATTAAGGGGAGGTCAGATAGAGTTGAAGTCCCAGAACAGGTGGATGTCATTATATCTGAATTAATAGGTTTTTTCGGCCTCGAAGAAAATCTGCATCGGTTCAAGATTGATGCCAGGAAAAGGTTTCTCAAGCCGGGAGGGAGGCTTGTTCCCTCCTGGTTAGAACTATTTCTGGTTCCAGTGGAATCAGAGGCAATCTTGAAGGACAATATAGGCTTTTGGAGTAGCGATTATTACGGCTGTGATTTCTCGCCGATTAGGAATTCCGCAGTTTCCCAAAGATATGTAACAGACTGCTCAGGCAAGACAAAACTCCTTGCTCCTCCCTCCATGATTTCTCATATTAATTTTTATGAGATTGAGAAAGTGCCATCTGTGTCTCAAGGGGAATTTGTTATAAACAAAAACGGTGTCTTCCACGGATTGGTAGGATATTTTCAGGTAGGCTTGTCTCAGAGTGTTGTGCTCTCAACTTCTCCGGAAAACCCGCCAACACATTGGAAACAGACCTTTTTCCCCCTCAAGGAAGGAGTTATGGTTGAGAATGGCGATGAGGTCAGCTGTAAGATCATAGCTATACCTTATGGAGGTGCTCTATTTTGGCAATGGGAGACAGGTGTGTTTAGAAAGGGGGATGAGATCGCGAAGTTCAGCCAGAATAATCTCAGTCTCAGAAAAGAAGAGTTTGTCATTCATAAGAAGAGCTTCAAGCCTTCTCTTACTCCCGAAGGTGAGGTTTGCCGGAGAGTCTTTGAACTTTGTGACGGCAAGAGGACTACAGAAGATATAGCCAAAATTCTTTGCCAGGAATATCCGAAAAAATATAAGGATACTAAGGAAGCCCTCGAGGCGGTGGTCAGCATTGTTCGTGGAAGGGCGAAGATGAAGTGAAAATAATCCTGAAAATCATCGTTCGATTACATCTATATGATTAGCCCTGTTCTTGTAGCCTTCTCATTTCTTTATAAATCCTTAAAGCTTCATCTGGTTTCGATAAATTTAAATAACAACTGGCCAAAGCCTTAAATATTCTCTTAAGCATTTCTATATCCTTCCCTTCACAAAAGGATACCGCATGATTAAATATTTTAATTGCTTCAGTAAATTTCTTTATTTTTTGATAGCTTGACCCATAAAGAAATAATTTCTCTATGTTTCTCTCTGCTTCAGGATACAACTTAAAATTTCTTTCGAGAATATCAATGCATTTTCGATAATCCTGTGCATTGACATAGCTCTGAGCTATAAACAGAAACGGATCAAACCTGTCAATATTAAAGCAGTTCCCAGGAATAGTCACAATGACAACCGGAATCTTTATAATACCATGGCTCACATTTGTAACGATCACTTCAAAACCATTATCTGCCAATTTCCTTACAGCGACTTCAATTTCCTTTTTAAAATTTTTATCAGAATAGGTCGGCAGCTCAGAAAAATTTATAATTTGAGTATTATCCGTAAACGGCTTAGCTTCCGAAAGTTTTCTATATTCCTGATCAACAAGATAATCAATGCTTTTAATTTTATTTTGATATAAACAGGCGCTTCTTGCTTGAGCTGTTTCAATAAGAGCTCTTATTAAGGCTGTATCTCTGTTAAGAGAGGTCCCTACTTTGTAAATAATTTTCATAAATTTAAAAGGTGTTTTGGAATCATAAGCTAAAACACCAACGGAAGGAATTCCAATCCCAAGAGAAAAATCCTTTATAAATAATTTAATCCCTGCCTTATTAAATTTTAGAATCATATCCTTGGCTAAAGCATTATTAATCGAATTCACATTTATCATTGGTGCTCTTAGCCCTTTCCTGATGATAATTGACTGCACATGACGTTCAACAACTTCACATAAGGCTTGCAGTATCGCCTCTTCTATAGAATTTCCTGCTGCCATTCCATTGCTTCCATTAACCCACCAAAACCATTTCAACGGGAGTCGAACAATTTTATTCTGGGTAAGAGAAAAAGAATCTGTCCATTCCAGGGGGACTTCTTTCAGCCCGTCTAGATAATTGCATTCTTCTTTACAATCTTCATAACAAAAAAGTAAATTCTCCAGCGCTATTTTGTTATCTCTGATTGCAGAGTAACTTTGAGTTTTAAAATTATTCCTGTCCTCCTCAAATTTTCCAGCACTGAATCTCTCTACAAGTTCCATTAAAGCACTTGCCTTAGCCGATTCTGAATCAACTCCCTTTCCATAGCTTCTTCTCTCCTTTTTGCCGTGCAATCCGAGTACATGGCTACGGAAAACAGGTATCCCTATTCTATCGAGATGATCTACCTGTTCCAATTTCACAGAAGCAAGAGATTGTATTTTACTCATAGCGAGCAGGGCATTCTGTATTGTCTTCGAAGGCGGAATCAATTTATCTTGGCCTTTGCTATAAGTTTTAATGGCGTCTTTTAACACAATCTTCATACCTGAAACTCACTTTTTTTATTATCTCTTGCATATGGATTAAGATATTCAAACGATTTTAATCTCATATCTGTTTGAATTTCTATTTTGACCTGCTGCGTCGTTGAATTCTTTGGAATTTAAGAGCCCACTTGTCCAATTCCTTATTAGCCTGTTTGACCTGACCAATTCTTCTATAGCATCGAAAAAGGGAAAAATTTATACGTGGCTCTTCTGGCTCTATTTTTTCCGCTTTCTTAAACATAGATATCGCTTTTTTATGATTTTTAATTTTCTCATAACAAAAACCTAAAAGTAGGCGTACATCGCCTCCCTTATAATTCAATTCTATTGCCTTGTATAATCTTTTAATTGCTTCCTTGTATTCTTTAAGATAAAAGAAGGCTCTTCCTAATCCTAAGTAAATAGCTCCGTTGTCTAAAAATATCTTTAAAGCTTTTTCATATGAATGAATAGCCTTACGATATTGTCCAATTCTCTCATAACATTCACCAAGGAGAAAGTGTATTTTGGCTTTAAATTTTTCTTCAAGTGCTATTTTTTCAACCAGCTCAAACTCTTCCAATGCTTGTTCAAATTGATTCAATTGTCTATAGGAAATTCCTAATAAAAAATGGCGATAATCTTCTTCTATTTTGATCTTATTCATTTTGAGAGTCTTAATGGCTGAAGAAATATAATTCTCAAGATGATCAGTTTTAATATCAATAGATGATAGCCTGAATTTAGTTGCGCTGAGTACAGTATTAGTTATCTCGTCAAAGGAAGTATGTGATTCGGAGAACAATTCGTTGTCTGCTATTTTCATGGCCATATTTTTTGTCAATCCCTTCTTTGATACAAAATCGAATACTGGAGAATGGACCACTTTGTTGTTCATTTCAAATAATACTTTTTGGGAGTGAACAGCAATCTTATATTTATCAGGATTATTGAGTACAGAAGATCCCTTCAGAAGCGTAAATAAACTCGATTCCACAGTCCCGTAAGGCAGGTGCTCTTTAAGGAAAAGACATTCCTCTCTCAATTCCTTCTCTGTCTGCGAGGGAAAGCCAATTATGTAGGAAATAAAAGGACATATACCTATCTTATAACAATTTTCAATAATTCTCTTAATAGTTTCAACCTTTGTACCTTTATCCATTTTGTTAAGCAACCGTTGAGTTACTGATTCGACTCCTACATAAATCCACCTCAGGCCTGAATTATAAGATTTCTTTAACAATTCGTATGATAAGTCATTTTCTGGACGCATGCCTTCAGCTCCGTAATAAACATGGAGGTCTCTTTTTAATATCTCCTCACTCATTTCTCTAAGTCTGGTTGGCGAAATGGATTCATCAACAAATAAAAAATGCCTAATTTTAAATTCAGCCACCTGGGCTTCCAACTCATCAATAACATTTTTAATTCGCCTGCAGCGCAGGTGATTAGAGTAGGGTAAATTGTGTGTACAGAAAGTACATCTCCTCCAATAACAGCCTCTAGAGGAAATAATAGGTAATACTTTTTCGGCACTGATATAACTGTCCAGATCAAAATCTGAAAAATCAGGAAAAGGAATAATGTCTAAATCATTTATATATTCTCTTTCCTTAACTTGGATATGAGGACCTTTTCGATAAGCTAAATTTGGAACCTTATCATATTTTTTTGAGGGGAAGAATTTGACAAACTTTTCTAAGGCCTTTTCGCTTTCTCCATGGAAAATAAAATCAATAAAATCAAAGGCTTCTAATAATTCTCTTGCATCCAGATGAGCCATCATAGCCCCCCCAAGGATGACCGGTACCTTAGTCTTTGATTTTATTAATTTCGCTAAAGCAAGCGAATAGGGCAAATTATTCGCAGCTAAAATGGAAAATCCGATAATTTTTGGTTTCTCGGCCAATATCCTCTCTACATCTTGGTGTAATATTTTTTCTAATAAGCCTGGCAGAATATCGCGTTCAATAAAATATTTAAAAAATGGCTGGTAGCAATCTATGACATCTTTATAAAATTTTTCAAAGATATAGGCATCATTCACATAGAGATTGAAATCTTTTTGAGTGGATGGTCTTTTTTTAAGTCTTTCAGATATCTTCTTGATTTCTCCGGATACAATCAAATTTTCAAGGGGAATACATTTAAGATTATTGGAGAGACAATGCTTACCTAAACCATTCAATCCTTTTTGAATGATTCTGTTGAAAAACATAACATTCAAATCTAAATTCTTTACCCTTACCTTAGGAATATTTCTCTCCAGATAACTTTTGAGATAAGCGATACCAAAAGGTATAGAATTGGGCCGGTGAAAAGGAGTATAAGCCAAGCATATCTTCATTTCATACTCTTAGAATGAGATCTTGGTGGATTCCGCTTGATTGTCAAAGTATTGTTTCAAAAGTAAAATCACAAGAAGGTGGGCATAACAAATAATGAATTTTTAATATTTACTCTAATTTTCTTACAAACTCTATCACACTCTCATCATTCACAAATCCCAGTCTATAACAAGGGACATTTTTTACCAAATTTTCACAAAAAGTAACGATATTTTCCAAATATTCTTTGCTCCAAAAAGAAGAAAAAACTGTGGGATAAATAATAGGGAATTTTTCATTATCTGAAATTTGTCTTGAGGTATTCTTCGAGGATTGGTTGATAAAAAAAAGCTTTTCAAGAGGGGCCGATTTCAGCGCTGAAACAAAATAATCATTAAAATCTCCATACCAAGGAGGCCTGTACATAAAAAATCTCCCATCTTCTTGCCTCACAATAATCCGGTCATCATTTAGTATCTTGACATCACTATGCCTATCCCAGAGCCTCGCCATGGTCGTCTTGCCGCATCTAGACTTTCCAGCAAAAATCAACCCTCTCCCATCCGATTCTTGTATTCCTGCGGCATGGATAATAATACCTTCTTTTCGAAGGGCGAAGTAATGTATCAAAAGCACCTGCAAGAACTCACCCATGATTTCAAAAACGTTCCACACCCACCCTTTATCCTCTTTAGGTAAGATATAGGCAGTTACCGAATCAAACTTTTCATTTACAGCCATAAGGTGATTTTGTCCTTTAAGAGGACACTTGTAAATATAACCATTGTCTATCTTACATAAACGCCAGTTTTCGCTCTTATTGAGGTGATGGTAGGTTATGTACAAAGGTCTTGCCTTAGAGAATTGGGGCAGTTCATTGACCATCTCAACTCTAATTAAAATGTCCCCTTTTTCATCTCGGGGATGGAAAAAACTATCAAATCTCTCAATACCCCGTTGTTTCTTTTCCTTTTCAGTGAGTTTCTCCATAGGAAACACGCTTTGCATCATGATTACAGTTTCAGCAATTTTTAGTTTTGTTTGGTATTCAGCCATTCGATTAGATCTGAACTGATTAATCTGAAATTGAATTTGCCTTTTTCAATAATCCATTCCCATAAGCTTTATTTCTGTTGTAATCGATGGCTGCCTGATGGGGATTTTCTAAAACACAACTCGTAAAGTTGCCATTTTTAATCCAACTCATGGCAGGACATCGATTACAATAAGTTTTTAATTCACAGGTGTCACATTGATAATTTTCATCCGGTTTTATATTCCTCACCAGGGCTTTGAGACGCTCCCAAGCATCCTTAAAGGAACTATCCTGTATTTTATATTTGGGATAATCTATCATTACACACATCTTAAGTTCCCCAAAGGGAGTGATTGCGGCCTGCATCAATCCTACACCGCAAGGAAAAAGGCTGTGGGCTCCTGTTTTTTGATTCATAAGTGTGCTGAGGCTGGTTTCAGGATTAGACTGACCTCCAGCTTCAGGCAACAGAGAATCTGGAAGGCAATATCTCAAATCGTTTTCCCTGCTGTCTAAAGATGGGGTATGAGCTTTGTTTATTTGAGTACCAGGGTGCAAGTAGGGTTTTTTTGAACCATCCAGGCAAGGCCAAAGAAAGTAATTCAAGCGATAGGGTATACCTAATGAATCGGAAAATCTCTGGATCTTTTCTATCTCAGCTTCATTCTCTTTCACTACGTTGCTTCTGAATCCCAGATGAATTCCATTTTCATGTAAAAAACGAATAGAGTTAAAGACCTGGTTTCGAGAACCGGGTACTCCACTAATGCGTTCAAAGGGGACTTTACTCAGGGCAGGAATGGTCATATCTATTTTTATGGGCCTAAGACGCTTCAACTTAATGGCAATTTTTTCATCGATTAAAGAGCCATTAGAATAAATAAAAATCTGAAATCCGCATCTTTTCGCAAATCGGATAATCTCAACTATATCTTCTCTTAGAAAAGGCTCGCCCCCCGTAAAACCCAAATATAAACATCCAGCTTCCCTGAGCTGTTCCAAAATGAAAAATATCTCTTGAGTAGTAAGCTCTCTTCTCTTCTCATTCTTGTAACTCTGAGGCACATAGCAGTGCGGACACTTAAAATTACACCTGTAGGTTAATTCAAACATAACCCTTAAAGGATATCCAATTTTAACTGCGGATTTGTGAATACGCTGCCGAAAGCTGAAAAAAGATTCTGTTTTCATTTTGGAAATGCCTCGTTAATAGCTGCCTTTGAAAACATGTTCTTGCACTCTGCCGTCTCTTTTGCCAATTGACAATAGAATGGCACTGGATTTTCTTCATCACCGGTTTCTAAAAACGCTCTCGCCGGACAAACATAGCACAGCGACCTTAAGGCGCAATCACGACATTTAGATTCTGTTCTGAACCGCTCATTTAAAACTTGAGGAAAGACATTGTAGAATCCTTCTTTGAATGAAACCTCTCGAAGATTGACACTGAATTTTTCTGTAAACTGACAGAATTTTAGTCTGCCGTAAGGATTGATAAAAAACTTATACAGCCAGGAATTGCAATGATAAAGAAAATCTCTATCCCTTGGCAAATCGGACAATTCACCTTTTAAGCGAGTATGACATTCTTCCCAGATATCTGGATCCTCTCGGATAGCTTCTAAGTGCTCCTGGAATGAAAGTCTATATTGGCAGGGCGATTTATCTCCATTAAGCCGAGGATAGACCATAGGGTCAAATTTAAAATGATATTTTTCTTCGGATTGATAGCTTAAGATATCTTCTGCCCATTTTTTTATTCTGGCAATCTCATGCCTATTCTGTTTGAGTCCATTGGCTTTCAATTTTAGTGGGAGCTTCTTTTCGACTAACAGCTCAATTGCTTTCATGGCCTTGGAAAACGAACCCTTAACCTGAGTGATTCCTTCATAGGTAGATCGAGTTATGCCATTTAAAGTCATCTCTATGGATAAAGGCGGAGATTTCACGAGATAGTCAACAATCTCTTCACTAAAATTCTGACCATTGGTAAAAATCGAGATAATAAAACCTTTACTCTTGGCATAAGAGTAAAGCTCTAAGAAATCTTTTCTTAACAGAGGCTCTCCACCAGTTAGAGTAAGAAAAAAGCAGCCTTCCGCTTGAATTTCATCAAGTATTCTTTTGAATTGAGAAGTGGTCAATTCCTTCTCTGCATCTTCAGAGCCCTTACAGTAACAGTGAATACAATTAAGATTACAGCGATAGGTGAGTTCAAGCTGACCTACTGAAGGGAAACGACTTTTCTTGTTATGAAGTTTACGAATAAAATGTAGGGTACTTTGGGTTTCCATTTTAAATGATGGAAAAGGTTTTTTTAGATTTCTGGAAAAAGATGGTTTTAAATTGAAGGTCTACTGGAAAATAGAAGAGATGAAACCCTACTGTATCTGTATTGGCTAGGTTGGTTACAGGTAACATCTAGCTGCTCGTAGGTATCCAGTCCGAGTGCGCGCAACAGGTAGGTCGGACAAACTTGGGGTCAATGAAACATACAGTCCAACCTTGTGTAGCACTTGCTGTGCCGCTGTAACCCGTGTCATAGCCTGGACAAGAAAGTACTGACTGTTCGGGATTGAGTTCTATCCGGGTAATCAAAGGCTTAAATTTTGGTTTTTTAGCCATTGTCATTGCCTCTTTTATTTAATTTTTGTTTGTTTGACTGCACCTATTTCTAATAAATCTTTCAGTAAATTTCCCATCCTCTTCTTGACCTCCTGCGGTGTCGTATCAAACTCCTCTAACACCTTTTTCTTGATTTCACCGATTGTACTTTTTCCGTCAATCATTTCCCATACCCGGGAGGCAACTTCATTTAAAGAATAGATGCAATCAATATCTTCGGATGTATCATAAATCGGAAGGAGTACAGTTTCGTTCTCAATTACTCTGGTGACCATATTTTCAATTTTACAAAGAACAGTTGAATCATCCATAATTTATGACACCCCTATTTAAACTTTCTTCTCTTAAATATCATCAGTACAAAAGGTTGAATTTTTTCTAATAACATTCCTCGCTAAAAATCCCCTCGCACAAGCCCTTAAATAATTCAAACGTAAATATACTTTTTACAGAGTGAAAAGTCAATTTCTCGAATTGGCTCACCCAGAAGGTGTCTATTCTTCATGGCGCGAATGATCCCTGACCCAGACACCTTGACAAACTCTATCTTTTAATGTTTATAATAATTTTAGCTTATGTCAAAAACATCCTCCCCTATCATCTAATATGGAAAAAATTGAACATCCCTATGTAAAGAATAATGCCTTTTTTGGCGTTCTGGATAAGAACCTGAAAAAGTTAGAAAAAAGACTTGGAATCAGCCTATCGGTCCGCGGCGACAGCCTGCTGATCGACGGCGACCCCAGAAAGGTCGAATTTGCCAAATACTTTTTCGACCAAGTGCAAGAGTTGGAAGAGAAAGGATACTCCTTGAAAGAAGAAGATTTTCAAATTGCTCTTGACCTTCTCGAAGAGGACCGGAACCGGAGCTTGGAGGATTTTTTTCCCTCAGAAGCTCTAAACCTGTCGCGAAAATCAGTCACTCCCAAAAGCTTAAACCAGCAGGAGTACATTCAAGCCATCAAGAACTATGATTTGGTGTTCGGGATCGGCCCGGCTGGAACAGGGAAAACTTACCTGGCCATGGCCATGGCTCTTTCTTTTCTCCAGAATAAGACTGTCAACCGCATCATCCTCACCCGGCCCGCCGTGGAAGCAGGCGAGAAATTGGGCTATTTGCCCGGTGATATTTACCAGAAAATAAACCCTTACCTTCGTCCGCTCTACGATGCTCTCTTCGATTTGACACAAACAGACCAAGCGAATAGACTCATAGAAAGAGGAATCATAGAAATCGCCCCTCTGGCTTTCATGAGAGGAAGAACCTTGAACAGCTCCTTCATCATTCTCGACGAAGCCCAGAACACCACCAAAGAACAGATGAAGATGATCTTAACTCGCTCGGGCTTTGACTCCAAGGTCGTTGTCACTGCCGATATCACCCAGATTGACCTTCCCCAGCCTAAAAAATCTGGAGTCCTGCAAGCCATACGAATTCTTTCTCCCATAAAAGAGATCTCCATTATTCACTTTAACGAAAAAGATGTTGTCCGCCATCCTCTGGTCCAAAAAATCATAAAAGCCTATGAAAAAGAGGAAGCTGAACGAGCTAAAAGATAAATGAACTTTTTTTCGATCAAAAAAATCAAACTTTTCGGGAGCAAATCCCCTCTGCCCAAAAAGAAAAAAACTCCTCCCGCTACTGCTCCCCATGAAGAAAAACAGAAGCCATGGCAAAAACTTATCCAGAGCCCGTTTGTCTTTCTTTTTCTCTTTGTCTTGATTCTCGCCTATTTTATCTCTTATCTACCCTCAAAATCCCTTCCCTTACTCAATGAGGGAGAAATTGCCTCCTCGGATATCATCGCTCCAGCCAATTTAACCATCGAAGATAAAGAAACCACTGAAAAAAGAAAAAAAGAAGCAGTCGAGAATGTGCTCCCCGTTTATAGCTATGACCAGAATGTCTTTTTGAATACAGAAGAGAAGATTCGGGAATTTTTCAACCTCGGACGCGAATGGCTCAAACAGAAGCCTCTGACAGCAAATAAAATTGAGCAATTTCGGAAAGACATTCTCGATAAATTTGAGCTTGAAATTTCTTCCAGAGACATAAACTCCCTGATAAGAGTTAAGTTTGTCCCCCAGGTTGAAGAAAGCCTGATCAATCTTCTCGGAAAGATTTCAGCAGTAGGCATAATCCTCTCCAAAGACCTCTTCATCCATGGAGAACAAGAGAGAGGTTTTACTTTGATAAAAGGCCCTGAGTTTGAAAAAACAACTAAAATTGACGAGATTTTGGATATTAAAGAGAGCAAAGAAAGATTAACGGCCGATATCAAAGCCTTGGAGCTTCCTCAAAGAGATAAATCCGTCCTTATTTCTTTATCGCACCTCTTTGTTACTCCCGATGTGACCTACGATAAGGTGAAAACAGAGTTGAGAAAAGAACAGGCTTGGTCCAGCATAGAAACTGTTTTTTACACTATAAAAAAGGGAAAGATCATCATTCGCAAAGGAGATGAGATCACTCAGGACACTCTCAAACAAATCAGAATCATCAATCAAAACCTTCAGGCCAAGCCGAGCTGGCTGACAAACTTTTTAGGTACCTTTCTTCTCTTCGGGCTCCTCTTTGTCTCTCTCTGGTATTATCTGAATTCGCTCCTGAAATTTCAAACAGCCATGAAATACTTCCTCATGATGGGCATAACACTTATTCTCAGTCTTCTTTTCTACAAACTTTCGATTTTTCTGGCTGATGTATTCAGCGAGAACACAAACATTTTTCTCTTCAGTCACATGGAAAGCTACAGGTATGCCTTTCCCTATCAATTCGGTGTTCTCCTTTTTGCCTTTTTGACAACCAACACCATTGCTCTGGTCTTTCTGGTCATCAACAGCCTGCTGGTCGGATATCTTTTCAAAGCTAATTTTTATCTGGTGGTTTTTTCCCTGTTAGGCGGACTGGCAGCCATCTACGGAATAAAATACTATAAGAAACAAAAACGCACCTCCACCATTCGAGCTGGGCTGTTTGTCATAGCTCCTGTTAACATCTTTGTCATCATAACTATTCATCTTATCAAGGAAAAATTGGGTCCTTTGGACCTCTTCGCCAGCGAAGTCTTCATGGCCCTCATCGGAGGGCTTTTAGGTGCTACAGTTGCTTACCTTCTCCTTCAAATCTATGAATATGTTTTCAATATTCTCACTCCCACCAAGCTTCTCGAGTTAACAAACTCAGATTTACCGATTTTCAGGAAGATGGCTATGGAAGCTCCTGGTTCCTACCATCATTCCCTGGTTGTGGCCTCCCTGGCTGAAAAAGCCGCCGAGGAAATCAAGTTGGACCCCATGCTGGTCAAAGCTGGAGCACTTTACCACGATATTGGAAAGATAAAAAGACCGGAATACTTCATTGAAAATCAGACCAGAAATCCTGACATGCACAAAGACCTTACTCCCAGCATGAGCACTCTGGTCATCATCAATCATGTCAAGGAAGGTATGGATTTAGCCAAGAAACTGAGGCTTCCCCGGAAGATAAGAGAGATTATCGCTCAACATCATGGGAATTCGCTGGTCAAATACTTTTATCACAAGGCCAAACAAAAATATGATCCAGAAATGCAGAAGATAGGTGAAGAAACATACAGGTATCCTGGTCCTCCGCCGGAAAGCAAAGAAGCTGCCCTGATTCTCCTGGCTGACTCTGTGGAGGCTGCCTCACGGAGTTTAAAATCTGCTTCCAGAGAGAACCTGAAAAGAGTCATAAAAGATATCGTCGAGAACCACATCCAAGATGGTCAACTCGATGAGTGTGATTTTTCCTTAAAAGAACTGAGGACCATAGCGACTACCTTTCTTTCTACCCTGACCACAGTCTTCAGTCCGAGGGTAGAATATCCAGGCTTCGATTTTGAAATGAAGGAAAAGAAGAAAACAGAAAAAAAACAAAAATTCAATGATAGAAATAATCAATCGCCAGCGCAAACGCAGGATAAGCCAAAAGAAGTTTAAAAGCTTATTGAGAAGACTAATAGATTATTATAAACTCGAGGACCCTGAAGTTTCGCTGGTTTTCGTGGGGACAAGAGCGATAAGAACTTTGAACCGTCGTTTCCGGAAGAAAAACGCTCCCACAGATGTTCTGAGCTTCCCTATCAGAGAAGAAAGCATCGACGGAAAATTCTATCTGGGAGACATTGTCATTTCGGTTCCTCAGGCCTTTAAACAATGTTCCTCTCAAAACCATGGTTTGGAGAGAGAGCTCGAACTTTTGATTATTCATGGTTTTCTCCATCTTCTCGGATTCAAGCATGGAAAGGGAATTGAGAAAGAGGAAAAGAAAATAATAAATCTGGTGCTTGGTTAAAATGGAAACTGGATTCTTTCAGGTGTTAGGACTTTTCCTGAGCTTTGTCTGCACTTTTCTCCTTTCTTTATTTCATATCTCTTTAAGTACGTCTTCTAAAATATCCGTCAGCCGGTTTCTTGAAGACAAAGACAAAGGATACCGCCTTAGAATCTTGAAAATTTATGATGAGATTAAAATTGCAGTAGAATTCATAAGAGCCCTCTTTCTCATTGCTTTCCTGGTTTATCTCTATATATCCTTCCCCCGCTCAAGATTCTGGCCCCTCTGGCTTTTTTTGATAACGCTAGCCTGCTACTTGATCTTCTTTGATCTGCTTCCTCGTCTGTTTGCTTCATTGAACAAAAAGAAAATTCTCACTTTATTCCTGCCCTCATTCAGGCTTCTTTATTTTCTTTCTACTCCCCTGCTTCTTCTAGAAAGAATAGTGAAGACAAAGGAAGAAAAGGAAGAATTTCGCGAAGCTTCCGACGAAGAAATTCAGACTTTTATCGATGAAGCCAAGGAAGAGGGAATCATAGAAAAAGAAGAAGGTGTACTTCTCAAGAGTGTGGTCGAATTTGGGGATACTGTGGTACGGGAAATCATGACTCCGCGAGTTGATATGGTCTGTATCAAGAGGGATGAAAATATCCAGACCCTCAAAGATCTGGTGGTTAAAGAAAAGCATTCTCGTATTCCGGTTTATAGAGAGAGAATAGATAATATCGAAGGAATCGTGATCGCCAAAGACCTTCTCAAGTTTGCGAGTGATAAACATATGCAAGATCCTATCGAATCCCTTATAAGACCGGTCTCTTTTGTTCCTGAGTCGATGAAAGTGGCGGAACTTTTGAAGGAATTCCAAAAAAAGAAACAAAAAATGGCCATTGTTGTCGATGAGCATGGAGGTGTCTCGGGATTGGTGACCATGGAGGATCTGGTGGAGGAAATCGTCGGTGAAATCCAGGACGAGTACGATAAGGAAGAAGTTCAGATTACCAGAATGGGTCCCTCTGACTACATTGTCTCAGGGGATGTGGAAGTTGAGGAAATAGAGAAGTTTTTTGATTTAGACCTGGCCGAGGAAACTTACATAACTGTTGGAGGCCTCATCACTCACTATTTGGGAAGACTGCCTAAGCTCGGAGAACGCTTTGAGACTAGAGGATTATCCTTTGAGATTCTCGATGTGGATCAGAAGACAGTAAAAAAACTCAGGATAACAAAAGAAGCAACCAGTGAAGAGTAAGCAGACAACAAGAATTGAGTTTATTGACTTTATTGAGTTTGTTTAGCTTATTGAGTTTGTTGGATTAAGACATATTTTAGCGCCTAATCTGCTTTTGTCATGGCGAGCGCAGCGCAGCAATCTCACCCTGATAATATTGTCACTGCGAGGCCCTAATAAAATTGTCATTGCGAGTGACCAGCAGGAAGGTGGCAATCTCATCCTTTTATATAGACCAGCTGGCTTGGCAATTCTGCTGAGTTGAATTTATTGATTAAATAAATATGAAGGATTAACAAGATAACGAAAGCAGGGTATGTATCATTAATCGGCCGTCCCAATGTGGGAAAGTCTACCCTGCTGAACAAAATGCTGGGCCAAAAAGTCGCCATTATCTCTGCGAAACCCCAGACAACAAGAAGGAGTATTCTCGGCATCAAGACGACTCCAATGGGGCAGATTATCTTCGTTGATAATCCCGGTATTCACAAGCCTCTTCATAAACTGAATAGAAGAATGATGAATTTCGTTTACTCCTCCCTTGAAACCTGTGATCTCATCAATTTAATCGTTGACGCCACCCTGCGGTTCGGCCATGGAGACCAGTTTGTCATCGAGACTTTGAAGGAAATTTCAACACCCAAATTTCTGCTCATTAATAAAGTGGACCTCATCAAGAAAGAAAAAATTCTTCTTCTTATAGATAAATACAAAGAACTCCTGGATTTTCAAGAAATCATCCCCATCTCAGCCCTTAAGGGAACGAATCTGGATGTCTTAGAGGATCAAGTCTACGAATACCTCCCTCAGGCTCAAAAAATCTACTCCGATGATGAAATCTCAGACCAATCCCAGAGGTTTCTTTTGTCAGAGATTATTAGAGAGAAAATGCTGGCCCATGTCGAACAAGAGCTTCCTTTCTGCACAGCTGTTTATGTCGAAAAAATCGAAGACCATTACAAGGGAGCGAGTTTCCCATCTTCTCCTCCCGCTGAATCAGCTGAAAAGAAGCTGGTGAAGTATATTCAAGCCAGTATTTTTGTTGAGAAAGATACCCACCGCAGAATCGTCATCGGCCGGCAGGCACAGAGGATTAAAACCATCGGCACCGAAGCCCGCAAAGAAATAGAGCACATTCTGGGCTCAAAGGTATTTCTGGATTTGCAGGTCAAAGTCAAGGAAAGATGGCGTGATTCAGCCAAAGTGCTGGATTTGATCGAAGACCAGGACTAAAAGATGGGGGTCAGGCCTTTATAACTTTTATAATTATTAAATTTCTGATCCTTCCCTTTGTAACCTTTCTCCTTGCTTCAAGTATTAATTAATGAATGCACTAATCTATAAGGAGGA
>Ga0209636_10001829_pt1 | contig 21523 bp, 21 predicted proteins | sample DeeMarSWOR152_54_FD_187464 | JGI IMG/M metagenome (GOLD analysis project Ga0209636, IMG submission 187464) | Marine sediment microbial communities from White Oak River estuary, North Carolina - WOR-1-52-54 (SPAdes) (version 2) | ecosystem: Environmental > Aquatic > Marine > Intertidal zone >...
GCGCTCCGTGTCAGCGGGACACACCGTTACCTGGGAGGCGAAGGGGACGGTGGGACTTATAACATACGTGATCGATGTCACCGTTGAAGATGGCAAAGGTGGGACTGCTACCGCTAATGTTAACATTAATGTTATCGAGATCGGTCTCCAGTAATATACCGCTCCCAGAGTAAGTCCTGGCATGTAACCATATGCACCTGCGACAACAGCTGTCGAATTACATCTATTCTATCGCCCAAATCTGATGGGACGGCTGCTAGATGATCTAGTCCATCTAGGAGCAGAATCAACTGTTTCTGCTGTGCCAAAACACGCAAGTCTGAAGCATTTGCTTGTCGTTAAGTGAATTTTGAGTCTGTATAGCAGCAGGTGATAGTGCATCGCCCATTTCTCCCTCTTTGATACCATTAGCATCGTCTTTCATTATTATTCTCTCTAGCATGCTATTACTATCAACCCACATTTCAATTATTATATTTAGCACCCGGTCCAACCTTCTCTCAGCTATTGCATTATCAATCAACTCTGATATTAAGTCTTTAAAATCATAACTATTGTTTCCCAATTCGCTGAAAATTCTATCACTTGGTGGCACAGGGGACTTTGGATCCCTTAGCCCAGGTTCGAATCCTGGCTCGGCAGCCAGTCATTACACATTTCGATGAAATGTGTCATAGAAGGTTCTCGATAATGAATCGAGAGTAAAATCCAAGTCCATTGATTCTCGGGCCGTGAATTCATTTAGCGCGTGTAGTTCGTTATCAGTTATAATATGTGGCAGGGTTCGAATTGCTGTGATTCGAGACGCAAGGAAATAGCATAGTGAACAACGTCAGTTACAAGATTGCCAGAACTTTGCGTTGCAAAAACGCTAATATTCCTGGCACCTTAGGCAAGTTGGCTACAACGATTGGTAGGGTTGGGGGGGATATTGGAAATATAACAACAGTGCACCTAGGACACCATTACACAGTCAGAGATATCGAGGTGCTCTTGAATAACAAAAGGCATCTCAAAAATTTAATAGACGAAGTGTCGAAAATTAAAGAGGTCATCGTTCTTGAAGTCAGAGATCAGGTGCTTGACCTCCACAGAAGCGGAAAGATTAAGGTGGTTAGCACTGTTCCTATCGCATCGGTAGATGTTCTCAGGCGAGTTTATACTCCGGGAGTGGCTGAGGTATGTAATTTAATCTTGGATCGGCCAAGTAATAAGGATACTTACACTAGCATTGCCTATTCCGTAGCTATCGTTACTGACGGGACAGCTATTCTTGGATTGGGAAACATCGGCCCGCTAGCAGGAATGCCAGTTATGGAAGGAAAGTCTGCTCTACTTCAGCAATTGGTCGGAATCAGTGGAATACCTATCTTACTGGACACTACTGACCCTGACGAAATTGTGGAGGTGGTGAAACATATTGCTCCGACATTTGGCGGCATTCATCTGGAAGATATAGCATCGCCAAGATGCTTTCCTATTCAGGACAGGCTAGAGAACGAACTAAACATTCCTGTTATGCATGATGACCAACAAGGAACTGCAGTAGTAGTACTGGCAGCTTTGATTAATGCTTGTAAACTTACTAATCGCACACTAGAAGAAGCAAAAATCGGGAATATTGGCTTGGGTGCTGCTGGCCTCTCTATTGGGAAATTTCTATTGCGTTACACAGGCAATCCTACGTTAGGGGTAGCGAAGACCGAAGCCAGTGTGAGACGGCACGCCGAGCAAGGAGGTATTCCGTCCAGCTTTGATGAGATTATGAAAACGGCTGATATCGTTATTGCCACAAGCGGGGTGAAGGATCTCATCCAACCAAGAATGGTGAAAAAAGGGCAGATTATCTTTGCTTTATCGAATCCATATCCAGAAATTGCCCCGGAGCTTGCCAGAGCATCAGGTGCTGCTCTGGCTGTTGACGGCAGAACAGTCAACAACCTGCTCGGCTATCCTGGAATTTGGCGCGGAGCATTAGATGCACTGGCTAATAAGTTTACCTATGAGATGTACAAGGCTGCTGCTTTAGCTATCGCCGGTGCTACTACTGAGGGAGAACTTGTCCCAAACCCCCTTGATCCTATAGCACACTTGGCGGTGACCCATGGAGTAGCTAGAGCTGCTATAGACTCAAGTGTTGCCCAGCGGCCTCTAGACGATGACTATTTCGAAAATAGAAATATAACAGAGCCTCCTTGGGTATGAAGTCCGCCACACAAAATGGCTTATTGTTAGCCTTCGAGAGGCGATGATTTATCGAGTCCTACAATAATAGCTAGCAAATGTTGCCTTTTTCCTGCGAGGTCAACATTGTGTGCAGTTTCTTTTCTTTCTGCAGCTCGGGGTTGTATGGCGGCCGAATGTTTAGACACACACGCATGATTTTCAGTAGTAAAATGCTGTAGAATAAATCCTATGGATGAACAAGCTGCTAAGCCCAGATGGCCTAAAAAGAGACTTCTCTGGGTTCCATTTGGTCTCACCGCAGCCGCTCTTGGAGCTGTTGTCGGCATTTCGTTGCATGCTGCCTACTCAATGACCAAAGTTGCCCGAGCGCCGTTTGAGAAAAAGCCTGATAACCTTGACCTGAAATATGATGACGTATCTTTTTCCAGCAGGGATGGGCTGACATTAAGTGGCTGGTGGCTCGAAGCATGCGATAGCAGTCGGGTCGTTGTGATGATTCATGGCGCAAACGGGCACCGGGCTGACCTGGGTATAAAGACGCTGGACATAGCTCGAGAGATGGTGAATACCGGTTATAACGTCCTGATGTTTGATTTGCGTGGACATGGCCAGTCAGAAGGGAAACATATGTCTTTAGGCTATTATGAGCAAAGGGACCTGCTAGGTGCAATAGACTACGTTAAGCAACGTGGCATGAGTAAGATTTGCGTTATCGGCTTCTCTATGGGGGCAGCAACCGCTCTGATGACTGCTGCCAATTGTAAACAGATTGATGCTATCGTCGCTGATAGCTCATTCGCATACCTGGCAGATATTGTCAAGCCTCAGTTTTACAAGCGAAGCAGCTTGCCGAAGTGGTTCATACCTGTGATCCTTTTCGTGGCTAAGAGAATACACGGCATTGATTTATCTATGCCCAAGCCTGTCGACGCTATTAGACAATTCACTACGCCTCCAGTGCTAATTATCCATGGAGGGCAAGACAATACTGTTCCTGTGGAGCATGCCAGCATATTGGCAAGAGCATCCCGCAATCCAGATACTAGGTTATGGATAGTGCCAGAGGCGGAACACGTAGGTTCATACCGTGCCAGACCCAAGGAATATATCACTCAGGTGCTATCTTTTTTTGATCAAGCCCTTAGTTGATGCTTGTCTTTGATGGGTCAAGAAACCGCGAAGGACGAATGTAAGCATGCAATTCAGAGACCTGCTAGTTGTAATACCACATAGTGGAATAATCATCCCAAACGAGATATCGCTTGATTCCCTTTCCAATGAGTTCCCCATGCTGATGAGCAATGTCGATTGGTACACTAATTGGCTTTATGATTTTCGTGACATTCTTCGCAATTCACAGTTGACATTTCCCTACTGCAGCTTGATTCTCGAGGCTAACAGGCACCCTGTAAGAGTTGAAGACAGCGTACCACTCAAGGACATTTTGGGTAATTCCATATATCGACATTGCCATGAGCCCGACCAAGAACTACGGCATTCTCTTTCCAGAAAATATCTGCACATGTTTCACCGAGATATAAGTGCAGAGATTGCTCGTGGCAAGATATTTATGCTCGATGGCCATTCCACCGTGACATCCCAAGGCCTGACAGATAATCAAATTGAACTTATGAGCTTCCAGAATTCCAATCAGGATAGTGAGCCAACCTACTTTTGCCCTGATGTATTCATAGAAACTTATGCAAATGAACTGGTAAAAACGCTTCGCGGGGTTAAGGTGACCGTGAACGAGTCCAAATACGATAGGGTCTATGGCCATGTATGTGGCGAACATTCTATAAACGCAATGACCAGAGTCGGTAACAAGGTACCTGCCATTTTACAGGAGACTAACCAGAAGCTTTACATGTATGCAGATAGGACCCCTAATGTGGAAGCACTGGAAACGCTCAGGAGAGCTTTTGCCGAAGCCCTATATAAAATGAGCAAAAAGATACCTAAACCGAGATGAGGAGATACACACATGATCAACATTCCAGGTGGGATACAGGCGTTTGACTTTGATTGCGGGGTAAAGGCATTACAACTTGTGATGGCCTATTATGGCGTAGAAGTGCGGGAAGATGTATTGATTGATGAACTCAAATCCGACAACAACGGAACTTCTATCGAGAATATGATTGGTGTAGCTAAGAAGTATGGCTTTGAAGTGATTGCACAACGCGGGGTTTCTCTTGAAACAGTGAAGCAGTATATCGAGAAAGGCATCCCGGTCATTGTATTGCTACAGGCATGGGCTGAGCGGTACATGACTCTTGAGGACTGGAAGACAGATTATGATGATGGTCATTATGCCATTGTGATCGGATACAAGGACAACATTGTCGTTTTCGAAGACCCATCGTCATTTAGAAGAACATGGCTGACAGAAGAAGAATACCTCGCTCGCTGGCACGATGTCGATCCCAAGACTGGCGAGAAATATGAACAATTTGCAATAGTGTTGCTTGGAAAAGAGCCTATACAAAAAGTAATGGAGCATATGGACTAAACCTTAAAGTGCCACGACAAGTAAAACGTCGTAGAATGTCAACCTGAGGTGGTTGGTGGAGCTTCCAAAGAAGGTTGTTAGGCCCCATGAAACGGCTCTTGGTCACATCCGTTGCGGGCTAATTGTCAACGTAAAACCTGACTAGCCAACTTTTTGACGCTGTGTGTGATGTGTCTAATTGACATTGCACAAAACTGACTATTGTTCAATGCTGTGCCCATCCAAGTTGATAGCCGCTCTCTGTAATAATCAAGAGCGAGGTTCCCAGACTTTGATCTGGCTCAACGACGCAACAATAAATCTAATATCGTATAATAGATGCAAATAAACCTAGTGCAAGGAAACCTATACAAGTGCGAAACACAAGAGGCGAGAGACGGAATATGACTTTGAAAGCGTAAAGGGAGGATTACGTCTATGAGAGTAGCAATTATCGGAGCAAGCGGAAATATTGGGTCATTCATTCGCGATGAAGCACTGGGGCGGGGTCATCAGGTAACTGCGATAGTCCGTCATCCTGAGAAAATAACTGCGCAGAACCCACGTCTTAGGGTTGTGAAAGCGGACATTCTCAAAGATAAGGTAAATGAACTCGTGAAAGGTCATGACGCGGTTATCAGTGCCTATAGTCCTGGCATGGACAGTCCAGATATCTACAATGAGCAAATTAAGGGCGCCAAGGCGATTATCAGTGGGGTCAAGAAGTCCGGAATCAGAAGGTTGTTGGTTGTCGGTGGGGCTGGGAGTCTTGAAGTCTCCCCAGGTGTGCAGCTTATCGATACGATGAATTTTCCGGAGCAGGTGAAAGGCGGAGTGCTGGCAACCAGGGAAACACTTTATATGCTAAAGAAAGAGAAGGAGCTTGATTGGGCATTCCTGAGTCCACCATCTACGATTGCCCCCGGAGAGAGGACGGGGCGTTACCGACTGGGAAAAGAGCAGCTTCTCAAGGATGAAGACGGCGAAAGCAAAATCTCCACGCAGGACTACGCTGTTGCCATGCTCGACGAACTTGAGCATCCGCAACACACCCGCGAACGATTCACTGTCGCCTACTGATGAATTTTTCCGAAATCAACCAACCTTTATACCCATGCGTAAACTCGGAAGATTTGAACTTCTTACATTGACATTGCGCAGGAAATCTCAAAGCAGCCCAATTTAACCTATCTCGGTTTTGTTAACAAAAACTCAGATTGTGCAGACCTATCCTCGCCACTTGCCGAAGGATATACAATATAGTAAATAGTCCCAAGAGTTGCCCAATAGATTGCCAAGGCGAATCATCCGGAGCAGCAAATTAATTTCTTCTGTCCTTTCAGCACCGTATATCTGCTGCAACTTCCAGACAGCTTCAGGATCAGGATGAGCATCGGATTCAGCCCAGTGCTGCGCATAGATTACAGCCACAGCCTCCTCTTCTGGGCAGCCATTGACATCTCCTGAAAGTAACTGGCTAATCTCTCTAGAAGTAACACCACTTTTCAGAGCTTGCCTGGCATGGAAGTAGGAACAATAGCGACAGCCGTCCACTGCTGTTACAGCCAGCATAAGCCTCTCCCGGAAGGCAGATGATATAGCGCCACTATTCATTACCTCCTTCAATCGCCTCCTGTTTCTAATTGGAAACCACAGGTCTTTAAATAATTCTTTTGGGTTCTCATATGTTCTTTTGTTAAATTTCATGACTGCTACTGCCGAGTCATATAGATACTGTTAGCTCATTCTAGTATTTAAGCGGTTGCAGAGCAAACATGAAGCTAACTCAGTGTACATTCTAGCGCATTGTTGGCTACCTGGATGGGGTATCACCTTGCTCATGTGATAATAACGTGATATGCTGTAGCCAGTGAGCTAGAGACTTGGTTGGAATTTGGGCAAATCTCTTGAGATACAAGTCGCATTAAACAGTAGTAAGGAAGGAATCTATCGATGGGTTTTCTGAATAAGATGTTTTCTCGCCCTCCTCAACATGCTCTCCATCTCGGCCGCAATGAGCACTGCTGGTGTGGCAGCGGGAAAAAGTATAAGCACTGCCATTATGAATCTGACCGGAGGTACTTCGCTCAAGTCCGTAGCTCCACTTGCAGGCAACCCACCTGAAGCAGGTAGGTGAAGGTGGGTTCACCTCCTTAATCAACTCCTCTCAAAGGGAAATAGAATGGTTTTACATTTGTCGTTTTGCTTGGCAGTCAATCACAAGAGTCCAGGTTGTTTGCAATTGCACAATAGCCTGAATTGTTACTTTCGGTGTTTGGTCAGTAGCACCTTCGTCTCCAATGTTGTGACTATATTCTGCACGTCCAGGCGTGCAGCAAACAATCTGACGTTCTGTGAAATCCAGGACAATGGGCATTCCGGCTACCTGCCGCAGCTTGACAAAGAAAATACAGGCTGTTATATTAAAACATAACTGAATATTGCAAAGGCTGGGAACGAGACTAGTAGGCTTCCAGCGGAGCTCAGAGAGCCGGGTAAGGTGCGAGCCGGTGCTAGCGCAGAGGCTGAATGGACTCGGGAGCCGCGAACCGAAAGGGAGTTTCCAAGTAGGCTTTGACGGAAAGGACACCGTTATCAGAGTCCAGGGTATCGCCTCAGAATATTGAGGCCGTACCTGATTGAGATGATTGTCTGAGTTAATCGGCAATCAATTAGGGTGGTACCGCGAATTAAAACCTCTCGCCCCTATGGCGAGAGGTTTTTTATTACGGTATTGCCGGAGGTTGAATGTATTATCCGACATTAGAAGAATTAAAGAAGAGGAAGAGGGACGGCAACCTGATACCTATTTACCGTGAAATCGTTGCCGACCTGGAAACGCCTGTGTCGGCATTCCTAAAGATCAGCCACGGCGGCTATTCTTTCCTGCTGGAAAGCGTCGAAGGTGGCGAACGGCTAGCTCGCTACAGCTTCATAGGTACAGAGCCGTACCGGGTGCTGACTACCAAGGCGGAGGATAAGGTCAATCCTCTTCCGCTTATTGCCGAGGAGCTAAAGAAATACAAAATGGTGCCGGCTACTGACCTCCCCAGGTTTTGCGGCGGTGCCGTGGGCTATCTTAGCTACGAGACGATAACCCGTTTTGAGGAATTACCATCTCCCGCCAGTGACCCACTGGGACTACCTGAATCCCTGTTTATGTTTGTTGACACCATGCTTGTCTTCGACCACATAACCCACAAGATTAAAGTTTTGAGTCATGTTCATCTTGACGGCGACATAGAGCAAGCCTATCAAAATGCCGTGGACAAGATTGATAACCTTGTAGACAGGTTGAGACATGCGCTTGAACCAGGCCAGAACAAAAAGGCTACCACCACCTCCAAAATTAGCCACAACCTTTCCTCAAACTTTTCTAAGGATGAGTTCGAGACCGGTGTGCAGAAAATAAAGCAATATATAACCTCCGGGGAAGCTATTCAGGTGGTGCTATCTCAGCGTTTAGCCCAACCCACCAGCGCCACGCCCTTTGAAATCTATAGAGCACTGCGCACCCTGAACCCATCCCCATATATGTTCTTTCTCAGCCTCAGCGACTTTTGTATTATCGGAGCCTCCCCTGAGATTCTGGTGAGGGTAGAGGATGATATGGTAATGACCCGTCCTCTGGCTGGCACCAGACCAAGAGGAGAAAGCTCGGATGAGGATACTACGCTGGAGAAGGAGCTGCGCAATGATGAAAAGGAACGTGCTGAACACATTATGCTGGTTGACCTGGGACGCAATGACATCGGGCGTGTGAGTGAGCCGGGCACAGTCGAGGTCAGCGACTTGATGAATGTCGAACGTTACTCCCACGTGATGCACCTGGTCACCCACGTGCAGGGCAAACTAAGGCACGACATGAATACCTTCGATGCTCTACAAGCCTGCTTTCCTGCAGGCACGGTGTCCGGGGCTCCGAAAATCAGGGCGATGGAAATAATCGCCGAGCTCGAACCTGATAAAAGAGGGCCTTACGCCGGAGCCGTAGGCTACTTCTCATTCTCAGGCAACATGGATATGGCTATAGCCATAAGAACCATGATAGCTACGAGGGGAACTGCCTATGTTCAGGCTGGATGCGGGATCGTCTACGACAGCATACCGGAACGCGAGTATCAGGAAACCATGAGCAAGGCTCAGGCGCTGCTTAAAGCTATTGATCAAGCTGAGAGGAACCATGCTGCTACTGATTGATAACTATGACAGCTTCACCTATAACCTTTTTCAATACCTGAGCGAACTGGGTGAAAAGGTGGTGGTGGTACGCAATAACAAGATAACCATTGGAGAAATCGAAGAGATGAAGCCTCAACGGATAGTCATCTCGCCCGGGCCTTCTACACCGCTGCGGGCTGGCATCTCCAACGACGTCATCCACCATTTCGGCTCCGGACTACCCATACTCGGCGTCTGCCTGGGACATCAGTGCGTCGGCTACAGCTACGGTGCTTCTTTCGGGCAAGCCAAGGCGATCATGCACGGCAAGTCATCCCTCATATATCACAGCAACCAAGGAGTACTTGCTGGAATATCAAATCCTTTCCCTGCTATTCGCTATCACTCATTGGTGGTGAATCGTGATGGACTCCCTGGCTGTCTTGAAATAACGGCATGGACGGATGATGACACAATTATGGGGCTACGTCACCGTCAATACCCGGTAGAAGGTATACAGTTTCATCCTGAATCATTTATGACACAAGCGGGGAAGGATATTCTGCGAAATTTCCTAATGGGAGGTAGAAAAAGCCATGATTAAGGAAGCTATCACAGCCTTGGTATCCGGGCAGTCACTTACCGTGGAGCAAGCAGCACAAGTTATGCAAGAGATAATGGATGGCGAAGCTACTCCAGCCCAGTTTGGCGCCTTTGTTACTGCACTGAGGCTTAAAGGGGAGACGGTGGATGAAATCGTCGGCTTAGCCAGGACTATGAGGGCTAAGGCTATTCCTGTGAGCACCGAAGGGCTGGTTGTGGACACTTGCGGAACCGGTGGCGATGGTTCGCATACCTTCAACATCTCAACAGCAGCTGCCTTCGTTGCTGCTGGAACCGGGCTTAAAATAGCCAAGCATGGCAATCGTGCCATGAGCAGCCAGTGTGGTAGCGCCGATGTCCTGGAGGCTTTAGGTGTCAAAATCGACCTTAATGCTGAGCAAGTGCAGAGATGTTTAAAGGAGGTAGGGATTGGTTTCATGTTTGCTCCAGCATTCCACCCCGCCATGAAATATGCTGCGGCTCCCCGACGCGAGATTGGGATTCGCACTGTGTTTAATATCCTCGGTCCGCTTACCAACCCAGCCGGTGCTAAAGCTCAACTGCTGGGTGTAGGTGATGAGTCGCTGATAGAGAAGCTGGCATTGGTGCTCCAGGGTCTAGGTTGCCAGTATGCCCTGCTGGTCCACGGCGAGGATGGTCTTGATGAAATAACAATCACGGGCAAGACTCATGTTTGTGAACTCAAAAATGACAATATCAAACGCTATACCGTCAGCCCCGAGGACTTCGGTCTATCCAGAGCCAGCTCAGACAGCATAAAGGGCGGTGACATTAAAGCAAATGCCGACTTTTTGCGTAACGTTCTAGGCGGTGGCTTAGGGCCACAGCGAGACGTAGTACTGATGAACGCAGCCGCCGCGCTAGTAGTTGGAGGCAAAGCAAAAACGTTCCAGCAAGGGGCAGACTTAGCTAAAGAAGTAATTGACAATGGCAATGCATCGGCAAAACTAGACCAGCTAATTGAGTTCAGTCGAAGCTTAGGTTAAGGAAAAATGATTCTTAACGAGATAGTATCACACAATTCACAAGAACTTGAGCTTAAGAAGCGCAGCCTCCCCATGAAAGAGCTGCAAAGGATGTCATCGCAGCAGCCTCCACCGCTCGACTTCGCCTCATGTCTTTGCGGAGAGGGAATTCGGCTGATTGCCGAGGTCAAGAAAGCATCTCCATCCAGGGGCGTCATTCGTCCTGACTTCGACCCGGTGGAGATAGCCCGAATATATGCCGACAATGGCGCCTCAGCGATATCAGTATTAACCGAAAACAGATACTTTCAGGGCAGAATTAGCCACCTGGCAGACATCAGAAATGCACTGCACAATAAGCTGCCTTTGCTGAGAAAAGATTTCATTTTCGACCCCTACCAGATTTACGAATCCCGAGCTTGCGGTGCTGACAGTCTGTTGCTAATCGTAGCTATTTTAAAGCCAGCAAAGCTGAGGGAATTACTACAGTTAAGCCACGAGCTGCACATGAGCTGTCTGGTTGAGACGCATAATGAAGCTGAGGTCGAAATCGCTTTGAAGAGCGAAGCCAAGATTATTGGCATCAATAACCGCGACCTGGCCAATTTCAATGTGGACATCACTAACACTGAGCGGCTAAGACCGCTTATCCCGCCAGACCGAATAGTAGTCAGCGAAAGCGGCATAAAAGAGCGCAAAGACATCGAAAGGTTAAGGCAATTAGTTATTAACGCAGTCATCGTCGGTGAATCTCTTATGTCGGCACCCGACATTGCAGCCAAGGTGAGAGAGTTACTATGACCAAAATTAAGATTTGCGGGCTATCCGAAATAGAGCACGCTTTGGCAGCAGCTGAAGCTGGAGCGGATTTCATAGGTCTGGTTTTCGCTCCCAGCCGACGTCGGGTCTCTGCCAAAAAAGCTTTACAAATAGTTAAAGCAATCCATAGCCTGAAACCTCGCCCGGACATAGTCGGTGTTTTTGCCAATTCAGCATCTGGCGAAGTGAACAGAATTGCTGACTACTGTAATCTGGATTGGGTACAGCTCAGTGGAGATGAAACATGGGACTACTGCCAGCAGATTGAGCGACCAATTATCAAAACTGTCCATGTCTCAAATTCCAGCACCTCAGATGAAGTCATTTCTGAAATAGCTATGGGCTATCAGCTATTGCCCCGGCAGGATTCTGTTTTCCTTGTCGATTCAAGGGTGGGAGACTCTTATGGTGGGACAGGACAAGTCTTTGATTGGAAGATAGCAAAGGAGGTAACAACCAGGTTTTCAGTTATTATCGCTGGAGGGCTAAATCCAAACAATGTCGGCCAACTGGTCAAAGAGGTTTTGCCATGGGGAGTTGACGTCTCCACCGGCGTTGAGACTGATGGTCAAAAAGATGTGGCAAAAATCACCACATTCATTCGGGAAGTACGAACAGCATCCGCATGAATTGTAGAAATTATACGCAGGAGGAATAATCATATGCTTGTTATTATGAAAAAGGACGCCACAGAAGCACAAGTGGAAGCGGTTATTCGTGAAATTGAAGCTTTGGGCTACCGCGGTGTTCCCATGCCGGGCATCCAGCGCACTGCTGTCTGCATAATAGGAAACCAGGGGCCAGTGGAAGATTCGAGCATACTTGCTCTGGCTGGTGTGAAAGAGACTATCCGCGTGACGAAACCTTATAAACTTGTAAGCAGAGAAACACACCCGCAGCCTACAACCATAACAATCGGTAACGTTATAATCGGTGGAGATAAACCAGTAATCATGGCTGGACCATGCGCCATAGAAAGTGAAAAACAGGCGCTTACCATAGCTAAACTTGTGAAACAATATGGAGCGCAGGTCTTTCGTGGTGGTGCCTTTAAACCCAGGACCTCACCATATAGCTTTCAAGGATTGGGGGAGGAAGGATTAAAAATACTCAACAAGGTACGTGAAGAGACAGGTTTACTGATCATAACCGAGGCTATAGACCACGCCAACATCGAACTCATCGAGCAATACGCCGACATTATTCAACTGGGGGCCAGGAACATGCAAAATTATTCTCTGCTCCGCCAAGCTGGACACGCTACAAAGCCAATCCTGTTGAAGCGAGGTTTCTCGGCTACGATTGAAGAATTACTAATGTCGGCTGAATACATTATGGCTGAGGGGAATACCCGGATTATGCTGTGCGAACGCGGAATTCGAACCTTTTCCGATAATACTAGGAATACGCTGGACTTGAGCGCTATACTATCAATTAAAGAGGTCAGTCACTTGCCAGTTATAGTTGACCCCAGCCATGCTGCCGGACGAAGAGAATATGTTATTCCCCTATCAAGAGGAGCCATTGCCATAGGTGCTGACGGCATCCTGGTTGAAGTACACAATGACCCTTTGCACGCCTTATCCGATGGTATGCAATCCCTGTATCCAGAACAGTTTGCAGCACTAATGAAAGAGATAAAGATTCTGACCAAGTAAGCCTGGCGAGAGCAGGCATTAGAGTAATTTAAAACCTATTACGAAGGAGATAGAGGTGTTACCGGATAATAAAGGATACTTCGGAGCCTACGGAGGACGTTTTGTCCCTGAGACCCTTGTGCCAGCGCTAGACGAGCTAGCAGCAGCCTACAAGGAAGCTAAAGCCGATGCTTCCTTCTGGGCTGAGTTCGACTCTCTGTCTCACAACTATTCGGGAAGACCGACACCGCTTTACCTCGCAGAAAGGCTGGGCAGGCACTGCGGCGGTGCCCAGATTTTCCTCAAGAGGGAGGACTTGGCTCATACCGGTGCCCACAAAATTAACAATGCCCTAGGACAGGGCCTTCTTGCCCGAAGAATGGGAAAACATAGAATCATCGCCGAGACCGGGGCTGGGCAGCACGGGGTTGCTGCTGCCGCCGTATGCGCCATGCTCGGACTGGAGTGCATCGTCTACATGGGCGAGGAAGACATTCGCCGCCAATCACTTAATGTCTTCCGGATGAAACTAATGGGAGCTGAAGTCAGGCCTGTTTCCACAGGTAGCCGAACGCTGAAGGATGCTATCAACGAGGCTATAAGAGACTGGGTAACCAATGTTAGGAATAGCTACTACCTTCTTGGCTCAGTGGTAGGTCCCTACCCCTACCCATCGATGGTTCGCGACTTCCAATCAGTGATTGGTAAGGAAACCAGGGCACAGATTCTGGATAGATGTAACCGCCTGCCCGATTACATAATTGCTTGCGTTGGCGGTGGCAGCAATGCCATTGGCATTTTCTATCCCTTCTTGAACGACGAGAATGTCAAGCTTATCGGCGTGGAAGCTGCGGGAAAAGGACTAAAGACCGGTAAACATGCCGCTCCACTTGCAGCAGGAACAATAGGGGTTTTACATGGAGCAAAGTCTTATCTTCTTCAAGACGATAGTGGGCAAATCAAGGAGACACATAGTATCTCTGCTGGGCTGGACTACCCCGGTGTTGGACCTGAGCACAGTTACCTCAAAGACACCGGACGTGCCAACTATGTCGCCATAGACGATAAAGAAGCACTCGAGGGATTTCAATTACTGTGCAGCACCGAAGGTATTGTCCCAGCCCTCGAACCAGCCCACGCCATATTCTATGCCGCCAAAATGGCAAGTTCCTTAGAAAAAGAAAAAATCATTGTCGTAAATCTATCAGGGCGTGGCGACAAAGACCTGGACATCGTAATCGAAGCACTGGGGTTGAAGCAATGACCCGTATTTCTTCCGTCTTTCAACCAGGCCATACGGCTCTCATAAACTACATCACCGTGGGCTATCCTAACATTGAGGCTACTTTGAAAGTTGTCCCGCTACTTGCCGACAATGGCTGCGACATAGTGGAACTGGGAATACCTTTTTCTGACCCCCTGGCTGACGGTGTTACCATACAGAAGTCCAGTTTTTACGCTCTGAAGAACGGTGTTACAACTAAGCTGTGTCTGGAAATAGCCAGGGAGTTAAGCCAAAAGGTTAAGATACCTTTAGTATTTATGACTTATTTTAATCCAGTGTCTTGTTATGGCCTAGAGGATTTCTGCACTGCCTGTTACAAGTCTGGCATAAATGGCCTAATCATCCCTGACCTTCCACCAGATGAAGGCTCGCAACTGGAAGCCATTAGCCGAAGGCAAGAACTCGACCTCATCTATCTCCTGGCTCCGACCAGCACTGAAGACCGTATCAGGCTGGTGGCTGAGAGATCTGGTGGCTTCATATACCTGGTTTCTGTAACCGGCGTTACCGGCGCTAGAGACGGCCTCCCTTCGGACTTGGACAAGTTTGTCGCCAAGGTTCGCAAGGTAGCTACTCAACCCCTCTGTGTTGGATTCGGCATATCCACTCCAGAACAGGCAAGTCAGCTGGCTAAAATATCCGATGGTGTAATTGTAGGCAGCCGGATAATACAGCTAATGGAAATCGATGATGGCTTCACATCAGTTGTCAATTTCGTAAAGGAATTAAGGCACGCCCTTAACAAATCGAGCTAATGAATAGGCTGCGATTATATTGATGACGAGCCACCTCGCCAGATGATAAGGGAATGAGCAAGCGAATACCAAACTATTATAAAAGCAAACTAAAGCAGGAGAGTTTAAAAATGGAAGATGTATTAGTCGTAGGTGCCGGCTTTATGGGCTCCGGCATTGGACAAGTATGCGCTCAGGCAGGCTACAAGATTCATCTGATGGATGTAAAGGCGGCAGCCTTGGACAAGGCTATGGATGAGATCAAATGGTCACTAGACAAGCTAGGCAGCAAAGGACTCCTTAAAGAACTTCCCCAAAAAATCCTGGATCGGGTAATCCCCGAGCATGATCTCAGCAGTGCTTCTAAGGCGTCATGGGCGATCGAGGCTGCTCTGGAAATAGAAGACCTGAAAAAAGAAATCTTTCGGGAACTAGATAAGCTGGCTTCTCCAGATACTCCACTGGCCACAAACACCTCTACCATTCCTATTACCCGACTTGCCCAAGCAACACAGCACCCAGAAAGAATCCTCGGCCTTCACTTCTTCGGGCCTGTTCCTCTCATGAGCTTGGTAGAAGTAATCAAAGGGGAGAAGACCTCCCCTGCAGTCTTCGAGCAAGGTGTGGCTTTTGTTAAATCTCTTGGCAAGACCCCAGTCCGAGTACATAGAGACATCCCTGGTTTCGTAATGAACCGCATCTTCTCTGTGGCCTTCCGGGAAGCTGTAAATCTGGTTTCTGAAGGAATAGCAACTCCCGAAGACATAGATATAGGTATGCGGCTGGGCTACGGCTGGAACGCCGGCCCCTTTGAAATCGCCGATAATGCCGGCCTGGACACCTATGTTCTCGTAGGACAAACGATGAAAGCCTTAGGAGAGGAAACCTTGATAGCCCGTTCCAACCTGATCGAGCGAATGGTAAAGGAAGGGCGACTAGGCCGAAAGGCGGGCAAAGGTTTCTACCGCTACACCCCTGAAGGCAAACGACTGCCTTGGAAAAACAAGGGGCAAGAGTGAAGCCTGAGGGTAGATGCCAAACTATTATGAAACCAGGTCAAGCATTCTTTGCAGCCAGGTTACCTGCCCAGGGCAGCTTAAACTTCTCTCCCTGATACGCTTTAACCATCAAAAGTATCCACAACACAATCATGAGCACCCAGATAATCCAAGCAATAACCCAGCCGATAATAGGTATCCAGCCGAGGACTATAAGGGCAAGATTGAGGACACCAAAGACTATAATCGACTGCAGGGCATGGAAGCGGACAAACTTGTTCTTCTTCTCTATCAAAAAGAAAACGAGACCGCTTATCCAACCTAGAACATAACATAATAGTCCGGCAACATTTTCGTCCAGCCCAGTTGAAGTTTTTGCCATCGCAATATACCCACCTTTCTGCTTAATCTTGCTTATCTTAATCTTGCTTATTAAGAATACCCCTTGACTGAGCCTGTGTCAATAGTATCACTCCGCTACTTAGCCAGCCTGCGTCTCATCATCACCAGCGATATAGAGAAAAATAAGACAGTTAAAGCGACAATAAGGGCAAGTGCCCCAAGGAGGCCAGGCTGAAATTCTCCACCGATTACCGACCTTGTAACATAAACCACCGGCGTCAGCGGCACTGCCCAACTCAGGGTCTGCACTATCTCAGGAAAAGAAGACAGAGGGAAAAACACACCGCTGAAGAAAAACATCGGCGTTATAAACAGACTGAAATAATAGTTGAAACTGTAAATAGATGGAACAATCGAGGTAAAAAACAAGGCAATGGCAGAAAACAATATGCCTTCCAAGAAGCAAATTATTGGTATAAGCAGTGCCCATGGTGAATGCACCAGCTGAAAACAAGCAGCCACAGCCAGCATAACACTGCCGGTCAAGACCGAACGTGTAGCTCCCCAGAAAATTTCACCGGCAGCAACATCCTCAATACTCAGCGGAGTAGCAATGATGGCATCAAAGGTTTTTTGATACTCCATACGGAAAAAGCTGCCGTAGGTGCACTCAAAGTTAGCACTAAACATGGCATAGCCGGCTATGAGGCCCGGAACGATAAATTCGATATATCTCTGACCATCAACCAGGCCTACATACGCTCCGAGCCCCAAACCCATAGCCAACAGAATGATAATCGGCTCGGCCAAGAAGCCAGGTGCCTCAGCATGCCACAGGCTGAAGAACACATCCCGGTTACGCTGCCACACCCTGATAAAACGCCACGAGAAAAGTCTCATTCCGCCAGAGACCTCCCTGTAAGCCTGAAGAACACGTCCTCTAATGTAGCCGCCCTTCGCATAGCTTTCCGCCAATCTAGCGCTCCACTTGTCAACTCGTCATCTTTAACATGAAAAATGTGAATCTTGTCTCCTACCACCTCAAAATCAAGCCCATGGCTTTTCAAATCCTTGATGGTCTTGTCTCTCTCCTCTGAATTCAGTTCAATCTCCCACACTACCTCGCCTACATATCTAGAAATGAGTTTTACGGGTGCGTCCAGACTCATAATTCTACCTTGGTGCATTATCGCTACCCGGTCACAAAGAGCACTCGCCTCCTCCATATTCTGGGTACATAGAAGCTGGGTAACACCCTGTGACTTAAGTTCGGTAAGTTTATGCCAGACCAAATATTTGGCTTGCGGGTCAAGGCCTATTGTAGGTTCATCAAGAACCATCATTCTAGGCGAGTTAATCAACCCTCTGGCTACTAGAAGACGCCGTCTCATCCCTCCCGAAAGCTCCCTAATTCGGCTTTTACATCTGTCTTCAAGCTGAAAAAGCCTCAAAACTTCCATGCTGCGCCGCTTTGCCTCCACCTTGGGTATGTCGAAATACCGGGCGAAGGTCAAAAGGTTTTGAAGCACCGTTAGATCTGGATCGAGATTATCTACCTGCGGAACAACCCCCAGCACTGCTTTCACTTGACGGGAATGAGACTGTAAATCACCACCCAGGACCCATATCTCACCCTTGGTAGGAGGTGAGACAGCAGTTATCATCCTGATGAGGGAAGTCTTGCCTGCGCCATTTGGCCCCAGTAGTCCAAAGCATTCCCCTTCCCCTATCTCCAAACTCACATCGTCCACTGCCACCAGGTCAGCAAAACTCTTGGTTAAGTTCTTTGTCTTGATAACAACCACTGCGTTCCACCGGATGAATAACTTCCAGTCATTCTATCAGCTTGAGGACATACGGACAACACCAAGTACGGAAATTGCTGGCGAATAATAAACTGTTATTCTGAGAGAGGAGAGCGACCGAAGAATCTAGCCGTTAATGGTGCCCGAGATTAATTAACGCCAAAATGCAATGTTAATTCTCGGCACGGAATGCTAGCGCCAGACATCCAGGACCTGTGGCAAAACCGATTATAGGGCTGAACTCGGTAACACGCAGCTCGGTACAATTAAAATCGGCCTTTACACGCTGACGCAGATTTTCAGCTTGTCTCGGGACATTTGCATGCTGGATGATTACACGAACTGACTTCCGCCCCACATCGGCACGCATCCTCAAGAGCATACGGTCAACCCCTGCCTTTTCAGTACGAACCACGCTTACCAGTTTTATTCGCCCCTGTGCTATGGTAAAAACCGGCTTTAAACTTAGCGCCGAAGCTGCTGAGGGTAATGGAGCGGGAACACGACCGGTACGTGCCAGATATTTTGGAGCTACTATCAACCCATAAAGGCGAACTTTGCCTCCCAGATTTGCTACCAGATGTTCTATTTCCTCCAGCGTGGCTCCTGTAGCCGCAGCTTCTGCCGCAGCTACATCAATCAAGGCTTGGCCACCAGCTGCCGTACCGGTATCAAGAACACGAACAGTCGCACTCTTCGGCAATTGCTCTGCTGCAGAACAAGCTGAATCATACATCATACTGATCTTTGACGGTACAGTAAGGCAGAGGATAGCATCATATTCACGCAAGGCTTCCCGGTATATCTTAAGATAATCACCCGGAGCAGGAGCGCTTGTCCGAAATGGCCGTTCATAAGCAAGCTGCTCATAGACCTCAGTTGCTGAAATATCAACACCATCCAGATAACTGTGCCCGTTGAGCATGAAAGGCATAGGCACAACCTTTATCCCATTTTTCCGCACTTTTTCAGCTGGCAAACAAGAGATGCTCGAGGTTACAATAGCTACCTTCATATATCATACCTAGTATTGCTATGTATTTTCATGTTAACACGCGACAATCTCTATGTCAACGTATTTTCAGTTTATTTTAGAGAAACAGATGGAATTTTAGACTATTCAAGGCAAAAAACAGCCATCACTATCCATCCGCTGTACTGTTACTTGCTTGGCTCCAAAATAAGCTTGTCAACAGCAGCTGCATCCACCTGCTCCCTGGTCCAGGACATAGGGCAATATTCCACATTGCGCCAGAGGTCAATCATATCATCATAGTTCTGGCTATACGGATGACCGCTCTGACCGGTGGTATGAACAGTAACGCTTTTTGAAAAATCACTCAGGTCAATAATCATGCGCATGGAGGGCACCCATTTTACCGAGAAGTCCCCGGAGTCGGTGTACCAGACAGTATTATTAACAGTGCCGGTGCTGCCACTTGTTGAAAATGGACCACGGTTGACCATATTCTCAATTAGGCCGATGCCGCTCTGTCCCAACGGGTTACTGACAAAAGTCGCCGTATGCAGGTCGCCCCATTTCCAATTATTGCGGTTTTTGCCCAGCGCTGCTACAGTGCTTGCGTAAGCTTCACTGAAAGAGCGAACGAGCATATCATCACGGGTTTCAACCACATCTTTGGTCGTGATATCATCCCACCAGGCATTAGTTGGTTTATCCATCAATAGAAATATAGCCTGCATCTCCCTGTCACCACCACGAACTAATATGTCTTCGGTCAACTGGTCACCGAAAAGGTCGTTGACCAATCTCACCCAGAATTCGGCATACAGCGCAGCTTGCGGGCTGTCCATGCCACACTGGCAATCCCATTCAAGCAGCCAATCACGAGCTTCAGTTAGCTCAGCATTATCAAATTTCAAATTTGCGAGGTATGGCATCAACTCCTCAGCACTGATTAGCTTATTGTCACCTTGAATAGCCTGGAATGTGGAAATAGTATGTGGTGCCTTTTCTTCCAGCAACTCGACAAGCCTTTGCGCTCTATACCCGTAATTCCATTCACGGCTGATGACGTAATTTAGCCCCTCACCTAACTTTTTTGCCAGCTGGTCATAGTACTCCATCGGAACCACAGCCTGGTTTGCAGTGACAATGTAGCCACGCTCAGGATTAAAAACACGGGGCAAATCATCGAAAAGAATAAAGCCCTTCCACTCGAACTCATCAGTCCAGCCCGGAGACGGTACCAGGCCGCTATGATTTTCAGAGCGGATCGGAATATGTCCCGGCGTCTGATAGCCAATATTGCCCTTAGTATCTGCGTAAACGAAGTTCTGCGAAGGGACATCCCAATATCTCAAAGCATCGCGGAATTCTTCCCAGTTCGTAGCCGTATTTAGTCTCGTAACTGACTGCAGCAATGTGCCTGGCTCCAGAGCCGTCCAGCACAAAGCCAGGGGAGCTTCATTGTTGAAGCCCGTAATCTCACCGGTTTCTTCATCTATCTCATTGTCATTGATGATTGGTCCAAGGTGTGTTTCACGCACCTTAATAGTTATCGGCTCTGCACCATCCCCAAAATAAATGGTCTCCTGATAAACTGTCATATCTCGCCATTCACCGTTCCACTCATACTGGAGCGGATTATCCGGATTGACACGGATGCGGTACAAATCGAATACATCAGGACCAACATTAGTCACCCCCCAGGCAATAGAGTTGTTATGCCCGACTATGACCCCCGGCGTAACCGCGAACGCATAGCCCACCATATCTGAAGGAGGCTCGCCACCAGCGGGAAGACAATGCAAGCCGATTTCATACCAGATGGATGGCATCTGAATACCCAGATGCGGGTCGTTGGCTAGCAGCGGCATACCGCTCTGCGTCATCTTGCCGCCAACTACCCAGTTATTACTGCCTATACCTTGGCCTGGCTCGAAGACCAGACTCATCGAATGCGACAGATTGCTAGTTAGCAAAATATCTGTATCAGCACATTTATCTTTGCCTGTAATCTGGACAATTTCCGTAGAGCCAGCAATAGGCAAATCCTCTGGCTGCACAATAGTTGGCTTTTTGCCGAAAGGCCAGGGAGGCGTAAGCAACTGGTCTGCCATCTCCTCCCCAAGAAGCTCATAAAGTGTGGCGCGATCCTCCTCAGTATTGTTACTGGGACCTAAATCCCATGCCATCATCTTGCCAAATACCACCGTGTCAGCAGGCGTCCATGGCTCAATTTCCATATCAACGCCTGTCAACTTTAATATGCCGTACTCCATAGCCAGCTTACTTGGCTCACGGTTCATAATGTAAGCATTGACACCATCAGAAAAAGCTTGCAATCGGCTGATAGTTTCCTCATCATCACAAAGCTTCACCTCACTCTCAGCCACATGCCGCCAGCCCAGAGTACGAATAAAGATATCCGTCCCAAGTAGAGTATCTTTTTTGCCGACCAGTTCTCCGATTCTACCGCTGCCAACATGACGCCAGAATTCCATCTGCCAC
>Ga0209636_10001830_pt1 | contig 21519 bp, 22 predicted proteins | sample DeeMarSWOR152_54_FD_187464 | JGI IMG/M metagenome (GOLD analysis project Ga0209636, IMG submission 187464) | Marine sediment microbial communities from White Oak River estuary, North Carolina - WOR-1-52-54 (SPAdes) (version 2) | ecosystem: Environmental > Aquatic > Marine > Intertidal zone >...
TTTCTTGATGAGTAAACTTTCAAAACAGCTTTCTAGTGCCCTTCTTTCTAATTTTGGAACTTGTAGTTTAACTTTCCCATATTTGTTTTCAAACTCTAGAACACTTAATTCTAAATCACTTTCCGGGACCCCGGGTAAGACATAAGCATGGTAAGACATTATAACTCACTTTCGCATTAACGCTATTACTTCTTCTAATACTAGAGCACAGCCTCTTGCTGCCATTCCTTTTGCTCTCCTTCTATGTTCCACGGTTGGCCCAATTCTTCCACATTCACATTCTTCTTCATAACCAGTAGTCATCACACCTATATCACCGGTGATAACAAATGATGGATAGGATGTGATTATTGGAGTTAGGAAAGCAAACAACCCCTCTTTTCCTACTTCCAATTCTTCCTCCAAATTATTTGGATTTCTAATTGAAACATAAGTCCACGGAGGAACATGTTTACGATGATCAGAACATTCAAGTAACCACGAAAAAATGTCGGTCAAACCTAAACCATCTCTTATATTTTCTTTGTATATCCCAAGAGATTTAGAGATAATTTCATCTAATTCTTCTCTTTTAACCTCCCCCTTAACTCTTTTCCAACCTCCACTTGTGAAGGCTTTACTCTCTTTGTCCAACCTCAGTTCTTTCCCTTCTTCTATAAGATCTTCTGCTATTTTTTTATATGCAAATGGTGGACCAAAGAGATGTCGTGGCCTATAATTAGTTGAATTGAGTTCAGATACTATGTATTCTGTATCAATCTTCCCTTCTCTGACACCAAAACTTATCTGATCATCTTTATTTAATATTGGTTTGGTTGACATGTACATCCCTCGGACTAATCCTGTCTGTGTTTCTTCTGGTGGTGGTGTCAACATAATCATATAATCCCCTTCACCGATTTCTCCTATATGCCTGTTAATTTGCACGTTAGAAATAGAAGTTCTTCTTATACTATCTCTATCAAACGGATATTTAGTAGGTTCTCCTGTAGTTCCGCTTGTAGTAAAATAAGTAACTATGGCACTCTCCGGCACACTTGCTATTTTTTTAATGTCTTCCTCTTTTCCAGAGAGTGAAAGTTCTTTAAAAAAATCAGAGGGTAACAAAGGAATATAAAGCAAATCTTCATGACTTTTTATGTCATCTGGTGTTATCCCATGATTATTACAATATTTTTGATATATCCTGTTATTGTTGTAATGGTGTGTAAATACCTCTTTAATTGCTTCGAATCTTTTTTGGATTGCTTCGTCTAGGCCCATTCCAAACGGATTTGGATGCTCTATTAAATCATCACAAATATATCTCATTTTCACCACTAAAACGTTACAAATAAAACTTTTTATACTTTTTGGTTTACTTCTGAAACAACCAATTTTTCTCCGACTACCATGGAAGCAACACTTAGAGTATGCTTGCCATCTAAAATTTCGCCATAACTATACATGCCTATAACTGGCACATCCTTCAGAGCAGCTTTCATCAAATCTATACTGTGTTTTGCATGTTTACCAAGAAACCATCTATGTAGAGCACAATCGAATACAAGTGCGAATGCTGCACCCCTTCCTACTTCTTTAAGACCCTCTTTAACAGATTCTTGTGCCGCCTTTAAACTTTTTTCTTTTGAGGTTTTCATCACATATAAGGCTGTTCCCTGAGGTACTTTTTCTGTAAATCTTATGTATTTTTTTTCAACAATCGAATCTAACCCCTTTATCCAAAAACGACCTTTCAAGTAAGGTTTATACTCACACAGCGCCAAGGGCATATTGCAATTTATCTCAATGATCGGACTAAGTTTCATCACGTCAATGTCAATTTTCCTAGCAAATGCCATAAAGGCAGATGATATTGGGCCCAGTTGCTGTAATTTCATAGATGTAGGCCAAATTTCTTCTTTCTTTTTTTTAAGTACTTCTGCATATCTATCAAAAGCTGTTTTTTTATCTAGTTCATAAACTATGTAGTCTTTGGCTTTATTTACGAACATAGATTTTTCTGTAGGAATGTATCCATGTTTAACTTGATATGCTATTTTAAGATTGCTACTTATAACAACACATACCACTGAATTGTCATAAATTTTCCCATTCCAAAAAGTGTACGTCTTTTTCAATTTAAAATCATCGCCTGCGCTCGAGCCGATTATAGGGATTCTGTGACCAATAACATCAATTATTCCTTCTACGATATCATCTTCATTCCCTCTTCTTGTGGTAGTGAAACCGTTAGTAAGCATCAAAACACAGTATGGCCTCATTCTAATCAATTCAGAGATTGGCAACTTCTTCTCCGCTAAGTATCTTATGTAAGGTTCCACGTATTTGTCAATTTTTATGTTGTTTAGGGCTTGTTTAATTGCATCGCTACCAGCTTTTTTTGGTTTTTTGTTGGTGTCATTACCTATTCCAACACCAACATGTATGTGCTCTGATTGAATAACCATTGCTACACAAGAGCCTTCAGTAAAACCATAACTACTAATTTCACCAGCAGTTGTACATCCGACCCAGGGAGTATTGCCAAAAACAGAATGAGCACCGTCTACAAGTTTTTGTATAGTCTTGTCATCCTTCCCATATTTTCTTCCAGAACAAAAAACCAGACCAAATGTAGCTTTATCACCGCCATGTTTTTTAATTTCTTCCATGGCCATTTCTACTGCTTCTTTACCAGCCTTAAAAGGTTCACTGGCTTTACTAATTCCGACACCGGCAAAAACATTTTTCTTTTTTGTTTTAGTTTTGGTTTTCTTTGCCATTTTTATCTCCTCTTATTCAACGCCTCTTAATAATTCGTGAATCGTTCTGAGCTTTTCGAGCTCTACGGGCCACGCCACGTATGTGTTGCCCATCTTCTTTAATCTGATCAGCCCCTTCTTGTTCAGTTTTTTGAAATGATAGACGTATTTTGCCGAGAGGCTTTTTGTCTTACCGTTGTCTCCCAAGATTTCAGCAACTTCTAAGGGGTTAATTGGCCAACGCAAGTGTATGACCTGAAAAACTTTCTGAGTAGCGGAAGAAAGTTTTCTGCTTTTCGCCTCGTCTAAGAGGCTGTCAAAAAAATCTTCCATAAAAAATATTTGTGGAATTTTCCATATAAATATAGCGGTTCTCTTTGGAATATTCCAAAAAATTTGGAATAGTCTTAACTTTTCAAGAGTTAGGGCAAGGAAAAATATGGAGTAATCCAAATTTTTTGTTACGCAAATAAAAAAATTTGTCGCGTCAACAGTAAAAATTTGTCGCGCGTCGAAGTAAAACAAAAAGAAAAGGATTTAAATGCAGACGTTTCAATAAAAACGTAGTCAAACAACTGGTAAAAAGATTTAATATCAATAAAAAATAAATGAAAGGTTAGTTGAAAAAAATAAATTGAAAAACAAATTGGAAAATTATGTTATTTGTTTTAAATTGTTTTGTTTAAGTTCAGGTGTTTAAGATGCAGATGGCGAGGATAAGGTTGTCTGGGAAAGATCCGGAAAAACTTACTGAAATTTGCGATGAAATAAAAGATATCGCAAAGCGATTTGGAGTAGACCACAGAGGGCCAATACCACTGCCAACCAAGATTTTGAGAGTTACTACGATGAAGACACCCTGTGGCGATGGCACAGGCCATGGCAACGCCACTTTTGACAAATGGCAGATGCGGATTCACAAACGCGTGGTCGAAGTACAGGCAGACGAGCGCGCATTGAGACAAGTAATGCGAGTTAACATACCGCAAGGCGTTCACATGAGCATACAACTGAAGGATTAACCATTTTAACTAACTCTTCGTAATTTATTATAAGGTAATTCTATGGCGCACGGAGAAAAGAGGAAGAGAAGGAAGAAGACGAAGAAGCGCAGACGCAGGCGAATGAAAAAGAAGAAGTAAAAATTGAATAAAATTTTTATCGGTTCTATAATAATGCTTTAAATTTTCAATTCACAACGCTCTGAAACTTTCGATGTCGCTTGTTAGTCTGTCGTGGAATTGCTTCAGCCTATTGTAAAATCTCTTCTCCAGTTTGTCTGTCGATTCGTATTTTTTATCAAAGAAATCCAACCAAGCACCGATTTCGTCATGCGCGTCTTTCATAGTGTAAGTTCCTAGCATCGTTTGCAGCGGCTTCAGTACATTATCTACTCTTGACTTTACGTCCTCGTTAAATATCACATCCTTTAGCTCGGCAAGCTTTTCTTCCAGTGCGTTCAAAGGCTTTTTGATAAGTTTCAACTTCGATAACTGATCGTCCCTTGGTACCGAGAGAAATTGGTAATGCCTGTCCTCAGCTTCTGCGTACAGTCGCAATACAGTGCTTATCTCGTTGGCGTTCGGCACTATTATATTTTCAACAATTTTACTATCGTAACCCCACCTGCCAAGGAAAGGAAACCTTCTTTTGTATTTTTGCAGGCCGTCCTTTACCAATTTTATATATCTTTCATCTTTTTGCAACTCTGGAAAAATCGGTTTGACGCTGGATAATTGCGATCTTATAGTGTCGCAATAATAGTTTATCGAATAAAAACTCAGATCTTCTCTTTCAGACACGTCGAGAGAAACGGAATCTATAAGCCCGGATACACTGGACTCTATTTCGTCCGCAGAGCTTTTCAATATGCGGATAAGTTCAGACATTATACCAATTAATAATTGATAGAAAAAATTCTTATAATCGAATTTTTAAACAAAACAAATTTAAACAAAGAAAAATGATGAAGTGGGCCCGATGGGATTTGAACCCACGACCTACGGTTTTTACGCCGTAGCGCGTCAAAGACGCATTGAGCGCTTAGTGGCCTTATAAGACCGTTGCTTTGGTCGTCTACAGACTCTAACCAGACTAAGCTACGGGCCCTTAAAGCTAGTCGTTTTTAAACTGGTCGTTGTTAAACCAGTTGTTGTTAACCCGTTTTTATTGTATTCTACTATTCTATTTTAAAGCTTTTTTGTTTTAAGTCTTTTTTAGATTCAAGGAACTCGTACGCTTTCCTCAGTATCTTCTTCGTATTTTCAAAAGTGAGCGTCTGCATAGTAGCCTCGTAATCCACCCAAAGGAACTCCAGATGCTCGCCTGATATTTTTACTTTGCTGTCCGAGGCTTCTGCGAGGAAGTATACAGCTTCTTTGTATATGTTCTCTCCTCTCCACCTGTAGAACCAGTGGGTAACCTCGCGGAAACCTTGAACGAACTTTACATCAACCAGACTGGTCTCTTCCAGTATCTCGCGTCTGGCAGTGTCTTCTTCTGTTTCGTTACTCTCGATCTTGCCACGAGGGAAATCCCAGTAGTCCCCTTTGAAATGATAGTGTAGTATTAGATACAGTATTTTACCAGTTTTTTTGTCTCTGCGGAAAACGACTGCGCCAGCACTTTTTTCCTTAGACGTTTTAACCCACCAATAATTTTTTAAACAGCGAAATTGTTTACAATAATCTCTGATACGTATACCCACAAACACACTATTTATATTTTTATGCCTTTCCAATAGTTATTAGGTAACTCAGTAGTTGTTAGGCAACTGGGCCAACTTTGGGATGTTGAAAGGTGTTTATGTTGAATAGGACAATCTTGATAGACCGTCTTGTAAATAATTTGTTGAGGCACGAATATGAAGTTTTCCTAAGCCGCGGGTGCTTTGACATAGCTGCGAAGCGGGAGAAGCTGATGCTGATCAAATCCCTGACAAACGTGGACGGTCTTAATTCACAGCATGCGCAGAGCATACGGGCTATTTCTTATTTTGTGTCTGCGCACCCGTTTGTGGTATCTATGCGGACCAATCACGGTTTTCTCAGGGACGAAATAATATACAACAGGTTCGATATACCTGTTGTGACGCCGAGGACATTCGAAAACATAATTGAAGAAGACTCTTACGGAGTGCTGGCAGCAAAAGGCAGGCACACTGTGGAAATAGACTCAGATGCATTACGTGAGAGACGCTACAAGATGAAGTTCACCTTAGAGGAGCTGGCCAAACTTGTCGGCATCTCGAAGAAGGCATTATACGAGATCGAGAACAAGCGTACAAATCCTACAGAAAAGACAGTGAAAAAACTTGAGCGCAGGTTGAATATAAAACTAAGAGAGGCATACGAGCCGCAACTCCCTGAAAAGACTGTAATGGAGCCGAAAGAGCCGTTGCAAGGAAGAGTAAGCAAAGAGTTGGATAGAATAGGGGTGGAAAACTCGCCAGTGCATTGCATGCCTTTTGATATAGTTGGCAAGGAAGAGTTTTCACTTATTACAGGCCTGTCGGCAAATACAAAAAAGATAAAATACGTCGCGAGCTCTGTAAAGAAGCTGTCAAACATCTTCGGAGCGAGCGCGTTCTTTGTATCCAAGCATACTAGAGTGCGTACAGTAGAAGGCCTGCCTGTATTTCGAGAAGACGAACTGCCAGAACTCGAATCGGCTAAAGAACTGAAAAAAATTATAGCAGAAACTTCAGACTAATTCTTAGACGAGTTGACATTATGGAGAAATTTAACGAACACGTTTGGAATAAAATGAGAAAGATTCCGAAAGGCAAAGTAACGACATATAAAGAGTTGGCAAAAGCTCTCAACATAAAGGCATACCGTGCAGTCGGTAATGCATGCCGAAAAAACCCCTACGCGCCAGAGGTGCCGTGCCACCGTGTTGTTAAATCAGACGGCCGCATCGGAGGATTCGGCGGCAAGATGTATGGTCCGAAAATAAAACGAAAGGTTGCATTACTGAAAAAAGAAGGAGTGCATGTGAAAGATGGAAAGGTTGTGAACTTTGATAAAAAGTTATTTAAGTTCAGCCGAAACGTTAATTATTGTGTGCGATGAGTAATATGGAAGAAAATAATTTTAAAGGAGCGAAGGATCCGGACGTAGTCGAACAGAGGTTCGGCTTTGCGGTAATAAAGCGAATAAACAAGAAGACGAAGAAGATGCACGTCGAAGTGAAGACGCGAGGCGAAGGCATACCGCTGACCGAAGCTGTAATAATTCTGGAAGGTTGGATAAAGAAAGTAAAGAAAGAGCTGCAGAAGCCGTACACGCAGAACCTCAAGTTTGGTAGAGATTGAAAACTGATAAGGCGTTACTGATAGGGTCTTTCAATACAAGTTTGCAAATTAGACATCGAATTTGTAGTAGATGTCTGCAGGAGGTGTTTGTTTGGTCAAAAAGCAACTATTTCCTTACAGCCCGGAAGGATGTTTTATCGCGACTGCAGTATACAGTGATACTGGCGAATTATACAAGCTCGATGTGATAAGGGAGTTCAGGGATGCGGTTCTGAAAAAAACAGCGGCCGGCCAAAAATTGGTTAATGTATATTATATTGTCAGCCCACGGATCGCGAACTACATACGGACAAAAAGCTTGACAAAAACAGTAGTCAAGGTCCTAGTAGTAGAACCAGGTTACTGCATTTCTAGTTTTGTTATGTTTACAAGAAACATTCTAAAAAACATTCTCAGGAAACATCTCAAATGAGCGGCGAGCCGTCCATGTCTTCTGGTATTTCTACTGACATCAGTTTCAGTATGGTCGGCGCGACATCGGTTATTTTTGCGTCTTCTATGGAAACATGCTGCACATCTTTGCCCCATATTATCAGTATGCCGTTCTTCCTGTGCGATCCTGACTTGACAGGAGAGTCGTCGTATATTTTGTTATATCCGAACCATCCGACCGGGTCGTAGGCCTCTGTGTCGATTACGATATCAGGCGCATGGTTAATGTAAGGCCCGCTATAAAGCTCTTCCTTTTTGTAAACTTTTGGGAAGAATTTCTCCTCGGTCTTTGGGTTTTTCAAATTCTCCAACTCCTTTATAATTTCATCTCTCAGTTTTTCGTATTCTGCATGCTCGACCACGCCTTGAGGCTCGCGGCCCTTGAGGTTTATGTATATGCCTCCGCCGAACTGTGCTGCATACGCCTTTGTCTTGGAGAAATCCACGCTTTCATAGGTTGGATATGGCACAGACGACTGGAAGTTTATTCCAGTTTTGTTCGCGAACGAATCGAAGAGTTTGAACAACCCTATCTTTTTTAGGAAAGTCGCTATGGTCTGCTGCGTGAACCCCAGCTTTATCGTCCAATAAGTGAGAGGTGATTTGTACTTAAGATAACCTTTTTCAGTCAACCACCAGTTGATATACACTTCTCCTTTCAAAGGCCCGAATCCGTGGTCTGACATCACAACAACATAAGTATCATCATCAATCTTTTCCAGCATCTTTCCGATTTCCTGATCAAGCTTTTCATAATATTCGAGTATGGCATCTCCGTATTTTTTGTCATTCGTATCCATGTAGCGCCAAAAGTAGTGCTGTATCCTGTCGCTGCCTGTGAATACAACTATAAACAACTCCCATTCTTCGTTGCCTATAAACTCCAGCGCCACCTCGCTTCTCTTTTCCAAAGTCTCGTTAAGCGCCTTGAGCAATTCGTCCTCGTCTCCAGGGGTAAACCGTTTGCGCAGCGCCTCGATTTTGTAACCCCTTTCATTCAGCTCCTTTGTCAGTTCAGGCGGGTAGGTGAATATGGAATCTTCAAGCGAAAGGAAACCAGTTATCATTATGCCGTCTACCTTTCTTGGCGGGAACGTGATAGGCACGTTGATGAGTATGACTTTTTTTCCGTCTTTGTTGACCAAGTCCCAGATAGCCTTTGATTTCACGTCTGTTGAAAGTACTGGTATCATCTTGTAACTGGACGGTTCTCTTCTGAGGAACTCGAACAGCCCGTGCTTGCCTGGATTCTTACCAGTGTAAAAGGACGGCCACATCACAGGCGATATGTAAGGGAGCATGGAACTTAGATTACCGTGCGCACCTTCGTTCATCAGTTTTGCCAGGTTCGGCAGTTTGCCCTCTTCAGCCCAAGGTTTGATAAGATTGAAAGTGCCGCCGTCTATTCCAACAACCAAAACTTTCTCTGCTTTTGCCACGGGGACAACCATCATTACTGTAATTATTATCGTAAAAAGGAGTGAAATCTTTTTAATCCGCATATTAATCCGCATATAATGTTAATAATGTTAATTCATTTGCTTATTATAAAATTATAGAGAGCAAACAGAACCACAAATCCCACAAATCGAAAGGTTTAAATTTTTGTATACCTACATACACATTTAGTCTTTTGGGCCGGAAACGGCCCGATAAATCAAAAACTATCAATAAAATTAAAAAGAATTTCAATAGTTTTGAACTTTAAATTGGAGGTGTATGATAGATGGTTCAAGCAGCAATTGGACAACTTGGCGGTCAGCCAGTATTGATATTGCCTGAAGGAACGCTCAGGCAGCAGGGCAGAGGTGCGCAGAGCGCTAACATCGCTGCGGCTAAAGCTGTGGCAGATGCGATCAGGACTACTTTGGGCCCGAGAGGAATGGACAAGATGCTTGTAGACAGCATCGGCGACATAGTTATAACGAACGACGGGGTTACTATACTCGAGGAGATGGAAATAGAACACCCGGCTGCTAAGATGATGGTCGAGGTTTCCAAGACTCAGGCCGAAGAAGTTGGTGATGGAACGACTACGGCTGTTGTTATTGCTGGTGAGTTGCTGAAAAGGGCTGGAGATTTGCTTGAGCAAGAAATACACCCGACTGTTATAACGCGAGGATTCAAGCTTGCAAAGGACGAGGCTTTGAGAGTCCTTGAAGAGATATCTACTCCTGTAACGATAGAAGACACGGAAATGCTGAAGAAAATAGCGATCACGAGTATGAGTGGAAAGAGCATGGAAAAGGCCTCTCCTGTGATTGCAGAGCTTGTTGTTAATGCTATAAAGGAAGTGGCAGAGAAAGAAGGCGACAAAGTCGTCGTAGACATAGACAACATAAAGCGAGAGAAGAAGCACGGAGGTTCTGCTGAAGACACAGAACTCATAAGAGGTATTGTACTTGACAAAGAAGTAGTGCATCCGGCAATGCCTAAGCAGGTAAAATACGCGAAGATTGCGCTTGTGGATGCTGCTTTGGAGATAAAAGAGACAGAGACAGACGCGCAGATTAGAATCACATCGCCTGATCAAATGCAGGCTTTTGTTGAACAAGAGCAACGCATGCTAAGGCAGATGGTTGACAAAGTCGTTGCAAGCGGCGCAAATGTGTTGCTAAGCCAGAAAGGAATAGACGACATAGCGCAACACTATCTTGCGAAGAAAGGCATAGCTGCTGCGAGACGTGTGAAGAAATCGGACATTGAAGCGCTTGCAAAGGCGACTGGCGGGAGGATCGTTACAAGTTTGGACGACTTGAGCTCGGACGATTTGGGTTACGCGAAACTCGTAGAAGAGAAGAAGATTGGCGGAGACCAGATGATATTCGTTCGCGATTGCAAAGATCCGAAGGCCGTTACAATATTGGTTCGTGGTAGTACAGATCATGTCGTAGACGAGGTTGACAGGAGCATAGAAGATGCTATAGGCGCTTTGGCATCAGCAGTAGAAGTGGGCAAGGTTGTTTATGGTGCTGGTTCGCCTGAAGCAGAGCTTGCGAGAAGGCTGAAAAAGTTTTCTGAAGGGTTCTCAGGCCGTGAGCAGTTGGCAATACTCTCGTTCGCAGAATCGATGGAAGTGATTCCACGCGCGCTCGCAGAGAATGCTGGACTTGATCCGATTGATGTGCTTGTGGGACTGCGTGCTGCGCACGACCAAGGGAATATTAACCATGGCGTTTTACTAGAAGACGGCGGAGTTGGTGACGCTTCAGAGGTGGGCGTTGTCGAGCCGCTGAAAGTGAAGACGCAGGCAATAAAGTCAGCATCAGAGGCTGCAGAGATGATATTGAGAATAGACGACATAATATCTGCCAGCGGCCTTTCAAAAGGCGGGGCAGGTAGAATGCCTTCTATGCCGCCTGGCGGGATGCCTGGGATGCCTGAATACTAACTGCATGCTTGAATACATGCACATTAACTAAAAAATAGCAGAGTTAAAATCGCAGAGTTTAATTTCAATATTTTTTTATTTTTGTAGTTTTTTTATTTTTATATCACCTAATTTAACCAATGGCAGTTCCACATCTTTCGTATATTTGGTTGTATATAGTATTTGCGATAAGCGGCTTCTTTTTTCAATCCCTATTGAGAGGAGGATTCAGATTAATAATATATCCTGTCTCTTTCATTCTAGGCCTGATATCGGCTTACCAGTCAAACTATTACACCCTCTGTTTGAATATAGGAATGATAGTGAGGGCAACTGTCGGCGGATATTGGTATTGTGTTGTATTGGAAGGAGCGTGCCTTGCCATAGGCCTTTTAATCGGGCTTTATTTAATGTGAATGTAGGTAGACGGCTATGCAGTAGGCGCTTAATTTGTCAAAAACGAAATTTAATATATAAAAAACAAAATTATATTATTGGTGAATAAATGGCCAAAGAAGATGAGTATGAACTTATTCCTTTGTCGCCATTGCGCAGGTTAGAGAAAAGGCTGGAACAGATCGAATCGACAAAAGGCGTTGATGTTAAGGAATTCTTTTCACAACTTGTGGAAATAGTAAGGATGAATCAACAGCTTGTCGACGAATTGGCCAAGGCGGACGATGCACTGCGCATAGAGATAGCGAGACTGCCGGCAAAGCTAGACGAGCTTATAGACAATACGAATGAGCTTATATCATTTATAAAGGCAGCTGGAAGCCATGACGCAGCTGAGGCCGCTTCAACTACCTCTAGTCTAAAGCCTTTGCTGAAAAAGATGGATTCTTTGGTCGAATTGAATAAAAAGATAGTGGAAAGCAACGAGGTGATGACTTCAACAATGGAGCAGATGACTGCAAAGATGAGGCACACTTTGAAAAGGCCTGTTTTTAGCAGACCTTCTACAGGGCCGTTGCCACCGCTCAAGAAAAAGCTCGAATATTGATAAGTTTGAATAACGAGTTCTGAATAATTCTGTTAGAATAATTTTATTATATTATTAAATTCTACAAAAAACTAAGTTAAATTAATGTCTAGGCGAAGCCCCCTGAGAAGAAAGCTGTCTCGTTTCCGAAAAAAGGCAGCTGTCGAGATATTCTCTTTAGTTATAGTGCTGGTTGTCAGTATGGCACTTGTAGGTACGACTTATATGTGGGGCATGCCGTTGATAATAAAACGCCAGGACAAGGTAAAAATAGATCGCGTATACAACTACTTCAACGAAGATAATGCTAATTCTCTGGTTTATAAGATTCAAGAAGTGGCAAATAGCGGAGGCAAGGAAACTTTTACAGCAGACATAAGCGGCCTTTGGATACTTCACAATTATACTGAAAACAGCGTAGATAACAATTCGATTGAATTTGTTACCTCAAGCAAAGTTTCGAGCGCGGTCATATCTGACCGGTCTTCGATTAAATGGTCGTCACTCACGGCAGGTTCCAGTTGCCCGCCTGAAGAAGGTGTAGTGGGTGTAGACTCGCCGCTTGTTGTTTGCGCACGCTCTGAGATTTTCGAGGACGGTTTTAACATAATATACAGGGCGTGGTCAAGGACGCTCAAAGACCCAACAGTAGAAAAAGGCTACAGGATAAACCTTATACAACAAAAAGACACCCCGACTACTTCGGTCGGTAGAAGCGTTAGCATATCGAAAGAACGGTCTTATACATGCACGCCGCCAAATCTTCAATGCCCTGAGAAAATGTTAATTATAACAGAAATAAAAATTCTTTTAGTATGATGTTTTTTAAATTCTCAAAAACCAGGTTTAGGCGAAGAACAAAGGGCCAGTCTGTTATAGTGCAATTCATTCTCTTTTTTTTAATTGGAATAACGTTGTACATCGGGCTGGGCAACCTCTTTCGGATACAGTCAGAAGTCGTGCGCAGCGACCTTATCGGACTTTATTTGGACATGATCGAAAGTTACGTTTCTTCTGTAACCGTGTCTTCTGTGGAAGGATGTACAGACTGTGATATCGTTGAAAATAAAATAAAACTAGACAAAACATATGCAAGCTACTTCATCGAAGTGGGGATTAACGACAGCGGGATCTTCGCAGAGACAGCACCAAAGCAATATGGCCAACTCTCTTCGATCAACAACCTTAACCAGAGTTTAAACATAATCGAGGGCTCTGCGCCTTCTATAGAAACAATAAATTTAACATTTGACAAAACCCAAAATAAATTAGAGATAAGATGATTACAAAAAGAGTTTTCGACCAGATGGTGAAGGGTTATAGAATTCTAATGACAGGCAAACTTGAAGAAACAGGGGTACCTGTATTTACTGTCAAAAAGGCGAAGGCCGAAGAGGAATTCAAGAAGATTAGGCTCCTTGAGGAGTATGAAGAAGAAGAAAAAAAAGAGGAAGAGGAAGAAAAGGAAAAACTAAAGAAAGTGAAGGCCAAAGGATTGCCTATACCAGCGTTCAGGCCAAAGATATTTGAGTTCGCTGAATTGGAGGAGGAAGAGGAAAAGCTGGGCGAGATAATATACCCGCTTATCCCAACGAGGCCAAAGAAAGGAGAGCCTGTTTTTGCGTACGCGAGGATAGTATGGGACCCAAAAAACCATAAATATGTCTACACTGTAATAGAGCCACAGCTTTCAGAGAAACTTAAAGAGGTGATGGAAAAGGTAAAAGACCTTTTAGAACAAAAACTTGATGTGGACTTTTCAAAACTCATAAAGGTCGAGGCTGTCCATTATCTGTCAAAGCAGTTGGACGAGCTTATCAACTATTTCGATTTCAGGATAAACGAGGCTGAACAACAGATATTAAGATATTATATAGAACGGGATTTCATAGGGTTGGGTAGGATAGAGCCTTTCATGCGGGATGAAAATATTGAGGATATAAGCTGTGATGGTATCGGCATACCCATTTTTATTTTCCATCGCAACCCGAAGATAAGTTCAGTAATCACGAGCGTGTCCTATAAAAGCCACGAAGAGCTTGACTCGTTTGTCACACGTCTTGTACAATTGTGTGGTAAGAGCATCTCTGTGTCTGAACCGCTGGTTGACGGAGCGTTGCCGGACGGCAGCAGACTGCAGGCCACGTTAGCTACGGACATAGCTCGCCGCGGCAGCAATTTCACTATAAGAAAGTTCACAAAGACACCATTGACGCCTATCCATCTACTAGGCTACAATACATTAGATATAAGGTCGATGGCATATTTGTGGCTGCTTGTAGATAACGGATTCAGCGTACTGGTTTCTGGAGGGACAGCGTCTGGTAAGACAACAATGCTTAACGTGCTTTCGTTATTCATAAAACCGGACAAGAAGATCGTGTCTATTGAAGATACTGCCGAGCTACAGTTGCCACACCCACACTGGGTACCGACTGTTGCGCGTACGGCCATATCAGGCGAAGGCTTGGAAAGAAGAGGAGAGGTAGATTTGTTCGATTTGCTTAGAGAGAGTTTCAGGCAGAGGCCTGACTATATAATCCTTGGCGAGGTGAGAGGCCGCGAAGCATACATACTTTTCCAACAGATGGCTACTGGGCATCCGTCTTTGGCAACCATACACGCAGAAAACATATCCAAGCTTCTGGACAGACTTACAACGCCGCCGATATCTTTGCCTGAAGGATTGATTGATAGCCTGGATGTAGCGGTCTTCCTATCAAGAATGAAGTATAGGGACAACTTCGTAAGGAGGGTTACGGAAATAGTCGAAATAATCGAATATGACCAAGAAAAAAAGCAAACCGAAACTAATACGGTTTTCAAGTGGAACCCTATAAACGATAGTTTTGAGTCTTTCGGAGAAAGCTTCGTGTTAAGAAAGTTGGTCCAACGTACAGGTTTAACAGATAAAGAAATTTCAGACGAATTGAGCAGGCGCATGGCTGTGTTGAATTGGATGAAACAAAAGAATATTCTGGACTATCAGAATGTAAACAAAGTGCTCAACTTATATTACAGTTACCCGAAGAGAACAATGGCAATGATAATGAGCGAGCTATGATTGGCGAGCTTTAAATTGAACAATAAAATTGAACAATATGTAGGAATTTGTAGGAATTAAAACAATTGTGAATCCTCTGGTGTTAAAATGGGATTTTATGCCAAAATGTCATTCAAGTATTTTAGCCAGTTCAGTGACAGTGTTTCTCACTATTTCACAGACTTGAGGACAGACTTGAAAAAGGCGCGTATAAAACTGTCTGTTCAAGAATACCTGAGTATAGGCATAATGACGTGTTTTATCATCTTTGTACTGGTATTCCCGGTGCTTTCAATGGTCTTCGGTTTCATTTTCGCAGACCCTATATTGGCGTTTGTAAGTTCTTTTTCTGTATCGCTAGGCATAATCCTCATATCGGTTTGGATAATCCTCAATTATCCGAAAATAGTGACAAGAGAAAAAGGTAAGCACATAGACAACGCTTTGCCATTTGCAGCATTGTACCTATCAACAGTGGCGAGTTCCAAACTCCCATTGCATAAAACCTTCCAAATTTTTTCAAAGTTCGAATACGGCGAACTTACAGACGAGATAAGGTCGATAGTGAATGATGTGGATATATTTGGCTTAGACATTAATACTGCGTTGGAGCGCGCTGTGGACAGATCGCCTTCCAAATCCTTGAAAGAGATGCTCTGGGGCATACTTTCCACTGTGAGATCAGGAGGGGATTTGTCTGTTTATCTGAAAGAGGTTGCGAAAAATTCGATAACCGAATACAGAAGACAGCTTTACGAGTTTTCCCACCAGCTAACGATTTATATAGAAATTTACCTTACATCGATGGTCTTGGGTGCGATATTCTTCACGATATTAACGACAATAATATCGAGCATAGGAGGGCCGACCATGCCAACAAGCGTGATAACCCTGCAGTTTCTGATAATTTTCATTTTCATGCCAATGGTTTCGTTGTTGTTTATAATGCTTGTCAGGTCTTCGACACCCGGAGGGGAAGGTTGAGAGATGAAAAAGTCTAAAAAAGGCTCAAAGAGCGATTCGCCCGAAGATCAAAGATTGTTCGAGAAGACTTACTCTACAGAGAGGTTTGGTTTCAAAATAAAACTATCGAGACAAAGGATGATATTGGTTGTGACAGTCTCCATATCTTTGATGCTATTGATAATAGCGACCATGACCGAGAACCTTGGTGTCATAGCAAACATAATCCTGCTATGTACATTCATAGTAGCTGTGCCGCAGTTTTTTTTGATGTACGAAAGTTACAAAAACGTTAAAGAGATGGAACAAAAGTTCCCAGTTTTCTTACGAGACGTGATTGAGTCTTTGAGCGCAGGACTGCCGCTGCACAAGGCCATAATAGACGCCAGCAAATTCGATTATGGGAAACTCACACCGGAAGTGAAAAAGATAGCAAACCAAATAAGCTGGGGCCTGCCACTTCAAAAGGTCTTGGACCAATTTGCCGAACGGGTAAAGCGCAGCCCCCGTCTTTTCACCAGCGTAAAGATAATAAACGAATCTTACTCTTCTGGCGGTGACCTTGTATCTATATTTAACACAGTCACAGACCATTCGCTTCTTTTGGACGAGGCAGAAAGAGAGAGGAGAAGCCTGCTGAACCAGTACGTGGTGCTGATGTATGCCATATCAATAATATTTATGGTTATAGTCGTTGCGATAAACAAACTCATGATGCCGATTTTCCAAGCAACAAGTGGCAGTGTGGATGTGGGCGAAGCTCTTGGCATGACAAACCCATGTGACAAATGCTTGGGCTTTGATTGCACAGTATGCAAATTGTACGAAACCACTTCTGAGTACGTCTTTTCGATAGAACCGACAAGCATATCCGCTTACTATATATCGTTGTTCTTTTTCATGAGCTTGGTGCAATCTATATTTTCTGGCCTTGTTGCAGGCCAAATAGGAGAGGGCTCGATAGCAGCAGGCATGAAACACAGTCTAATACTGGTTTCGATAACGCTTGGAACATTTTACTTTTTGGTATACTTCAAAATATTGACCATATAGAACGGTGTAAGTTTATCCGATGTTAAGGAACAAAGCGATGTATATGTACGTTACAGGATATTGCAAAGAGCGCCAATTTCAAACAAGTGGCCAATCTCAAAAGAAGGGACAGTTCAGCCTGGAATATTTGGCCGTCCTCACACTTTTCTTGGTTTTCTCGCTATATTTTGCTTTCCGATTGTTGGAATACTATCCCCTGCATTTGAAAAACGTGAGAGAAGAGATTTTGCGGTCGGACTCTTACAGGCTTAGTGAGATGATGATAAACGATGACGGTTGGCCTACTAATTGGGAAACTTTGCCGTTTGCGAGTGTCGAGCGTATAGGTTTATCCGATGCCACAGAAGACATTACAAACCTTTTGGCAGCTGCAAAGGTAAACGCTTTGGATAATCTGTGCCATACACTAGGAGAAGAATACCCGAGTGTAAAAAGATTGGTCGGCGCCGAACATGACTTTTTTCTAGAAATTAACAACACCTCAGGCGACGGGTCGTTATACACGCAATGCGGCCCTCTACCGGCAAGCGGGAGCGTTTCGATTATAAGACGTATAGTTGCGTTTGACAACGGCGATTATGGTGAGCTCGTTGTGCAGATGTGGTGGTAATTTGTGTGGTAATAATTTGAAATCTAGTGAGAGGCCTTCGGCCAAAGGCATAATATCGACGCTTGAACTGATGGGTGTGGTCGTAGCGCTGTTTGTCGCGTTTAGCATATTCTTCCCTGAACCGGTTTACACCGATAACTGGAAAAACGCCTATCTGTATCTGATGAGCAAGGACATACTTTCGACTTTGGTGGCCGCAGGCAATTTGGAATCCTATATGTCAAACGATACAACTATGCAAGAACTCTTCAACAACATCGGAGGCCATGGCTATATATTTTGGCACAGGGCCGAGGGGATTAAACACAACATAACTATGGCGTGTGCTTGCCCGCAACAAGAGATAAACAAATTGGGAGAGTGGACAAGAGGGCTTAGATTTAACGACAGAGACATAGAGGTATCCTTTTGCTATGCGGATATTGGCAACCCAGAAAGCGGCTGCATGAAAAATTCTGATGCTCTGATCGTATGGGGGTATAGGGCTTTGAACGAACAAACGCTTACAAATTATCTGATAGAAAATAAAGGGATAATAGAGTTGGCAGACTTCAGTTCCTCTCCAGACGCTGTGCAACAATCTATTTTTGGTATACAAGGAGGGGGAGTGTGGCGTAGCGACCGTGACGTAATATTAGAGCCCGGGCAGGCCAGCCAAATAACGTACGACCCTTACAAAATTTTCTACAATATACCGTTGGCGTTGTACGGCACACAAGAGGACGATTTGACATCCTGCGAAACTGCTTGGAACGGCACATTCACTGTAAACACCAGCTCTTACTGGTTCTGGGTGTGCAACGGCTCTTCTGTTGAACCATACGTTTATTTCGACCTTGACAGCAACGGCATTCCTGATAGTGACGAACTTTTGGCGCTGGGTGAACTGTTTTCTCTGGAAGGGTCCAATTTCAACATCTCTTATATCGATGGTGCGAAAAAAATAAGGGTAACGTTTCTAGATTCCCCGAAATACAAATTTTTCGATTTTATCAGGCCGCCTGCTGGCGGCGAAGGAATACTACCGACTAACGGCGACCTCAGTAGGGTTCTTGTAAAAATGGACAGCGTTTTCGCTGATGTGGCGTGTGGCGTGGTTTTAAACAGTTTATACGGGTCGAGAACAGCATGGATTGCCAATTTCACGCGCAACGGATTGGACAGCGTGGGAGACGACCACAGGCAATTATTGATTTCATTAATCCTTTACGTCTCTAAAAAATACGAAGGTAGCGAACCTGTTTATAACATACGAAGGGGTTACATAAGTTCATACATAACGACAACAGACATAGATGTGTTTGAAATACGCAAATACGACGTCGGAGTCGGCTATCCTTATTAAAACTTTTATAAAAATTCCAACCAGTTATTTCAGCCTTATCGCTTCAAGATTTCTGGGTGCAGTGGTCTCTATCCTGAAAAGTTTGTATACGCTTCTTGCAAAATCAAGGCATCTGCTGGCCTCGCCATGGCCAACTACAATGCGATTCGGTTTCGCCTCTAACCGGCTTATGAAATTCAACAACTGGTTTCTGTCGCTATGGCCAGAAAGCCCTTCAACAGTCTGGACTTCCATTTTCATCTCTATGTTTACAGACTTGCTGCTATCCGTTCTAATCGGTATTTCCTTCCACCCCTTTTGTATGCGTCTTCCCATTGTACCTTCTGCCTGATAACCTACGAATATAAGTGTGTTCTTCTCGTCCTCTGCAAGCGCTTTTAGATGTTCCATTACAGGCCCGCCTACTAGCATTCCGGATGTCGTGAGTATAACAGCCGGTTTTTCTTCCCATGATTTCTCGCGCTCAGACTGGGCCGCTATGCGCTTGAATATTTCGTTAACGAACGGATCTTGGTTGTTGAATATTTTTCTTTGGATGTTTGTTGACATATACTCCGGATAGGCAGTAAAAATACCAGTTGCATCCCAAATCATACCATCTACGAATACAGGATATTCAAAACCGTTTTGTACAAGTATGGCCATGACATCCTGCGCTCGTTCGACAGCGAACGTAGGTATTACTACAGTACCTCTCCTCTCCATCGTTTTGTTTATTACATCCATGAGCTGGTTTTCAGTCTCTCTTCTGTGCGGCATTATATTGTCTGCTCCGCCATATGTAGACTCTAAGATTAAGGTTTCTAAGCGCTGGAAGTCAGTGAATGCTGGTTCGAACAAAGTAGTCCGCGCATATTTCATGTCTATTGCCCATACGATGTTGTGTAAACCTTCTCCTATGTGCAAATGAACCAATGCAGACCCAAGTATGTGGCCGGCATTTTGCAATGTCAGCCGTACGTCAGGCGCAACATCAGATACTTCGCCATATTCCAAAGGTATCGAATGCTTAACAGAAGTTTTTACGCTCTTTGCAGTGTACAGTGGATTGACACCGTTTCTTTGCATCACGTCTATGTAATCCAAACACAACATCGCAAAAAGGTCAACAGTAGGTGTCGTGCAGTAGAGTGGACCTTTGTAACCGTATTCATACAAATAAGGCACCATTCCGCAATGGTCAAGATGCGCATGCGAGACTATAACAGCGTCAATCTCGTTAGGATCGAACTCCTTTGTCTGCAATATAGGATACATGTTGTTGTCAGTGCCGCCCACATTCACGCCGCAGTCTACGATGACTTTAGATTTCGGAGTCTCGACAAGCAAACAAGAACGGCCCACCTCCCTGAAGCCACCAAGAGGTATGACACGAATCCAATAGCGGGTTGTACTCCGCTCGCTGAATATGTTGGTACCAATATCGTTCAAAAACTTCTTACGGAACTTGACTTCTCTATGTATGACCTTGCGTATACCTGCTATTATTTCGGACTTTATAGAAGGTACCCGTTCTATCCGCGGCATCCACAACGTCTCGGCCCTGATGCGCCTGAATGTCTCGCCACCCCGGCCTATCACAAGACCGGGCTTTTCAGCTGCAATTATTACTAGACTGCGTTCTGGCTCGAAGTATATCTCCTTTATCTTCGCGTCTTCAGGCACAATCTCCTTTACCTTTTTCTTTGTCTCTTCCTGGTCAAGTGTGAGATTGCTCTCAGGCCTTACTTCTATACGCTTCTTAAGTTCGCCAACAACTTCCTTTACTTCTGTTTCATGGGAACGGAAGAAATCTTCACTCTTTGTGTATACGATAATCTCCGAACCTTCAAGTTCTATCCTGCTTATAAATTCTTTTGGTAATCTTTCTCTGACCTTTTCAAGTATTTTCAACTTAGCTTCTGCCATTTTCATCGCTAACCTCTTTAGTCTACAGTCAACAGTTTTCTAAAACGACTTTTTAACAAGATTTTATTTTATTCGGATTCCCAAAACAGAAACTTGGAATTGATTCGAAACAAATCATTTGGGTACGATGGGAACAGTCTTCCTCTTTATGCCATCCTTTGTGATTGTCACGACATCTATCGCTTTGCCGCCAGAAGCTATGTCCCTTTCAACAGCCGCACTTATAGATCTGACAGCCAACTTCGAAGCTTCTTCAATGCTCATCTCTTCTTTATAATTGTCCTCAAGTACACCCAATGCCATAGGAGAACCGGACCCTGTTGAGAAGAACTTGGTTTCCTTTTCCAACGCACCTATAGCATCCAAGCTAAATATCTGCGGTCCCTCGCTATCGTAACCAGCTATTATCAGCTGGACCATATAAGGCAAAAATGACCATCTCCCACCATACAATATGTTCGCGAGAAGCGTTGCAGCGCCCTTCACACTCATCTTCCTCTGGTTCTGTATGGCAAAGAGCTTCAACTCAGCGCGCATATATCTTACAAGAGTCAACGCGTCCCCGCTTGCGCCAGCGATTGTCATAGCTATGTGGTCCTCCAGGTCAAGAATCTTCTCGGTCTCCTTACTCGCAACAAGGTAACCCATTGTGGATTTTTTTTCAGCTGCAAGCACCAAACTATCCTTGCAAATGAGCCCAACAGTAGTGGTCCCAGTCTTCTTTATTTCAGGTTTTTCAATCTTTGCCATAATC
>Ga0209636_10001831_pt1 | contig 21518 bp, 17 predicted proteins | sample DeeMarSWOR152_54_FD_187464 | JGI IMG/M metagenome (GOLD analysis project Ga0209636, IMG submission 187464) | Marine sediment microbial communities from White Oak River estuary, North Carolina - WOR-1-52-54 (SPAdes) (version 2) | ecosystem: Environmental > Aquatic > Marine > Intertidal zone >...
ACACCTTTCACTTTTATGCCGAGGTTCTTCATGAGATTCGCATAATTGAGGGCGCTTACCACTGCGCCTTCGATTCCTTCCTTGTCACAGCCAACGACAATAAGTGTGGGTGCATCCAGCGCCAGCGCCACTTCCGCTGTTGAAGAAGGTCGTGTTACTTTTTCGTTAAGTAATCCAGTGAAAGCGCTCATGGCACCTTCAACCAGAAGGAAATCATGTTTTCGGCTTGCCTCTTCCACAACTTCGCGGAGCGGTTTCCATCCACTTTCTCCAATTTTTATTGAGGAGTAAGCTCTTATTGGTTCCTTGATCAAATAGAGGGCTGGCACAAGATCTCGGATGTCTCCTCCCACTTTCAACACTCCAACGTGGAAACCCTTCTTCTTTAACGCGCCAGCTATACCACTTACGATAAAAGTCTTACCTGACCCGCTTCCTGTCGCTACTATTAAAAGAAAGACAGGACTCTTCGGCGGTTGCCCTGCAATTTTTTGTGACTTGATGCTAGTTGAGATACCTATTTCACTTTTGATTTCCGCCGATAGCTTTGAATTAGCTTCCCTTATCTTTTGAAGCTCTTCAGTGGATATGTCTAAAGACTTCATAACACTTTGAATGATAGATGGATTTTCATCCAATAGCGCATGCATCAGCACTCCAACAACATTTCCCTGCTTGTTAGTAACGCCAGAAACTATGTCTTGAGGGTCGTTATGGTAATTGACGCGTCGGACGTGTGAGACAAGAATTGGTTTTGCCTCTTCATGGATTATCATTTTACCGTAGGTGTGACAGTGAAAACCTGTAACTTCTTTTCCGATAGCATTCGTCATAAAACTTCTGCCCACTATAGTAGCCCTGACCTGGTCCGTGCATATCAATGGTTTAAACTCTACATCTAACAGACCCAGCCCGTGCCTCAAAATTGGAGTGGAAGACAAGCGCCCAATGTCAGTTGCTTTGGCAAGCACTTGTAAGCCTGAGCAGATGCCAAGTACAAACTTGCCTGCTTCAGCCATCCGTAAGATTTCTCGTACCAAGCTGTCCTTTATACTTTGGGACTCTACGAGGCTGCCGCCAGGAATTATTAGCATATCTAATATTTCTGAAGCCTTTTTGCCATGTACCAGTCCGTCTTCTCGAACTATGTCGGTAGGTAGGTTTCCAAATTCTTCAAAACATGGCAGTGCTCCAGGCAAGTAAGCTAATCCGATTCTGTGTTTTAATTTGATCCCCAGCCGCCCCTTCTCCTTAAATACGGCAAAGCTTATATTTAAGGTGGTCGGTTTATCCAACCATGCATTCCTCAGCTAAAAACATCAACATTATCAACGTGAGGATTACACATAAGACGGCGCGCGTTCCCTTAATGGAAGCTGTAGCATTCAAGGACATGAGGCGTGCATTAAAAGCCATTCGCTCCATGGAAAATGTTGATGAGTGCGTCCTCCTTCAAACTTGCAATCGAATTGAGCTTTATATCGTAAGCGAAGAAGGCGAGAAAGTAGCCAAGAGGGCAAAGGATTTTTTGGCGGAGAGGGCTGGAACATTGGTTGAAGAAGCTTCTAAAGCCATCGAGTGTTCTTTGACTGGCGATACTCTTAGACATATTTTAAGACTCACATCTGGATTAGAGTCGATGGTGATAGGTGAGGATCAGATTCTTAATCAGGTTTGGGACGCTTATTTAGAAGCCGAGTCTGCAAAGACTGCTGGGATTGTCCTTAAGCATTTGTTTATGAGAGCAATGAGTGTTGGAAGACGCGTAAGAAAAGAAACAGGTATCAACAAGGGGGCGGTGTCGATAGGTTCGGCAGCAGTGGAGCTAGCTGAATCGTTGTTAGGCAAACTTGACCAAAAGAAAGTTCTAGTAATGGGCGCAGGGGAGATAGGAACCCTTGTAGCTAAGGCATTAGCTAGACGCTGTCTTAAACCTATTTTCATTGCTAACAGAACATATGCCCGAGCGGTAAAATTGGCTGAGAACCTTTCCGGCAGGGCCATAAAGTTTGATAAGCTGGAAGAAACCCTCGTAGACGCAGATGTAGTTATTTGTTCCACAGCTGCACCCCATTATCTGTTAACTAAGGACTTGGTTTCTAAATTCATGAAGCAACGCCAAAACAAGAATGATCTGATAATAATTGACATTTCAAATCCTCGAAACGTCGAGAAAGCAACACAGGAAGTAGAAAAAGTAAAACTTTATGACATAGACGATCTTCAATTCATAGCCGAAAAGAATAAGCAAAAACGACAGAAAAGCGTAGAAAAAGCCTCCAAAATCATAGATAAAGAACTAATCTTGCTAAATAGAGATATAAAAATCCAGTCCGTTAGAGATATTGTTTCATTGTTGTTCTCACGTGCCGAGGAAATACGAAAAAAAGAACTTACGAAGGCTCTTAAAATGTTAGGAAATGTCGATGCGAAAGAGAAGAAGATCATAGAAGATTTGACTTTCATCCTACTTAAACAGACTTATGCACCTATAGTCGAAAATTTACGTTTAGCCGCTAAGGACGATGACAAGCATGTGATAGAAGTTGCAATCAAATTGTTCGGCATGGAGCCAAGTTAACTTAAGCAAGGTGAGCGTTTATGGATAAAATAGGCTTAATAATAATTGGACACGGCAGTAAACTCCCTCATAACAGGGAAAATTTGGAGAAATTAGCTGACATTTTACGAAAGAGATCAAAGTTCAAGACCGTTGAAATTTCGTTTATGGTGAGAAACAAACCAACAATCCCTGAGGCAATTGAAAGCCTCGCCAAAAAAGGCGTGTCAAAGATTGTTTTGATTCCCGCCTTTCTAGCTCCAGGTGTACATACTACTCGCGAAATTCCAGAACTGATTGAGTTGAAGGAAAAAGAACCTTTGTTAACAGCAAAAGGGATAGAGCTTGTGTACGGCGAACCTTTAGGCTCTGATGAACGGATAGCTGAGATAATAGAAGAAAAAGCCTTGAAGGCGCTCGGTCAAGAAGTCAAGGAAGCTAAAGTTATGACTGATATGTACGCGATAGCCACTTCAAACAAGATTGTTAAAACCAGCATGAGCCTCATTAGGCAAGCGCTCGGCGATTCCTTAGAAAAAGTGCCAGCATCTCATGTGCCCATTATCGAACGAGTCGTCCATGCAACTGCCGACCCTGAATTTGCCAAATTATTAGTCATTAACGAGAAAGCAGTGGAGGCAGGAGTTGCCGCTATAAAAGCTGGCGCAAAGATAGTGACCGATGTGAAAATGGTGAAGGCTGGCATAAACGAGGCAAGGGTGAAGAGGTTTGGAGCGAAAATCCTCACCTACATTGACGATAAACGCACCGTCAAATTAGCTAACGATGAATCGATAACGAGGTCTGCTGCTGCCATTCGCTTAGCAGTTAAAGACGGGTTAACTGGCGCTATTGTGCTTATTGGAAACGCGCCAACTGCAGCATTCGAATTGGCAGACGCTGTAAAACAGGGATTAGCCAAACCCGCCCTTATTGTAGCTGTTCCTGTAGGTTACGTTGGCGCTGCAGAATCAAAAGAAACCATGTCTGGTTTACCCACGCCCTTCATAATTGTTAAGGGTCGCAAAGGCGGAAGCACAATCGCGGTAGCAGTATTCAATGCGTTGCTTACAATGGCTGAACAAGAAACCAAGCCTAAGCCTTGAAAGGGATTAAGAACATGGCAAGGTTTTTGAAATACGGCATAACGACTGGCGCAACCGCAGCAGCGGCAGCCAAAGCGGCAGTAATTGCTTTAGTCAGTAATCCAGTCGACAGAGTGGTTATACCTACGCCAATAGGCATCCGCTTTGAAATTCCCGTGAAGGAAAGCAAGAAACTCTCTGATGATGCTGCAGTGGCGACGGTAGTAAAAGACGCTGGAGACGACATTGACGTGACGGACAAATTGGAGATATCTGCCACTGTAAAGCTAACTGATGACGGCAAGATCAGGATAAAAGGCAGCAAGGGCATTGGCGTCGTGACAAAGCCTGGTTTGCCTGTGCCCGTAGGCGAATCAGCCATTAACCCCGTGCCGAGAAGCATGATAAAAGCTGCTGTTAAAGAGGCACTGCCAAATGGTAAAGGTGCTGAAGTAATTCTAAGCATTCCTGAGGGTGAAAAAGTGGCTAAGAAAACGCTTAACGCAAAGTTAGGTATAGTTGGCGGCATCTCTGTTCTGGGTACAACAGGCGTGGTGAAGCCTTTATCACTGGAAGCGTGCAAGCGCTCATTGGTTCCTCAAATTGATGTTGCCCTTGCCAATGGTTATGAACGCGTATTTTTGGTGCCAGGTAACATAGGTGAGAGGATAACCAAGCAACTATTCAAAGTGCCTGAAGATGCCATAGTTCAAACAGGCGACTTTGTGGGTTATATGCTGGATAAGGCTGTTGAGAAAGGAGTGAAAGAGATCATAGTTCTTGGTCATCCTGGCAAGCTCGTGAAGTTGGCGGCGGGAATCTTCAACACTCACCATAAGGTAGCTGATGCACGAAGCGAAGTCATCGCTGCGTATGTGGGTGCTGTCGGTGCAGACTCCCAGTTAATAAACAGGATATTACAGTCGAATACCACAGAAGAAGCAATCGTGCTTCTGAAGCAAGCCAATTTGCTGCGACAGACTTTTGATAGGATAGCTGAAAGGGTTGGTTCGCGCGTTACAGAGAGGGTGAAGAATAAGGCTAAGATAGGTGTAATATTGGTTTCTCTGGAGGGCGCCATCTTGGGCACTAACGAAAGCGCTAGGAGTTTAAAATAGTGGCTAAACTCACGGTAGTCGGAATAGGCCCCGGCTCATCAGACTACATCATGCCAATAGCCAAAAAGACCGTGCAAAATGCCCAGCTGGTCATCGGGGCTGAAAGAGCCTTGAACTTGTTTCTAGGCGACGTAAAAGGCGAAGCGTTAACGTTGACAGCTAAGAACGTAAATGAAGTTCTCAAACAGGCTGTTGAATCCGCCGAAAGAGGAAAAACGGTTGTTCTATTGTCGACTGGTGATCCTGGCTTCTCAGGTCTTCTAGGAACATTTTTGAAATCTACCAAGGAAAAGGGCGTCGAAGTGGATGTGATTCCAGGCATAAGCGCAATGCAGATGTGCGCTGCTCGTCTTTGTATGTGCTGGGATGAAGCCAGCTTATTCAGTTTCCACAAGGGAACAAACGGTGAAAAGAAGGCAAAGCTAGCTGAAGCTGTCAAAAAAGGAATCAATGTTATGCTCCTTCCAGACCCTAAGGCTTTTTCTCCTTGCGAGGTTGCCAAGTTCCTCATCGATAATGGAATTAACAAAGAAACACCTGCTTTTGTATGCGAGAACCTGACCCTTAACAATGAAAGAGTTGTCGAGAGCACCTTGGAGAAAATCTTAAAGATTAATTTCGGTTCTTTGTGTGTGATGGTCATAAGACCGCGTCACAAGCAGAGAGATCAAGCTAGATGCTAAATGGTGATTGATATGTGGTCATACAAAACTCCAGGAATTCCCGATGAACTATTCTTACAGAGTGACAAAGTTCCAGGACCCACCAAGGAAGAGGTAAGAGTGCTAACCATCTCGAAGGCTCGTCTCCGTGAAGGTTTCTACGTTGTAGATGTCGGTTGTGGCACAGGCGGCTTAACCGTTGAAGCAGCCCTTCAAGTGACTTACAATGGCAAGGTCTTCGCGATAGACGAAGATGAAGGCGCTGTCAAGTTGACTAGGAGGAATGTAGAAAAATTCGGCGTTCAAAATGTAGTGCAGGTAATACATGGAAAGGCGCCTGAGGTTATGTCAAACCTGCCGAAAGTTGACGCTGTGATCATCGGCGGAAGCGTGTCGCTAAGGGGAGCAATAAGGACTTCCTATGAGAAGCTAAAGGAGAACGGCAGGATAGTCATAAACGCAATACTGTTGGAAACAGCATACACCGCGTTAGATGAGATCAAGAAGCTACACTTTAAAGATGTAGATGTTACAACGGTTTTCGTGGCTAAAGGAAGAGAAGTAGATTCAAGAACTATGATGGTGGCACGAAATCCAATCACAATAATATCAGCTACAAAAACTTAAGGTGAAACGCTTGGCAGGCAAAGTAATAGGAATTGGTGTAGGTCCCGGCGATCCTGAACTCATCACAGTCAAGGCTGCAAAAACGTTAAAGACAGCAGATGTGATTTGCGTTCCGAAGGCTCACGCGAATACGCCCAGCATGGCTCTTGCCCTAGTTAAGGCTATCTTAGAAAAGAGGGAAAGACCTCCTGAAATACTTGAATTAGTTTTTCCAATGATAAAAGACGAGCTTGGGCTTAAGAGAGCATGGGCTAAAAACGCTGACATTCTCGCCGAGAGGGCAAAAAATGGCGAGATCGTTGCTTTCATCACGGTGGGCGATCCCATGTTCTACAGCACGTTTGTTTATCTTTGCCAAAGCATTAAGGAAGAATGCCCCGAGGTCAAGCTTGAAATAATTCCCGGCGTAACATCATTAACTGCTTGTGCCGCAAGCTCGAAGATACCCCTTGTCAAAAGAAATCAAGCGGTGGCGATCATTCCCTCCGCCTTTGATTCAAAGCACATCGGAGAAATAGCCAAGTACGTCGATAATCTTGTTTTCATGAAGGGTTCTCAACGCTTAAAAGAACTGGTTCCAATCTTGAAGGGTTCTGGGTTCACAGAGAACTCAACAGTAGCTTTGGTGAGAAGATGCACAATGCCAGAAGAAAAAGTGATTGTTGGAAAACTCGGAGATGTGCCAAGCTGGAACATCCAGGAAGATTATTTCTCCATAACCATAATAAAAAAAGACGAAACTTCAAAGTAACCTTAAACAGAGTAGTGTATTATGAGCCAAGTTGTCTTTATCGGCGCGGGTCCAGGCGACCCTGAGCTGATAACCATAAAAGGAAAGAAATTCCTTCAAAAAGCAGATGTTGTCATCTACGCTGGTTCACTCTTAAACCCGGAAATACTCAAGTACGCCAAGCCAGATGCTGAGCTACACGACAGCGCTACTATGCATCGGGAAGAGGTTTTTAAAATCTTTGTAGAGGCTGCGCGAGACGGCAAGCTTGTGGCGAGGGTGCACGATGGCGACCCAAGCTTTTTCGGCGCCTTGCAGGAACAGTTGAATTTTCTTGAAAAAGAGAAAATAGCATACATTATAATTCCAGGAGTGAGCTGTTTGCAGGGTTCTGCGGCAAGCCTAAAGAGAGAATTAACGTTGCCCAACGTTTCACAGACGGTTATAATAACAAGACCTAAAGGCAGAACGCCTGTACCAGCGTCCGAAAGCATAAGAAAACTAGCTAAGCATCAGGCAACAATGGTCATCTTCTTGGGCACTTCACAAATAGCCGCGGTCATTGCAGAGCTTCAAAAAGGAGGCTACTCTAAAGACACGCCAGCGGCAGTAGTATACAAGGCTACGTGGCCTGAACAGAAGATTGTGAAGGGCACCTTAAGCGATATAGTTGAAAAGGTTAAGGCTGCGGGAATAAAGAAGACGGCTTTGATCTTTGTGGGAAAAGTCTTAAATCCCGAGGCTTTCGATTTTTCGAAACTCTATGATCCTTATTTTACCACAGGCTTTCGTAAAGGCGTTAAAGATGTTCGCTAAAGGAATAGCAGTTGTCGCCATTACAAGGCGCGGAGTTGAAACCGCCCTTAGAATCAAAACTGCACTGAACAGCTTGGAATTACCTTGCTTAGTGTTCGGTCCTAAAAAGTACGATCAGAAAGGTGTTGTTCCATTAGACAAGAAACTGGGAGAATTTATAAAAGAAATTTACAGCAATGTTGACGCTATAGTGGCTGTTATGGCAAGCGGCATAATCATCCGAGCGGTCGCTCCATGCCTTGAGAGTAAGCTAGTTGATCCTGCAGTCTTAGGCGTTGACGCTTCTGGGCGGTTTGTCGTAAGCTTGCTGTCAGGGCACTATGGCGGAGCCAATGTGCTGACAAGGTTAATCGCTGCTGGAATAGGTGCTGTGCCTGTCATCACCACCGCGTCTGATGTTATGGGGAAACAGAGCGTTGACGAACTAGCCAGAATTTTACATTTATCCATAGAGAATCCTGAAAGTCTTGCTGCCGTGAACTCTGTTCTCGTAAACGGAGGCAGAGTTGTCATGGTTTTGGCTGGCGATGTAAAAGTCCCCACAAACAAAATTTTGGGCTACGAGATAAAAAAGACAGACAGCGGAAAACAGGCAATAGAAATCGTAAACAGTTTCGATGCAGGCGTAATAATCACAAAAGAAACGCTAACAAAGGACAAGTTGACAAAACCATTTACAATACTCAAGCCCAAGACGGTAATTGTAGGGTTGGGGGCAAGGAAAAACGTGAGTGAAGACAAAGTGATAGAAGCCGTAAACTATGCTTTGGCACGTGTAAACATGCCGTTGGAGCGGGTTGACCGCCTAGCCACAGTCAGCGTAAAAAAGGATTCTCCAAGCATGATAAACGCTGCCAAGAGACTGGGATTGCAGCTTGATTTTTTGGATGTTGAATCACTTCGTGCCTTTAAGCATGAAGATCTTTCACCTGACTCAAAATTAGTCGAACAAAAGATTGGAGTTGGAGGAGTATGCGAACGAGCAGCCTTGATAGAAGCGGGAAAAAAAGCAAAACTGATCCTGAAAAAGATGAAAATGAACGGTGTGACAGTGGCTATAGCAGAGGGCGAATAAGCGTAGTGGGCATTGGACCTGGCGCCCTTGAGCACATGACCCCCAAAGCTAGGCAAGAGATAGAAAGCGCACAAGTTATCATAGGATACAAAACCTACTTGAAGTTAATCCAATCCATAATTAAACGTGATGTTGAGGTTGTTTCCGGCGACATGGGGCAAGAAGTTGAAAGAGCCAGGACCGCTGTGGCGAAAGCTTTGGAGAACAAAAGAGTCGCTGTCATAAGCAGCGGAGACCCTGGGGTTTACGGCATGGCAGGCGTAGTTTTAGAAGTTGCGGAGCGTGAAAAAGCCAACATTCCCATAGAAATTGTTCCAGGCGTAACATCAGCCACAGCTGCTGCATCAAAGCTTGGGGCACCTCTAGTAGGCGATTTTGCTATAATAAGCCTTAGTGACCTTTTAACGCCTTGGCATCAGATAGAGAAAAGGCTAGAAGCCGCTGCTGAAGCTGACTTTGTGATAATTCTGTATAACCCTCAAAGTCCAGGGCGAAAAGAGCCATTAGCAAAAGCTTACCAAATCCTGCTTAAGTACAGGAGCCCAAACACTCCTGTTGGCATTGTCAAAAAAGTTGGAAGAGCTGGCGAGCAAGCCGTAATTACTACGCTTAAGGAAATGCTAGCGTACGAAGTAGACATGGTTACCACGATTATTGTAGGAAATTCAACAACCCGAATTGTTAACCAAAGAATGGTTACGCCACGAGGATATGACCTTTTTAGATGAATTAGCGACAGCCTAAAGCTTGGGTATTATATGTTACTGTATTCTATTATGACTGGATAATCCAGCAAGATTTATAAACTTTTTTTTAACCAAAGTTAAGTCAGGTTGAGTTACTTGCATAGAACATCCCAAAACCGCCTCCTACGAGACAAGGGTGAATTCACCAAGTTCCAAATCCTCTTAGAAGTAATGCGAAACCAACCGCACATAAAGCAGAAGGACATAAGCGACGCGCTCGGAATCACCATACAAGCTGTCTCAAAACACTTCAAGACGCTAATTGAGGAAGGGCTTTTGGAAGCCGGGTCGGAGAGAGCGGACTACAGGCTAACGGCTGAAGCCAACGAGAAGCTTCACTACTACTTGAAGAACTTGGACAGATACGTTGTTATGATTAAGACTGATTTGAAAATCGAACGTATCTTACCAGCCATGGCAACACAGCCAGTAAAAGCAGGAGATACGGCTGGATTAATTATGAAAGATGGCGTTCTATGCGCCGTGGCTCCGAACAATCCTGACGCTGAAGCCTTTGGAATTGCTATTACAGACGCCCGCGCAGGAGAAGATTTTGGCTTGAAGGACCTGCGAGGCAAAGTGAAATTAAAACAGGGAAAAGTCTTGCTCGTTAAGCTACCCAGCATAAAAGATGGTGGTTCAAGAGCCGTTGACCTTGCTAAAGTTAAAAGGCTGTATAAAGCGTTCAAACCGGACAGAGTAGGCGTTATAGGAGTTGTTGGAAGAGCCGTTCTGAACAAGATAGGGCTTAAAGCAGACTTTGAATTCGGCATAAGCCGGGCAACGGCACTTGCAGCATCAAGAGGACTTAAAGTTTTCGTACTTGTTGTCGGCAGAATGGCTAATCACGTGATTGAAGAAATAGACATTGAAAACGTCAAACACGTTACTCACATAATGTATGAGGTTAAAGATGGACGAATCCTTTAACAGGTAAAGTTTTAGTCTAGGCGAGAACCGCTTTGATTAATGATGATTATCATACATGATTTATTCAACCTAAATTAAACTTTAGTTAAACGAAAGTTTATAAAGTTGGTTGGATAATCCAACATTATCAAAAAAGGTACAGGGTTTGAAGCAGGGGGAGAATGATTAATGCGTTGGCGAACTAAAATAGTTTACCCTTTCTGCGCCATTGTTGGCCAAGAAAAAATGAAAATGGCACTCATTCTTAACGTTATCAATCCCAAAATTGGCGGGGTTCTACTTCGAGGTGAGAGGGGAACAGCCAAATCTCTGGTAGTGCGCGCCTTAGCTCATCTCCTACCCCAAGTAAATGTGATAACAGATTGCCCCTTCCACTGTGATCCAGCACGCCCAAAGGAAATGTGTGATGCTTGCATTGCCAGGGTAGCTAATGGCGAGAAGCTTCCTGTTGCTAAAAGGCCGGTATCTGTAGTAGAGTTGCCTCTAGGAGCCACAGAAGATAGGGTTGTGGGCACACTTGATATAGAAAAGGCAATTAAAACAGGCGAGAAACATTTTGAGCCAGGGCTTCTTGCAGAAGCCAACCGAAACATTTTGTATATCGACGAAGTAAACCTACTGGATGACCACCTAGTCGATGTTCTGCTTGATGCTGCAGCCATGGGTGTAAACTTTGTAGAGCGAGAAGGCGTCTCTTTTAGCCATCCTGCACAGTTCGTCTTAGTGGGTACCATGAACCCTGAAGAGGGAGAGCTTCGCCCTCAATTGTTGGACCGCTTTGCACTCTCAGTTGAGGCTAAGGGTATCCCGTATCAAGAGGCTAGAGCAGAAATAGTGAGGAGGCGCGTCGCCTTTGAAAACAATCCAGCATCATTTATTGCTACACAGCATAAAGATCAAGAACAGACTCGCCGTAAGATTGTAGAGGCCAGCAAACTTTTGCCTAGGGTGAAATTAAGTGATGAAATGTTGGATCTTATCACTCAAATTTGCATTGACTTCGCCGTTGATGGCCACCGAGCTGACATCACAATGTACAAGGCTGCCTGCACTATTGCTGCTTTCAAGGGGCGGACAGAAGTTGTCGAAGAGGATGTTATAGAAGCAGCCGAGTTGGCACTTCCCCATCGCCGCCATCGCCAACCTTTTGAAGAGCCAAAGCTAGAACAGCAACAGATTCAAGAGAGTATTCAAAGATGGAATCAAAACAAAGAGAAGCAGCCATTACCTCCTGATAACGATTCTTCCCGAGATGATCATGACGATCAATCCATGGAAAGGGAGGAACCTGAAAGAGAACAAGTCTTCGAAGCCGATTCCCCTTATCCAGTGAAACCCCTTGCCACGCCTGTTCTAGACCAGATCCAACGCAGTGGTACAGGACGAAGATCGAAGAGCAGGAGCAATTCCAAGACAGGGCGTTACGTAGATAGCGTCATCCCTAAGGGAAAGGTGGAAGACCTAGCTTTTGACGCTACTCTGAGAGCCGCCGCACCATTTCAGAATCGGCGGAAGAAAGAATCTGGCGGTCAGGTAGCACTACTCATCGAAAACTCTGATCTGAGAGAGAAGGTGCGCGAAAGGAAGGTGGGCAACTTGATTGTATTTGTAGTCGATGCAAGTGGCTCTATGGCTGCTGAAGAGAGGATGACAGCCACTAAGGGGGCGATTCTCTCCCTTTTGCTCGATGCTTATCAGCGGCGGGACCGTGTGGGGATGGTTGTCTTTCGAAAAAGCAGGGCTGAGTTAGTACTTCCTCCTACTAACAGTGTGGAGCTAGCTCAAAAATGCTTGGCCAAACTGCCTACAGGTGGACGCACCCCAATGGCTCACGGATTAAAACTTGGGCTGGAGACTATCAGAGAGCATATGAGGAGGGACAAAGAGGCCATTCCACTTCTGGTTCTAGTTTCTGACGGGCGGGCGAATGTCAACCTTAATGGCGGAGACCCTGTGGAAGAGGCAAAGAAGATAGCTCGTGAGATAAGTTCAGCAGGCATCAAGTCAATTGCCATCGATACTGAACGAGATTTCATCACGTTCGGACTAGTGAAGCAGATATGCGCTGAAATGGACGGAAAGTATCTGCGGTTGGAGGAGTTGAGCGCTGCACCTATGGCCTCAGCCGTTCGCGATAACTTGTCTCATGGTTCGGAGCTGATTGGATCATGAGTGACGAGGTGAGAAGTTATAAATAAAACAACAGTTGCTGTTACTGCGATTATACTCGTGTTGATTATAGTCGTTTCATCTTATGGAGTTTATAGACTTTATGTTTCTTCTGAGAATGGATCCCAAAAGGAGACTGTTACTGTCGTAGATCAAACTGGTGTTTCTGTTGAAGTGGAAGTCCCTGTAGAACGCATCGTCAATATTGCGCCTGGAGCGGTGGAAATCATTTGTGCATTAGGCTGTGGCGATAAAATCGTGGGGCGTGATACCTACTCCACCTTCCCACCTTCGATGTCAGAAATACCCATTGTGGGAGAATCGTCGTTTAGCCCCAATCTGGAGCTGCTTCTGGAACTAAAACCGGACTTAGTTATTGCTGATGAGGGATTAGACGCGGAAAACCGGAAGAAGATCGAAGATGCTGGTGTACCTGTCATCATCGAAATGTTCATGGAGCCAAGACTAACGACGTGCATAGGAAACTTGGGCTTAATCTTGAACGCAGAGGAAAAGGCTGATGAGTTCATCGATTTTTATGAGTACTACGAGAATCTTGTCAGCGAGCGCATTAAAGATGTGGCATCCACTGAGAAGCCTTCATTCTATTTTGAATGGTATATGCCATGGTATAGCACGAGGCCTGGAGACTCATGGGATGAACTGCTGGTCGCTGCAGGTGGAACAAACATTGCTCCTGAAGGGCCTATTAGTGATCCACAATTGAGTCCTGAGTTTATAGCGGAGCAGAATCCCGATGTCATTGTTAGGATGTTAACTCGAATGGACGGTGAGGACATAGCAGCATTTCAAGCATTGAGAGATGACATACTGAACCGGCCGGCACTAAGTGAAACAACGGCTGTCAAAGAAGGAAAAGTCTTTGTTATCAAGAACGCAGTCCTAGTACTACGACGACCAATCGGCCTGCTCTACTTGGCAAAGTGGTTCCACCCCAGCCTTTTCGAGGATATCGACCCAACTGCCATACATGAACAAATGATTCAGAAATTCTTCGGGGTAGAACTAGAGGGAGTGTATGCGTACCCATGAGCACAGCTTCTGAACTCAAGAGACTTTACCTTAAAGGCAAAAATAGAAAGATTCTTGCCATCCTCTCCATTTTTCTAGTGCTGCTTATAATTATAGTTATTTCAGTCAGCCTCGGTGCTGGCTCCCCTCGATTTAATGAGGCAATTCAAGTTATACTTTCAAAGCTTTTTCCGTTCCTCGGCTTTGATCCTGGGCCTCAGATAACCCAGACAATAATTTTTGAGATAAGGCTTCCTCGTGTAGTTCTAGCGGTAATCGCTGGAGCAGGGCTAGCTGCTTCGGGTGTTGCCATGCAAGGAGTGCTAAAGAACCCTCTGGTCTCCCCCTATATCTTAGGCATTTCCTCAGGAGCAGGCTTCGGCGCAGCGTTGGCCATCGCGCTTGGAATAGGCGTAGTTACGCAGTATGGTGGCTATATAGTGGTCGCTAATGCCTTCGTCTTCAGCATTCTCGCCATGTTAATGGTATATGGTATTGCCCGTCTGCGAGGAGTAACCCCAGAATCAGTAATTCTAGCCGGAGTGGCTGTCGGCTACCTCTTTTCTGCCATGCTATCACTAATTCAATTTATCGCCCCTGAACACGCCGCGGTACGAGCAGTGGTTTTCTGGCTCTTAGGAGGGCTCTCCACTGCAACATGGGAGAGCATTCTGATAGTACTCCCTATCGTTCTGGTGGCAATGGCTCTTATAATGAGGCATTCTTGGGACATGAATGTTATGAGCTTAGGCGAGGAGGTAGCAATGAGTATAGGCGTCAACTCTAAGCAAGTAATAGTGATGTGCATGGCGTTAGCGACATTGGTAACTGCTAGCATCGTCTCTTTTACAGGGGTCATCGGCTTCATCTGCCTGGTTTCTCCTCATATATCTCGAATGATGATTGGCAGTGACCACCGATTCCTCCTACCCTGCAGCATCGTTCTAGGCGCCTGTTTGCTTCTATGCGCCGACACCTTAGCAAGGCTAGTACTCATGCCTTCAGAAGTCCCAGTTGGAATTGTGACAGCTCTAATCGGTGTTCCCTTCTTTCTTTATCTCCTGTTGAGCAGAAGGAGGCAGTTCTGGCATTGAAGCTCGTAATCAACAAGCTCTCGTTCCACTACAATGGATTTCCCGCCCTAAAAGACGTGGAGTTAGAGGTGAGTCTCGGCGAGGTGCTGAGCATCGTGGGCCCAAACGGTTCAGGCAAAACCACTCTCCTAAAATGCATCAACAGAATTTTGAAGCCCAAGCACAATACGGTATTGATCGATGGTAAAGATACTGGCGAGATTGGGCTCAGAGAGTTATCCAAGATGATGGGTTATGTTCCCCAAAACTCTACAAGCACCTTCCCATTTACTGTCTTCGATATAGTGCTAATGGGGAGAAGACCCTATATTCATTGGAGTCTGAGTGAGAGAGACAAAGAAATAGTCGCTGAAATACTGAGGTTTCTGGGTATTGACAAGCTAGCCATGCGCCACTTTGATGAACTCAGCGGTGGCGAGCAACAAAAAGTTATCATTGCGCGAGCCCTAGCTCAGCAGCCTCAAATTTTGCTCTTAGATGAGCCGACGAGCAATCTTGATATCAAGCATCAGTTGGAGATACTGTGCATACTCAGAGGGTTGGCTCAGAGCAAGCATTGTTCTGTCATAGTGGCAATGCATGATTTGAACTTAGCAAGCAGATTCTCAGACCGGATGCTCATTCTCAAACAAGGACGGATATTTGCCGTTGGTACTCCAGAGTCCGTATTAACTGAAGAAAACATAGAGTCGGTCTACGGCGTTAAATCACAGGTAACAAACTCGGTTCTGGACAGACCTCAAGTTACGCCTTTAGGATCTGTAGCCAACGGAGTTGAGAACTCAAAGATAGCATCGGAAATTACGTCGAAACATAAATAGAGGATTAGATAGATGGCAGAGATCAAGATAGCCTTCATTACAACTATTCCGACTGATGTGGTACCTTTTATCTCAGCTGTCAAATCCATAAACGAAAGAATAGGAGAGGTAGTGAAGGCTCACATTCGAACTGGAGGAGACTTCAGGGATTTTGGCACTCTAGACGAGTTTATTCAATTCGCTCAGAAATCCCACATAGTGATTATACATTTGATGGGTGACCTTCCAGAATTTGATAGGCTTATATCCTCTTTGCAAAGCGCTGGTACTCCTTTTCTTGTAGCGTCTTCCGTCTTCGAACAGAACAAAGAGTTAATCAGCCTTTCCACTGTCGATCAAGAGGACTACCGAAACATCTTAAGTTACCTCAACTACGGAGGAAAAAAGAATTTCGAGAGCCTGTTGCTGTACTTGATAAATCGTTTCACAGGAGCTAGTTATGAAGTCAGTGCCCCTGAGCGACCACAATGGGAAGGAATATATCACCCTGACTTTGATTACCTTCCTCCGCTAGATGAGTATATGGAAAAAAGAGTTGTACCAGGCAGGCCTACTGTTGGTCTCTGGTTTCATCAAAGCCACTGGCTGGGTGGGAACACCAGTTTTGTTGATAGTATAATCAAAGAAATCGAGCGGCATGGAGCAAACGTTATCGCCGTGTTTTTTAGCGGTACGAAAGATGTGAACTTGGGCATAAAGGGGTTAGAATGGGTAGTTGAGAACTACTTTATGAAAGGAGACAAACCCTTGGTTGATGTGGTAATAAGCGCCTTAGCTTTCTCCTTATCAGGTTCTACTGCTCCAGACGTCGTCTTGAAGAAATTGAGAGTCCCAATTATAAAAGCAATCTTGACCTGCAATTCTTATGAGGAATGGCGCGATAGTGCGCAGGGTCTCAGCATTATGGATCTACCTTCGAGTATAGCAATGCCCGAGTTTGACGGCATATTAATCACTGTGCCAGTAGCTGCTATGAAGTTCTCCGAAATTTATCTCCCCACAGGAACAAAGGCACTCACATTCGAACCCATCCCTGAAAGGGTTGAAAAGTTGGTTCGTCTGAGTTTGAACTGGGCGAAGCTAAAACGTATTCCTAACAAAGAAAAGAAGGCAGCCATAATTTTCCACAACTATCCTCCAGGAAATGACACTATCGGCCATGCTTTCGGACTCGATTCTTCAGTCTCAGTCTTGAACATACTGCGGGATATGAGCGAGGCAGGCTATCAACTGGACTTTTTACCGGAAGAAGGTCAGGAATTAATTGAAATCATAATAAAGGGGCTGACAAACGACCGCAGGTGGGCAAGCGCCGAAGAACTGGCTGAAAGGGCTGTAGCCAAAATCGCACGCGCGCAATACACAAAATGGTTCAATGAGTTGCCCGCAGATGTCAGAGAAAAAATGGAGAAGGATTGGGGGAAACCGCCTGGTAAGCTTTTCAGCTACAAAGGTGAGCTGCTGGTTCCCGGAATAGTCAATGGTAATGTCTTCATTGGTCTTCAGCCTCCTCGTGGTTTTTTGGATGCACCCTCATCTATCTATCACAGCCCGGACCTTTCCATGCCGCACCATTATTATGGTTACTACCACTGGATTCGAGATGTGTTCAAGGCTAATGTGATAATGCATATTGGCACACATGGCACCTTGGAGTGGTTACCTGGAAAATCAGTGGGACTCTCTAAGTCTTGCTTCCCTGATGTAACAATCTCCGATTTGCCCAATATTTACCCCTATGTTATTACCAATCCGGGAGAAGGCACTCCAGCGAAAAGAAGAAGCTACTGCTGTATTATAGAACATCTAGTTCCTGTGATGCATAATGCTGATGCCTATGAAGAGATAGCAAAGCTAGACGTTCTATTGAAGGATTACTATCACGCCAAGACCTCCGACAGAGGAAAACTGAAAATTATGCAAAAACAGATCTGGGAAACAGTAAGTCAAGCCAAGCTGGATCACGACCTTGAGCTTACTGAAGAATCTGCCTTCTCTGACTTCGACGCTTTCTTGGAAAAGTTGCACGCTTACCTGAATGAACTAACGGATGCCCAGATTCGGGATGGATTACATATCCTAGGTGAGCCGCCAACCGATTCACGTCTGGAGGAGTTTCTAGTTGCGTTGACCAGATTAAGCAATGGAGCTGTGCCCTCGCTCAGGCAATCTATTGCTGAGATGAAAGGTTATGATTATGATGACTTGATTGAAAATAGAGGAAAGCTAAACCCTGACGGCAAAACCAATGGAGACATAATTAAAGAGTTGAATAATCTTTCAATCGAAATAATTAAAAAATTCAACAAGGAGGGTTTCAAGGAACAAAGCATTGATACAATAATTAAGGACGTGCTAGATGGTGCCAGCCCTGATGTGAGACGATGTTTAGTCTACGTTGGAAGTTTCGTTGCCCCCGCTCTGGCAGCCACCACTAATGAGTTAACCTACGCTCTTTCAGCTTGCGAAGGTGGATACGTTCCTCCAGGTCCTTCTGGCTCCCTAACAAGGGGTATGGCTGATATTCTGCCTACGGGAAGGAATTTTTACTCCGTTGATCCTCGTGCTGTGCCCTCATCTGCTGCTTGGCAAGTAGGCGTTGCCTTGGGCGATGCTTTGCTAGAACGGTATCTGGAGGAAGAAGGAAAGTATCCTGAGAGCATAGGCATTGTCATCTGGGCAACCGATGCCATGAAAACAAAAGGAGATGACATAGCCGAAATCCTTTATCTAATGGGCGTTAAGCCGGTCTGGGAAGAAACCAGTGGCAGAGTAATAGGGGTTGAAGTTATCCCCCTTGAGACGTTAAAGCGCCCTCGTATTGACGTCACCATTCGCATCAGTGGGCTTTTCAGAGACACTTTTCCCAACATTGTTAACCTCATCGACGAAGCAGTAGAATTGGTAGCCAGCCTTAAAGAGCATTCAGAGAAAAACTATGTTGCTAAGCATGTGGCAACTGAAGTCAGAGAGCGCGTAACTCAAGGCGCTGACGTGGAAAGGGCAAGAGAGGAGGCTTGCTACAGGATTTTTGGTGACCGCCCTGGTGCTTACGGCTGCGGAGTTGGCGACGCAATAGACTCCAAAAATTGGAAAGATCAGAAGGACCTGAGCAACATTTATGTTACGTGGGGGTGCTACGCTTACGGGCGGAAAAACTATGGAATTTCAGTACCAGAGCAGTTCAAACTGCGTTTGAGCAAAATCAACGTGACAGTGAAAAACCAGGATTCACGGGAGTACGATATACTAGACGGCGACGATTGGTACGAGGCTCATGGTGGCATGATCACTGCCGTCAAGATATTCAAAGGAGAAGCACCCCGTTCCTACTGTGGTGATAGCTCCGATCCTAAACGGGTTAAAATCAGGAGCACAGCGGAAGAAACCAAGTACGTTTTTCGTTCCCGCCTTCTTAATCCTAAATGGGTTCAAAGCATGAAACGACATGGCTACAACGGTGCCAGCGACCTTTCTCGAACAGTTGATACCGTTTTCGGCTGGGATGCCACAGTTGAGGCTGTTGAAGACTGGATGTATGAAGACTTAACCAAGAAATATGTCCTAGACACGGAGATGCAAGAGTGGTTAAAAGAGGTAAACCCTTACGCTCTCCAGAACATGGTTGAGAGGCTTCTGGAGGCTATTGAACGGAATATGTGGCAGGCCACAGAAGAAATGAGGAAAGAACTGCAGAAGATTTACTTGGACATTGAAGGGCTAATTGAAGGTGTAGGGGAAAGTAAGTGAAGCAGGGAGAGCTGTTGATATGAAAGAAAGAAAAATAGAGTTAGAATTACAAGGAACTGAAGCAAAGATAGTTTATCACGCGTATAAAGGTGTAGAGTTAAACACTCTGCTTGTTTCTTTTGGAGAAAAACGTCGGGTTTTATCTACTTTGGATGGATACAAAGAGGTAAAGTTTGTAGCTAACACCTATACTCCTCTTTCCTTGTCACGGCATACGATGAAGAACTATTGGGAGTTTCAAAAGAATTTTCCTTTAGCTCTAGGAATCCGTCCAGAAGAAATCACCTTTTTGAGTACGGGCGTCGACATGGATAATTTGGCTTTGTGCGAGAAGTCTTATCAAGAGTTTAAAGTCTGCTGTCTGGCTACCGCCGGGGCGAAGGGCAACGCTCTGAGGACGGGCGTGGATACAGCAAGTTATGTAGAGCGGGCTGGGAATTTTGTAAGTACACTTGGAACTATTAACGTGATTCTTTTAACCAACGCCACTCTAAGTGATGGAGCTATGGCACGCGCAATTATTACCGTTACAGAAGCAAAAACCGTTTCCCTCCAAGATCTGGATGTTAGAAGCACCTCCATGCCTCAAAACCAAGCGACTGGCACAGGGACTGATAACATAATTGTTGTTTCTGGAAAATGGCTAGGTAAGGCGCTACGATTAGCCAGCGGTCACACTAAAATAGGTGAATTGATTGGTTTCTCGACCAAGACCGCAGTAGCTGAGGCACTAAAGAAGCACGACGGCTGATTCAGAAATGGGATGGTTGAGGTAGCAGAATGAGACAAGAAACCTTTAAATGAGCCTAGAGGGCAAGGAAAATTCTTAATTTATTCACTCTATAAATGAGGAGTAGTCGACGGAATATAGAAGGGGAGCCAAAAAGAGGAGTTGTGAATTGGAAGAGGTTATAGTAACCGAAAAATTGACCAAAAGATATGGCGATGTCAGAGCAGTTGAAGACTTGAATCTAAAGGTACATTCAGGGGAGATATTCGGTTTCTTAGGACCCAACGGAGCGGGCAAGACTACCACTATTCGCGTCTTGACCACCTTAACCAAGCCAACTTCAGGCTGCGCATGTGTAAGCAGCTTTGATGTAGTGAAGGAACCTGATAAGGTGAAGAAAGTGATTGGAGTAGTGCAGCAGCATCTGAGTTTGGACCGTGATCTTACTGTAAGAGAAAACATGGAGTTTCGTGCTCGTCTACATCATCTTGAATCATCTGAACGCAGGCGGCGCATCGATGAGTTACTTGATTATGTGGGGCTTACTGAGCAAGCTGACCGAATAGTTGAGGATCTTTCAGGAGGGATGAAAAAACGGGCGATGATTGTCAGTTCTCTGATGCATCGACCTAAGGTGCTCTTTCTTGATGAGCCAACGGTAGGATTGGACGCGCAGACACGGCGTCGTTTGTGGGAGTTAATACGTCGTCTGCACCTTGATGGTACTACCATCTTCCTCACTACTCATTATATCGAGGAGGCAGAGGCTCTCTGTCAGCGTGTAGGAATAATCCATTTAGGACGCCTAATTGATCTTGGTAAGCCCATAGAGTTGCGTCAACGATTAGGTTTGGTCGCTGTGGAAACGCTTGTAAACAATAAAGAAACTCGCTACCAATATTTTGCTGATAGAGCGGCGGCGACAAGCTATGTTCAGAACTTACCTCCCGATGCTAAAACAATTATTATACGGGACTCAAACCTAGAAGATGTCTTTGTAGAGTTAACTGGACGAAAGGTGGGTGATGATTAAATGGTAACTGTGTTTAGGGACATATACTCAGTTTTGTGGGTGGATCTAAGATTTCTGAGGCGCCACTTGCTTAGAACACTTGTAACTAGCCTTGTCAATCCTATTCTCTATCTTGTAGCTTTTGGCTATGGTTTGGGGCAAGGGATCAGCTTTGAGGGTTACAGCTACCTTGATTTTGTCATGCCGGGTATAATAGCCCTTACCGCGATGTCAAGCAGCTATGGTGGTGCTGGGTTGAAACTCCATGTGGATCGTCTTTTCTACAAGTGCTTCGACGAATACTTAATGTCTCCTATCAGCCTCTTTTCGCTAGCTATCGGTAAAACCTTGATAGGTGTAGTGCGTGGTTTGATCAGCTCTCTCGCGTTGTTGATAGTGGGTGTTATAATTTCACCTATGCTGACAATTAGCCCGCTCTTTTTATTAGTCTTGGTTAGCTCCTGCTTTGTCTTTTCCTTCCTTGGAGTGCTTATTGGATTGGTGGCGAAATCGCACCAAGATATGGGTACCTTCAACACCTTAGTAATTTTGCCGATGACC
>Ga0209636_10001832_pt1 | contig 21516 bp, 11 predicted proteins | sample DeeMarSWOR152_54_FD_187464 | JGI IMG/M metagenome (GOLD analysis project Ga0209636, IMG submission 187464) | Marine sediment microbial communities from White Oak River estuary, North Carolina - WOR-1-52-54 (SPAdes) (version 2) | ecosystem: Environmental > Aquatic > Marine > Intertidal zone >...
CGCCCCAGTATAATTTTAATGTCCCGTCGTCTTCCGCAACAGCACCACAGGTAAAAACAACGTTATGTACATAGCCGACTACTTCCCACGGATCTTCCGGCTGTAAAATCCATCGGTCGCCAACGCCAAGAACCTCTGCCGGGTCATCGAGCTTGTGCAAGGCAGCCCCAAGCCGATATACATGGCCGTCCATCGTCGGAAAAACACCATGGTAAATATTTAGCCAGCCTTTATTGGTGCGAATCGGCGGCGCGCCCGGCCCGATTTTCATCGCATCCCAGTGGTAAGGTGCGGGTTTCATTACGATTCTTGAATCGCCCCAGTGCAGCAAGTCCGGTGAAAAACTAATCCAGATTGACCAGGGACTGAGCTCGGAATGAGGCCTATCCAGCCTAGCATATCTGCCGTTGATTTTTTCGGGGAAAAGCACGGTATTTCGGTAATCAGCTTGAGTGATAAATGCCACTCTTTCGACGGATTCAAAATCGGTTGTTTTAGCCAAGCCGGTGCGGACTCCGTGCGCCGAGTATGCACTGTAAGTTATATAATACACACCTTCCAGGTAGGTAATGCGCGGGTCTTCAACGCCGAATTCCTCGTATTCACAAAATACCGGCTTTCTACTCGGCACCATAAAAGGTTCAGGCCTGGCCTTGAAATTAAAACCATCTTCGCTTTCAGCCAGGCCAATGATAGATCTGCCGGTCGCAAGGTGTGAGCGAAAAAGCATTATGTATCGGCCGTCAAATTTCGTCACGCCAGCATTATGAACCGTCTGGACCGGATAAGGGATATCATCTTTTGTCAGAATGGGATTGCCTGCATAGCGTGTGACAAATCGTTCTCTCATTTATTACATCCTTGCAGAGTTTTATTTCTTCTTAGATTCTCGCCGAAAGATTTCCTCATAAACCTTTTCATAGCCCGAGACCATACAATCGATGGTGAAGTTCTCTTCCACCCGCTGCCGACACTTCTTACGGTCTATCTGGCCGATTTTGCCGACGGCCTGTACCGCTTCGTCCACATCATTGACTAAGTAGCCGGTCTGCCTGTCCGCAATCACCTCACGGCACGAGCCTAAATCCATTGCAATTACCGGCACGCCGGCCGCCATAGATTCCGCCATTACCAGACCGAACCGTTCGGGAATCAGATTGAGATGAATAACCACGTACGCTTCTTTAAGAAGTGCATCGCGCTGGACAGGATCCACGGGGCCTACGTACTGAATCGAAGAGTAGTTGAGGTGAGGTTTGATGAGAGTGTCGAAGTAATTTTGGTCCTGAATTATGCCTGCTATTAGCAAATCCATACCGCATTTTTTCGCAACTTCAATAGCCAGATGTGTTCCTTTGTCATTGTGTATTCGTCCGTAATGGACGAGCTTGTTCCCTGGTGTTTCTCTGAAGGTGAGGTTTGAAAGGTCTATACCATTGTAAACGGTCGCAAGATAAGGCAGCTCTTTGTCTCTGTCAGCGTCGCTGATCGAGACATAATAAGTGTCTTTGTGAGAGCGGTAAACCCGCAGTATATCCGGCTCGGAAAAGCCGTGGATTGTGGTCAGCATCGGCGTTTTTATAAACGGATGATATGTCAGGGGCAGATAATCGAAATTGTTGTGAATCAGGTCAAACTCATCGGCTCGCTGCATACAATAGGAAATATGCAAACATGTGGAGACCAGTGGGATTTGACTCTTATCTTCTTCGTAACCCTTCTCAATAATAGCCCGAAGCTTCGCGCCCGTTATCGATTCTTTAGTGGCAAACAACGTTACATTTTTCCAGCCGCGAGCTACGAGTCCCTCCGTAATATTGCTGGCGACGGTTTCCCACGCACCATAGGCGCGGGGCGGCGTCCGCCAGGCCACCGGTGACAAAATTGCTATCCGCTTGTCCTTAATGTCCATTTTGCTTTATGTCGATTTCTCTATTTTACTTTCCTGCTTTTTCGCACGTCTTCCTTTATTCTCTGGATATGCCCTCGACCCAACCCTTTCACTTCGCAGCCGAGTTCAAAATACCGACGGATTTTCTCGTCGTCTAGTATGCCGAAGCAATCAATCACTGCCAGCGGCCCACCCGCCCATTCAACGATTTTTTCAGGGTCAAGTTCCAGGTAAGGCCTGTGCCGCACAGCTAATATAATTGCCGCAGCCGCCTTGAGCGCGCCGGCAAGGCCGTGCTGAACCCGGATATTGATAAGATGCTCCTGATTGCGGAAAAACCTCGCCAACGAGTGCCCTGGCGCAGGATAGCTATCCTGTTTCTCCAGTTCGAACCAGTGTTCCACATACGGGTCGTGCACTCGCATCTCGGCTCCCATCTCAGTTAGTTTCCGAACGACTATCTCTGAGCCGCTGTAGCGCGTATCGCCCACATCCTTGCGATAACTGGCCCCACATAGAAGCACAGTTGCGCCAGCTACTTGCCGGCCCATATTTCGAAGGGCATCCCTTGTCAGTGCTGCAACGTGAAGAGCGCGGGTGTCGTTAATGTCGATCGCCGTTGTTGTTATCTTGAATATATCGTCGTTGAATCCGAGAATGTGCTTATACGCCCAGTACCCAAGCCCCCCATCCTTGGGCAGGCAGTATCCGCCAATCCCTGGCCCCGGAAATATGATATTGTTGTGCGTGGGCCGGACTTTGATTGCTTTGATGACCTTAATCAGGTCCACGCCGTTGCGCTCTGCGAACAAACTCCACTCATTAAGGAACGCCAGTATGGTAGCCCGGTAAGAATTCTCCACGATTTTGGTAGTTTCTGACTCGATCGGCCGCTCCATAACGGTCAGCGGATACTCTTCGGTATTCAATACTTCTCGCAAGAATTTCTCGACTCGTTCTCTTGCCTCGGTGTTACAGCCGGAGCAAACCCGCCAAAAATCCCGTATTGAAGAAATGTATTGCCTGCCCGGCATAACACGCTCGAAGCTATGCGCCAGCAGCGGTTCTGTGCCTATACCACGTGCAGCAAAGACCTTCTTCATAATCGGCCAGGCCACGAACTCCGTTGTACCCGGCGCCACGGTCGTTTCGATTAGTGTAAGGCAATTCGCCGGTATCTTCTCACCGATAGTTTTCATTGTCGCCTCCAGAGCGCTCATCTCAACTCTGCCGGTTCGCATATTGCCGAGGTCCTCCTTGGTATAATCGCACTGGACATCCACAATCACACAGTCGGCCAGCTTGAGGCAGTCGCTGTTGTATGTGGCCACGAGTGTTCTTTTCTCGAGGACGCAACGTGCAATCATCGGTTCAACCTCCGGGTCTTCGGCCTTTACCGGCGACTGGCCTCGGTTAAGCAGCGGAATCTTCCAGTAGCTTCGCGTGCTGGGCCGCTGACAGCCGATGACAAACTTGCTGGCTTTACCGCTTTTTTTATCGACGCTATCAGCGATAATAGCCGCCATAACCGCACCTACAAAGCCGACGCCCATCACTACAACGATTTCTTTGCCCTGGTTGCGTGATGCTTCTGTCAGCGACTCAATGCGTTTGAACTCCGCAGCGTACTGGTCCTCTTCAGGAATAGCAAATTTTTCACCTGCCGGACTTACTGAGTAATCAGCCATTGTCAACACCTCTTAAATAGTTCCGATTTGCTTTTACGCAATATGGCACATGGCCGACGCACAACTAATTGCCGCTGGAAGTTTACCAACAATCTCTCACACATCAAGATTTTTTCTGTGCAGTTTCCGTCTCGCCATAGTCTATTCTGATCCAAGCGTGATTTTATCTTGCCCCATAGGTGCAAAAATGATATAATTTTTTAAGGCGTAAAACGTATATCTACATCGATATTCCCAAGTCAGCTTTACGGTTGGCTGGAGGGTAAGAGTGGAAAAATCCTGCTTACTAACCTTAGCTGTTATTTCTTTAGCTCTCACAACCGGGGGTGTTTCAGCTCAGGAAATGGCGTTGGAATATCCAAATTATCTGCTCGATGCCTATGATGCCGACAACAATGGTTGTTGGATGGGTATGGATGCTAATGGAGTCTGGCCGGTTCCCGTAGTTCCGCAGCAGTGGCTTGTTGGGCGGCCTCCAACATTTGAGGTGTCAGGCGTTACTGTGCCCGTAGACCATTGGGTTGAATTGAAGTTTCCCGGCAAGATCGTGGATGGCCCCGGCGATGATATACTCCTTACGGAGCTGGATGCGGTCGCTGAACAAGCTCTTGTCTTCATTACAGATGGCTCTGGCTCCCGAATGTCGCAGGCAGGGAGTGGCCAGGAGTATTTGCTTGGTTTAGCTGCAGTTCCAGATATCGACGGATACGGGCCAACCAGAGTCGGTTTTGATATTGCCGGTCTTTCGCTACCGTTTGTACCATCTGCGGTACGCGTGCTCGGAATAGACCTCAGAGGTGGCTCGCCCGGGTTCGACCTGGCTTACGTGCGCGCACGAACTCACACGGACTGCGGCTGGATTGCCTGTAATCCCAATCCCGTCGATGGCGCCAAAAATGTGCCCACAAACGTAGTCCTTAGCTGGTCGCCGGGATATTCTGCAGAGAAACACACCTTCCATTTCGGCACCGCTCTAAGTGATGTAGACTCCTCGGTGCAGCCGCAGGATGCCAACAGCTTTGACCCCTCCGGCCTCGAATTAGGTAAGACCTACTATTGGCGAGTCGATGAGGTCAACAGCACTGATGCCAACAGCCCCTGGATAGGTGACCTCTGGAGGTTTACCGTAGCCGACTATCTTGTTGTGGACGATTTTGAGTCTTACGACGGGTCTACGCTGTATGATAAGTGGATACAAATCGACCAGGCGTATATGTATCTTTCGAAGGGCTCGAAACCCTTTCACAAATGCCGGCAGTCGATGGCGTTCCGCTACTACTATGACAACCTTTTTTATTCCGAAGTTACCTACCCCTTTAGTTCCGCGCAGGATTGGGTCTCAGCCGGCGTCAAGGCACTGGAGATGTTCTTCCGGGGCCAAGCGGATAATGACCCTAACACCCTGATGTATTTTGTTCTGGGAGATGGCAATGTTGAAACGGTCGTGCCATACGATGGCGATGCGAATGACATCACTAAGGAAACCTGGCAGCCCTGGAGAATTGACCTGCAAAACATACCCGACGTTAACCTTAGTAACGTTGAGTCTATCTATATCGGTTTCACCGACGTGACGTCGCAGCCACTCGTAATGGGCCTCGGTACTGTATACTTCGACGATATCAGGCTGTATTCATCCAGGTGCCTGGAAGAGAACAGGCCGAATGCCGACTTCAACGGTGATTGTGCCGTTGGCTTTGAAGACCTTGAAGAAATGGCATATAGCTGGCTCGATAAAAGACCCAATGTTTATCCGGTAGCAGCCCCCAATGCTCCGGTGGCCTGGTACAAGTTTGACGGCAACGCCTATGACAGCGCCGGCAGCGCCCACGGCCAGCTACGGGGCAGCCCAACCTATGTGCCGGGCGTCTTCGGCCGGGCAATCAGCTTCGATGGTTATAAAGACTCTGTTGAAATAACCGGAGCTGCTGCTCTATTTAGGAAAGTCACCAACGCCGTCACCATAGCTTTCTGGCAGCTTGGTGTGGATTCACAGCACCTCGACGATACGCTTTGTTGCTCAAACTATACTTATGGCCTTGATAATCCTGCTATAGCTATTAATCTTGGCTGTTGGAGGCAGCCCGGACGGTATAATTGGGATTGCGGCTCACCTTGGTCCTTCAATGGCCGCCTTAGCGGAAACCACCGATATAAGAGCGAATGGTCAGGCCGTTGGAACCACTGGGCATTCACCAAAGATATCAGAAGCGGGAAAATGCAGATTTTCCTCAATGGCATCCTTTATGATAGCCGCACAGACGCACACTCACCAATCTCAAGAATCACCTCATTTGAAATAGGCTCTGGCTGGTATGGCGGCTATGACGGCTTGATCGACGACTTCCGCATCTACGACTATGCTCTCTCGCAGTCCGAGATTGCCTATGTAGCTACAAACGGCACGGGCATTTTCGACCTGCCGCTTATGTCCCCCGCTGACTTGAACAATGATGGTCAGATCAACTTCAAAGACTTTACCATCCTCGCCACCAGTTGGCTCGAAGAGCAGCTTTGGCCATAATCCCCAATCGAAAACCGGAAATAAATAGGTTTTCTTCGATATTCGTTATTCGACATTTGATATTCGACGTCGAAGGCCCGCCTATGAAGGCGCGAATTCGATATTCTCTGGTGTCGCTGTGAGCAAAGTTAAGTCGCACACGTTGCAAATCCGCCTCACACACAACGAAATACAAAATTCAATAATCAATATCGTAGATCCGCCTATGGTGGAATCAATTAAGAGGGGGCCTATACCGAATCAATCAGTATAGGCCCCGAAGTGATGCAAATCTGCCATATCAACCGTGCCCCTCTATCTTGCTTCGCCTGCCCCGGCATCTTTCGACACGAGTCGGGGCGGCGGGCAAGAAGCGATGGGAGCCACTTTAATTGGCTTATGGCTATGGAGCCGGCCGATACAGCCGAACATCATCAATGAATACCATACCTGAACCACCAAGCTGCGGATTGTTCCTGTTGCCAAAACCAATAGCGAGCCTATCAACGTTGGTCAGAACCACGCCCTGATTACTGATATCTTCCAGATTGATATTCCACTGCGTCCAGTCATCTATCGTTGCTGCATCGGCATTATCGTGGTATATAACCGCAGCCGGGCCGGTAGCATTGGACCCAGCCACATACATCGACTCAGCAGCATTGGCCGGGTCGCCATAGAGCCACAATGTTAGTACTCCAACGCCTTCCTCAGTCCAATCCCGCGGGTAAGTCAACGGCAAGGTCGCCTCCGAATAATACGCCGGGCCGGAATTGTCATAGAAGAGCGGCATCGACTGTCTGCCACTGTGAACGATACCTTGCTCGCAGAAGGGAGGGTCAGTGTAACCTACCTGCGAGCCGTTTGTCGGCTGGTCGTACCCGTCTATCCACGTGTTAAATATCCTGTTGCTCCCCTCTTCTTCGGGATTAAGGTCATTGTAGAGCTCAAAATCGTCCACGACAATGAAGTCGCCTGTCGTAAAGCTCCAGATATTGCCTATCCACGGACTGTCGGGATGAACGTTATTGACCTCATCGACACGCCAGTAGTAAGTGGTAAACCAGGCGAGTTTTCCAGGGTCATAGCTCTCGGAACCAAGTGCCTTGCTGCCTTTGTACTCGGGCGAAGCTGTTGTGGCATTTTTCACAGCCTCCTCATCAGTACCGAAATACACCTGGTGCGAAGCTGCATTATCTCCCGGTCTCCAGCTCAGTGTAGCTGTCATTCTCACACCTGTGGCGCCATTGGAGGGGTTCGGGCTAAGGGCCTTTACAGGCAGCGACAATGCGGCCTGCGGAATGAGCTGCTTGGGCGTGCGGGGACTCGACCAGCTCAGCTCTGCCACTGCACCTCCGCCCCTTTCATACCACCACATTTCAATGCTGTATTGCTGCCCGGCGACAAGGTCAATGGTTCCCCTGTTTTCGGTGGGTGAGTGGTCGGTCCAGTTGTCAACGAGCAACTGGCCATCCACCCACAGCATTACACCATCGTCGGTATTGGTGTAGAAAGTGTAAGTCTCGGTAAAGGCCGCCTCCACATTGCCGGTCCATCTGGCTGAGAAGTCATCAACGTTAATCAATGCATCTGGTGAGCCGGGGTCGCCCCAGTTAAAGTTGACTTGGGGGTCTGTGCGGGTAAGCACGAGAGTCCTGAAGGCCATCGATGGAGGGTTCGGAGGGGTGACGCCGGAGTGATGGTAGTACTCTGCCTTCAAGCCTCCACCCGCACCTGCGGTCGTAAAGCTCCAGACATCGCCAGTATGCGTGGTGATGGCATCGAACTCATCGACCCGCCAGTAATAAACCTTCTCTAATTCGAGCGGGCCGGGATTATATGTTTTAGCTCCCTGCGGGACACCGCCTGTGGCGTTGTTCACATCGTCAAAATTGTCGCCAAAATACACGGTGTGCAGTTTCGCCCCGAAGCCTGCGGTCCAGCTAAGGTCTGCATTCGGGTCTATGAATTTAGCACCATCAGCCGGGTTAGGATAATAGGCCTTCCTGGGGGGAATCGTAAAGCTCCAGACATTGCCCTTCCACGGACTGTTCGGGTCTAAATCATTAACCTCATCGATCCGCCAGTAATATGTCGTGCCCGGAACAAGGCCGTCCGGATAAGGAAATCCGGGAAAGCCAACAACAAAATAAGTATCGCTCTGGTTGCCCCGGAACGTATCACCGGTGCCGTCATTCACGTCGTCAAAATTCTCACCGAAATATACATCGTGTGAAAGAGCAAAATCTCCCGCCTTCCAGCCAAGACTCACCCACGTATCAGAATGCAGGGCACCATCTTCCGGTACGGGACCTAAGGCATACGGATATCCTTCACCACCTTCCATAGCAGCCAGAATCTCTGGCTCGGACAGCAAGTGGTTATAGATACGAATGTCGTCCATGGTGCCATTGACATACCTGCTCATGGGCTGTTCATTGCCAATAGCAAGTGATACAGTCGAGGCTTGAGGAATTCCGGATTCCGTGTCCTCAAAAATTAAGCTACCGTTTTTATAAAATCTTCTACCTTGAGCCGCATCATAGCTATAAGCAAAATGCGCCCATTCATCCGGCACAATTACTCCAGTGGCAGTATTAATATATGTTCTTGAGCCATCTGTGTGCTGAATTGGAAAATGGAAACTGCCGTCTGCAAATCCTAATACTTCGTAGTTTTCAGCAGCATCGTTACCTTTGATGATAAATCCATTGTAATTCTTATTTTCGTTTACTTTGAGCCAAAATGTTATTGTCCACGTGGTAAGGTCCAGACTTGGATCATTTCCGCAATCGAGCCAATCGTCAGATCCATCAAATTCCAAGGCACCACCGAAATAGCCGACCACCCACTGAGGGTCGCCATTGAAGGTGCCGTCGTTGCCGTTACCGCTTGAGTCGTAGGCAACGGTCCCGGAGCCCTCATCAAACCTCCACCAACCGACAAGCTCTGCCTTAGTCGTACCCGTAAGAGCCATACTCAGCACCAAAACAAAAGAAAATAGTTCAATCAATTTTTTACACATAATAGTCCTCCTTCAAAAATTAAATATGAATATAGGTTGTTAATTGAAATGTAAAAATCTTCACACTGCGGCACAAAATCCGTATTACAGTTCTGCGCCTCGCATAATAACTCCTCCTCTATTGAAAAACTACAAAGATTCTACAGGTCAGAAAACCAAAATCCACAGATGTTATCTATTCCATTTTTATCAAATTGACTACCTTTCCGTCAAGGAAAAATCCCCCAACGAGATACGAAAATCTATACGCTGTACCCAAGCGTCAATCGAAAATAGAAAGCTTGGATGTTTTTATCCGATGTTTGTTTTCCGCTATCATTTAGGATATTCGATGTTTATCCAGCGATTTCACATGGAGCTTTCTAAACGTTCTTAGAGCTTTCAACCAGTCTGCGGTACTTTTCTTCGCACTCCCGCAGCGCTTCCTCGGCACGTTTACGCTCGGTGATGTCTAATGTGATTTCAACCGCACCGATGATTTTGCCATTCTCATCTTGCACTGGTGAGCCTTGTATGAACCACATCCTGCCATCCGGCGATTGTCTTTCGCCTCCTTGTCTCTGGCCGGTTTCCATCGCCTTGGCAACCGGGCAGTTTGGACACGCCTCTTCACGGTTGTCCCATATCTGGTAACAGTGTCGTCCAATTATTTCCTCGCGCGTTAGACCAACTGAGTCGCACGCCGCCCGGTTCGCCCATAGTACAGTCATATCTCTATCTTGATACGCCACAAGCTCCGCCAGACTATCAAGAATCGTCTCTTTCTCCTGCTTAGCTCTTTTTAGTGCCTCCTCAGTCTCCTTTCGTGCAGTGATGTCCCGAATGCTTGCACGATGCCCCAAAGGCGCACCATTTTCATCATATATCGGCTGCCACGACATCTCCGCCCAGATAACCTTACCATCCTTGCGCTCTATTCGGAACCGCAAGTCGCTGCCGCTACTGCCTGTCAAAGCCGATCTAAAAGCTCTGCCCATCCTTCCCCTGTCTTCTTTGTAAATGATGGGCATTGGGTAATCCGGCATAGACAGAAGCTCTTTGGGTGTATAGCCGGTTACTCGATGGACCGCTGGGTTTGTCCAAAGAGGCCTGCCACCCGGACTCACCCAGACCTCCCAGTCATAGGTATAGTCCGCAATCGCGCGGAAACACTGCTCGCTCATCCGAGCCGCCAGTTCGCTGCGCTTGTGCTCTGATACGTCGTCGTAAACAGCAACGATTTCGCCTGAAGGCAATTTATACACATAGTTTTCTCGCCAGCCTGCTATCCTTTCATCCCTGTACGTCGAAACGGGGTGATGCTCCGGCGTGCCTGTCTTCCACACCCGGACAAATACATCGAAAAGACCAAAGTCCTTTATCCCGGGGAATACCTCGACAACACTTTTGCCGAGCAAATCCTCTTTTTTGATCTCGTCAATTTGTTCAGCCGCAGGGTTAAAATCTGTAAAAACAAAGTCCTTACCATCATTTTTTGCCTCGTATATCGCCACTCCGCTGCTTATGTTCTCAAATAATACCTTAAATTTTGCCTCGCATAATTCAAGCTCCCTATCAAGACGCTTGCGCTTGGCAGAGGGCTTTTTTGGTTTATCGTTTTTATGTCCCATCGCTTAATCTCCACTTTATACGCCACCTATGTAAGCATACCTTCGTTGCAGTCGTTACTTGTGTTTTTATTCCGCATTAGATGTTTTATGTGCCCATTATGAGCTTGGAAAAGGGCACCGCTCAATGTTCTATTGTGAACTGTTAATTGGAAACCAACAATTGCGAATCCCTTCGCACAACTCAAAAATCGAAACCTTGTGCCTTCGAAGATTGTAACATATTCTCTCCGCTCGTCTTGCGTTCTTTGCTTTTAGGCACCTATGCTCTTTTTGCTCTTAAGCTCATTGTCTGCTGCCCTATGCGAAAATCAAACTGCTTGTCAAGTGAAAGCCGATCAAAAAATGCGCGAAGGATTAATGGCAAAACTTATTTACTTATTTTTGCTCACAAAACGTGTATTTGTGAAACCGTCCTTATATCATCGTAATTACCTGTATAACAGGGCTTTGTAAGAATTTTACGCCTTTTTATCAGAAACTGAATATCGAAACTTTAGTCTCAATATCCGCTCATTGATGGGTCCAAATGCCAGCCCCGCTGACCACTCCAAAGACGTCCTAAATATGACCTATGACATCCTAAATAAATCTACTCAATTATGATATTATCTGTTTGCTGTTTTCCTGAAATCTTGTTAACAAATATGCTTATGCCGGACAAAAACAAAACATATCACGTCTTTATCAGTGTCGCCGATCCAAGTGCCGATGCCCACTGCGCAGGTCTGATAAGCGCTTTGAACAAAAAGGATTACGATATTGAATTTGTTGGTGTGGGCGGCCCTAAAATGGCCGGAGCCGGTTGTAAATTGTTGCAAACAACCGTCGGCAAAGCCGTAATGATGTATAAGGCCTTTAGGCAGGTCGGCCATTATTACAAGCTGATAAAACGCATAAGCCGTTATCTAAAAAGCAATAAGGTCGATTTGGTTATCGTCTGCGATTCCCCCGGCTTCAACTGGCACGTCGCAAAAGCCGCGAAAAAAGTGGGTGTAAAGACACTTTTCTATGTTGCCCCGCAGCTTTGGGCCTGGGCCGCCTGGCGAATTCGCAAGCTTCGCAAACGCTGCGATAAGCTCTGCTGCATACTGCCTTTCGAGCAGGATTGGTTCAGCCAGAGAGGGATGGACGTGGTTTTTGTGGGCAATCCGCTCTTCGATGAGTTGGAGATTGATTCGGCCAATTGCAAAGAATATAGGGATTTTCAGCCTAACAACGCCAGATTTGCTCTTATGCCCGGCTCGCGAGCCGCTGAGATAGAAGCGCTTTGGCGTCCGATGCAGCAGATAGCGCTGCGCATTAAAGAAAAATATCCAGCAGCGACATTCGTTACCGTGGCTGTGGATTCAGAGCGGGAACAGGTGCTAAAAGCAGCACAAATTGTGGGCTTTGAGTGTCAATACACGATTGGCTCGGTTATCAAGATGGCTGAAGCTTCCGACTTTGCGATTGTAGCAAGCGGCAGTGCGACTCTGGAGGTCGCGGCGGCCGGCTGTCCGATGGTGATAATGTATCAATCCAGCAGGATTCTGTGGCATCTGGTTGGGTGGTGGCTGGTAAGAACGAAATACTTGTCTCTGGTTAATATTTTGAGCAGTAAAGAGTTAGTGCCGGAATTTATGCCGTATTTTAGCTCGATTGAGCCTATTGTGGAAAGTATTGAGCAGCTTCTGGAAGATAGCGACAAGCTGGCTCAAACCAGCGGCGAGCTGATTAAGCTGACCGAGCCGTTAGCTGATAAAAGAGCTCGCGAAGAGGTCGCAAATATAGTTCTTGAAATGCTGCGTTGAGAATCAGCAAAAAAAGACTTGGGTGGGGAAATTTTGTTTAGGTTTAAAAATTGAGAACCGAAATTTGGCGGATTTGGGGGAAAATTCGGGTTTTTTTTGGCGTTTTTTCGGGCAAATGTTGGTTTTTAGGTCAATAACGCGGTTTTTGGGATTTTAATTGGACACTTGGTTAATTGAGACTTTTGCGAAAAATTCTTATAAGTCCCTGCCATACAAGCGGTTAACAACGCAGAATGCAAATTTCAAAATTTGGCATTTTTAAGCGTTTTTTGGCATTTTTTTCCGATTTTTTAGCAGAAATTCATAAAAATTGAGTCAAAATGCGCGCTTTTTGACTCAAATTGACCACCCCTCATTTTCAGACCAAAAATAGGGGTCAAAAAGTCAAGGGGAAATATGTAAAATTTTTAAAAAATTTATGGCGTTGCTTGTTGCTCGATGCTGGATACTCGATGCTCAATGCTGGAGCGAAGTGGAAGTCCGCCTATGGCGGGCTGGATGCTCGATACTGGTATTTCGAGCTGCTGTGGATTGAGAGGTGTGATTTGGTGGATTTACCTTGACGGGTAGGTAGTCAATTTGGTATAAGTAAAATTGATTAAGCTTGTACGTGCATAGGTGAGGATTTGCGGATTTCGCTTTTTCGATCTGTTGAATTTTTTATAGTTTTTCGACAGAGGAGGAGTTGTTATACGAGGCACAAATCAGATCTGAAAAGTTAGATGTCAGATTTTTCTATCTTCTGTATTCTGTATTCGGTGCTTGTTAAAGACAACAGGTGTTCTAGTGTGGAGCCAAAACACAGTTATTTATTTTTAACTTCTTTCTTGAAGGAGGTCTATTATGTGTAAAAAACTGATTTGTTTGATTTCTTTTGTTTTGGTACTGGCTTTGGCCTGTACAAATGCGGCATTTGGTGGCTTCAATGTAGATATCCGAGTCGCTGCCACCAATGATGATGCCGAAGAGAAAGTCGTGGGCAATAGTATAGAATTGAGCAGCAGCGACCTGGAGCTGGGCCATGAAGGCGTCGCCTCGCCGGATACGTTACAAATAGTAGGTGTCCGATTTACGAACGTAGGTATTCCCAAAGGTGTTACCATCAAGAAGGCATGGGTGCAGTTCACTGCCGATGATGTAGATAACGAATACCATCTCCCCCCTGTGTCTCTTATCATCGAGGGTGAGCTGAGTCCCGACCCCGTTGAATTTAGCTCAACTACAGGTGACATCAGCTCCAGAGCCAGAACGACGGCGTCGGTGGTGTGGGATATACCGGTGTGGGGGGCTGCATATTCGGCAGGTCCTGATCAGCAAACTGCTGACATCTCGCCTATCATCCGGGATATAATCGACCAGGACGGTTGGGCCGCCGGCAACGCGATGGTGTTGATGTTTAGAGACAATCCGGACAAACCATCCCAGGGAACTCGAGAAGCCGAGGCTTTCGACGGGGACAAGTCTCAGGCGCCGCTGCTGCATATAGAATATACGGTCAAATATGCTACGGAGCCGAACCCAGCCGATGGCGCTACAGGTGGGCCTGCGCCGCTTTTGCAGTGGGCGGCGGGAAGTACTACCGTGTACCACGATGTGTACTTCGGCACCAATCCGGATTTGGGGCCTGCCGACTATATGGGCCGCTGGACATGGGCGATGTACTGGCACATTCCTGGTTTAACTCCAGGTACCACTTACTACTGGCGGGTCGATGAGGTCGAGGCTGACGGCACTACGGTTCACACAGGCGATGTTTGGAGCTTTATGGCTGTTTCCTTTACCGCCCATAGCCCCGACCCACCTGATGGTAACAAAACCGCCAGCCCTAATGTAGTCCTTAGCTGGGGTGCTGGTTCCAGTGCGGCTACACACGATGTGTACTTCGGCACCAGCCGAACCGATGTAGCTGCTGGTACCGGCGGCACCTTCAAGGGCAACCAGATGGATGAAACCTATACTCCTGAAGGTCTTCAGAATGGCACCACTTACTACTGGCGTATCGATGAGGTCGCGGCAGATGGTATAACCAAGCACCCAGGCGAGGTCTGGAGTTTCAGAACACGTGAAGACCCTACTCTTGTTGGCTGGTGGAAGCTTGACGAAGGTCAGGGCAACATCGCCTTTGATTCGTCCGGCTATGGCAATCATGGCAGCATTGGTGGTGATCCGCAGTGGGTCTACGGTGCCATAGACGGCGGGCTGGAATTGGATGGAGGTGATGATTATATATCAATTGACAGTGTAGCTGATTACATGACAAACAATAATTTTACGGTCAGTGCATGGATCAAAACCAACCAGGAGGATGAGGGCGTATTGTTTGGATCTAACACCGGTAGCAGTCACAATTTCCTATTTGGCGTTAATGGTGGGAATGTGTGGGTGGATGATGGTCCCGAAACAGAGTTCCCCCCTCCTGTCAACAACAACCAGTGGCATATGGTGACGTACGTCAGGGATGGTCTCACTGCGTGGATATACGTCGATGGAGTTCTGCGAAAGACGGATGACGCCGAGGACGAGCCGGCCCAGGATGTACGGTGGTCAATAGGCATGGAATGGGACAGCAGCCCGAGCGACGAATTCGAAGGTGTGGTGGACGACGCCCGCTTCTACATCAGGCCGCTGACGGCGGAAGAGGTAGCCGAGATTTTCAGAGGTGATGTGGACCTTGCCCACAGCCCAAGCCCGGCTAACAACTCAATATTGGATGTCGAAGGAGCCAAGCAGCCTCTCACCTGGTCACCTGGAGAGGGGGCGGCTCAGCACGATGTGTACTTCGGCACAGACGAACTCTCGGTCGAAGGTGCTGATGCATCCGATATCACGGGCATATATCGAGGTCGTCAGACTGCTGCCAGCTACACTATCCCCGAAGCCCTTGAATGGGGCTCCGGGTCCTACTATTGGCGTATCGATGAGTATAATGCCGACGGGACCGTCAGCAAAGGCAGAGTGTGGAGCTTTACCGTAGGAGACTTTCTTATTGTAGAGGATTTTGAGTCCTACAACGACCTTAATCCTGGTGAGCCAGGGAGCAACAGGATATTTATGACGTGGATGGACGGATACGAGGACCTGACAAACGGATCTGTCGTTGGTTATGCTGATGCTCCTTTTTGCGAGCAAAATATCGTTCACAGCGGCAGGCAATCGATGCCCCTGTTCTACAACAACTCCGGCCCGGCAAATTATTCAGAGGCAAAGCTGCCGTTGAGCTCCCAGCGGGATTGGACCAGGGAAGGTGTTAAAGTGCTGACGCTTTGGTTCTATGGCGACACGGACAATGCTCCTGAGCAAATGTATGTGGCTGTGGCCAATGCTAATCGCCCAACTGCTGTGGTTTACCAAGATGATCCCAATGCATCTCTGATAGAAGACTGGACGGAATGGAATATCAATCTGGAAGACCTCAGTAATGAGGGTGTGGTCTTGACCAATGTCGATAGCATAGCTATTGGTTTTGGCGACAGGAACAATCCGCAGGCTGGCGGTTCAGGTATGGTATTAATTGATGATATTCGGCTGTATCGGCCGGCTACAGAGCCATAAGCTTAATAACAATCGATAGTACGATGGATTTGCGTCCCTTCGGGGCCTATACCGATTAGTTCGGTATAGGCCCCGTTTTAATTGATAATTGATTATTGACTATTGATTATTTTTGAGATTGCCACGTTCCGCCTGTGGCGGACTTTCAGCGCTGCGCTGCTCGCAATAACTTTTGTAAGAGATTCCTCCGCTGCGCTTGGAATGAAAGTAGTGTCAGGCAGGCCGGTTTTGTCACAGGCTCCTTGTGAGTGAATACGCGAAAATTCGAAAATTTGATGTCACGGTAGCCTTAGCCTGCATTAGTATGCTGTTTTTTCGTTGCGGTGGGTAATTGTTAAGTCCGAAAAACGACATGTTTTCAATGAGAAGAAATAAGCGGATTAAAACCAGGACAGATAAGACCTGCAATAGCGTTGTATAATCACTGTGGGTGGGAAGGTTGGCAATCGGCGACTTTGCCTGAAAAAGTACCAGCTTACTTTAGCCGATATTGTTATCGTGATTCCAATCAAAAAGGGCACGCTCAGACTGTTGGCGCCTTGCGATTATCAGAGCTGATGGAAAATAGAGGGCAGTTAAGCAATTTAATATAGAGCAAGATAATGGGTGTTTTCAATAATTTGACAGGCTCGTTGTGGGTTCCGCTGGTGGTAGGGGACGTGATGAGCAAAGATGTAGTTACCATTTGCTCGGATGAGACGGTGGCTTCAGCGGCAAAGATGATGTCTGAGAATCATGTTTCGTGCATAGTCGTTGTGGACAACGGGGGTGTGGCAGGTATCCTTACCGAGACGGACTTCCTCAAAAAGGTTGCTGCCAGGGAGAAGGATTTCGACAGAATAAAGGTGAGGGAGATAATGTCTTGCCCGGTAGAGACTATATCCCCTAATTTGTCTGTGTTTGATGCCATTGCAATTATGGAGGACAAGCACATCAAGCGACTGCCAATCCTGGAGAAGAAACAGTTGGCTGGGATTGTAACACAAACGGACCTGGCTCAAGTTGTGACATTCTACGGCAGGTGGAAGGATGTGGAGGAGATAATGAGCAGGGATGTGGCTGGAGTACAGAGAACAGCGACAATAGTGGAAGCGGCGGAAGTTATGACCAGGCGCAAAATATCGTGCATCGTAGTGCTGGAGGGAGAGGAGGCGGTGGGTGTTGTCACAGAAAGAGACCTTCTGGGCAGAGTTGTTGCCCTGCAAAAGAGCCCTGAGCAGATTAAGATTGAGGAGGTGATGTCTACTCCGGTGGCGAGCGTGTCGCCCGATTACTCGGTCTTCAGCAGCAGCAGGATTATGGAGAAAATGGGTATCCGCCGACTGATTGTTACCGAGGACAAACGGCCATGCGGAGTCATATCCCAAACGGACATCCTCAGGGCAACAAAAAAGAAGGTAGAAATGGACACTGCCGAGCTGTCCCACTTGCGTCATCGGCTGAAAACGGAACAGTCGTTTGCCGGGATTGTGGGCCGCGATGCAAAGATGCTCGAATTGTTTGACACCATCAGGGAGGTTGCCGAGGTCAATGTCCCCGTGCTGATTCAGGGTGAAAGCGGCACGGGCAAAGAGCTTGTTGCCGCAGCTATACACAACGAAGGCCTGATGGCTGATAAGCCCTTCGTTCCTGTCAACTGCGGAGCACTGCCCGAAGGAGTTCTGGAAAGTGAGCTGTTCGGACATGTTAAAGGGGCATTTACCGGGGCTGTTCACGACAGGAAAGGGCGTTTCGAGCTGGCAGATGGGGGAACAATCTTTCTGGATGAGATCGGGGAGCTTCCCGCAGCGATGCAGGTCAAGCTTTTGCGAGTCCTGCAGGAAGGGACTTTTCAGCGCGTGGGAGGAGAGGAGAGCATAAAAGTTGATGTACGGGTTATCAGCGCAACGAATAAGAATCTCGCTGAGGAAGTTGCAGCAGGAAGATTTCGGGAAGACCTTTTCTACAGGTTATGCGTGGTTCCCGTATATCTGCCGCCGCTGCGTGAACGGCGAAATGATATCCCTCTGCTGGCCAAGAGCCTCTTTAAAAGAGCTCTGATAGAGATGGACAGGGAAGATGTTATATTATCGCCGGAAACCGTCGGTGTTTTGATGGATTATGACTGGCCTGGAAATGTTCGAGAGCTTGAAAATGCTCTTCAATATGCGCTGATAAAATGTAGAGATAATCTGCTTCTGCCTGATTATTTACCTTTAAAGATTCTTCAGACATACGTGCCGATACATCCGCACCCAAAGAAACATCGAAAACGCAAGCTCGATGCGGAGACCGTGTGGCGAACGCTCGACGAAACCGGCGGCAATAAAGTCGAGACTGCACTGAGGCTCGGCGTCTCACGGGCCACCCTTTATCGATTCCTTAAAGAGAGTGAAAAAACAAGCGAGGCCGCGGTCCGATAACCCATCATCCAAGTGTCTCAGATAGCTTATAGCGTCTCATTTATTCTAAATGAGACACGACAATCCCGAAGACCTGCTACAAATCCACATATAATGGTTTGATACATAAGACCTTACAACGCCCTCCGAGCAGAGGTGTTTCGTCTAACCTTCTTCAGCCGATATCCTGATGTCTCATTAACAGTCTTGAAGTAAAACATTCTCTCACCGGCCTCGAAAGATTCTATCAACATACCTGCTTGTTAGACATAGACTTACGGTCTTTCTGTAGATACGCTCCATAGTTGGGCACGCCCGTTGTTTATTAATGTCAGTGAGATAAACAAGCCAGGGCAGCCTGGCACCAACACAGGGGCGTTCTTGGGGGGTGAAGAGAATGGTTAAGAAGATCGAGTGCAGAGTTATCCGGTCAGTTCCGTTGACTCATAAGACTTGCGAACATGGTCATCCTAATCAGGCAAACAGGCAGTTTGATTTGATCAAGACAGTTAAAGGACAGAATGCACAACTGAAGCCGTATGAGCAAAGCGCTGATAATACAGCCCATTTGAATGACAAGGCCCAGTCTTATCTCGAGAGAATTTTTGGCTGGCACAAATTCGCTGAAGAAGCTGCACAAGGGCAATTTTTGGATGTGTGGGCGTAACGGTACAACAGCTTGGTTTTCTCCTGATGGAGCATATTTCATCAAAGTTCCAATGTAAAGTGAATGCGTAGATATCAGGGAGAAACAAAATGGACAACCAAAGCAACTCACATATTTTGAAAGCATTACAAACAGTCAGTGACTTAATAGGCCTTGCCAACAATTCAGATGTACTCAGAAATGATAAGGTCTGTAGCATATTGCTGGGGGTGATGCAACATTGTGCCAATAAAATTCATCGCCAAGCAGGATGTGACCGCCAAGAACTCGAAGCAAAAAGCCAAGAGGGGCTGCACATTTTGAAGCTGCAACCAGAGCGGAGTATTGATCTTAAAAAGTCAATAATGATTCTTGGAGCGGGTCTGATTCTGGTCGCAGCCGTCGCCAGACCGGTTAACGCAACTCTCATCCTCTCGACTGACGCAACGGAAACGCTTGGCGGGCTGACCTTTGACGACGGTGACCTGGCCAAGTATGACCCGGGAACCGACACCGCAACATTGTACTTCAATGAAAACCTGTTCGGGGGTAACGAAGACATTGATGCCTTCCACGTTCTTGACAGTGGTAAAATAATCTTATCAACCTCTAACGCCAAATCCTCGTTGCTGGGCGGGCTGACCTTCGAGAACGGTGACCTTATCGAGTACGACCCGACAACCGACACCGCGATATTGCTCCTCGACGAAGGTTTGTTCGGCAGCGACGAAGACATCGATGCGGTATCCATCCTTGGGAGTGGTAACGTCATTCTTTCAACAATCGACGGAGCTACACTGGGCGGGCTGACCTTCGGCGATGGCGACCTTGTCGAGTACAACCCGACAACCGACACCGCAACATTGTTCTTCGACGAAAACCTGTTCGGCAGCGACGAAGATATCGACGCTGTACACATCCTTGAGAGTGGTAACATTATTCTTTCAACCGAGGGTAGCGCAACGCTCGGAGGGCTGAGCTTCGCAGACGGTGACCTCGTCGAGTACAATCCGATAACAGACACTGCGACTTTGTACTTCGACGAAAGTCTCTTCGGCAACAACGCTAACATCGATGGGGTTTACGTTAAACACCTGCCTGAGCCGGCAACAATAGCAACACTTGGACTCGGTTGCCTGGTATTAGTTCGCCCGCGACGCAGATAGAAAAAAACACGGTTAGGGCATCGGGAAAAAACTGATGAAATGATAAGTTTGTGCCTGAGTGCGAGCGACAACGTAAAGGCAAAAGACTCAAGCACAATTATATTGATTGCGCGTGTTACTGAGCTTATATTGTAGCTGAACCTTGTTGAGAGCCTGGAGAAGCTTAGTGAATGAACACGCGAACATTCGAAAATTTGACCTCTCGGCGACCTTTGCCTGCATTGGAGTGCTGTTCTTTTGGTCATTAGGGCCGATTTTTATATCATATCTGACCGGCTATCTGGATTCGTGGACACAAAACCTGCTGCGATATTCGGCGGCTTGTCTGTTCTGGCTGCCGTTTCTTCTGCTTTCCATCAAAAGAAAACGGCTCGATACAAGAATCTGGCGAAGGGCTGTTTTGCCGGCTACGGCAAATGTCGTTATGCAGAGTCTGTGGGCCGGGGCGTTTTACTATATCGGCCCAGCTTTTATGGTTCTGCTAACGAAGACGTCCGTTATCTGGATAGCGGGCTTTTCTTTTGCTTTCTTTGCGGATGAAAGGCCGTTGGTTAAAAGCAAACACTTCTGGCTGGGACTGGCGTTTTCGGTGATAGGTGTAATCGGCGTGGTGTTTTACAAGGAAGATTTCGCTGCGACCAGGACCATAACCGGCATAGTTATTGCCCTTGCGGCGGCCTTTATGTGGGGGACATACACGGTTTCTGTAAAAATCGCTTTTCGGGATATTGACTCCCGCAACGGTTTCTCGGTGATAAGCATCTACACGGTTGCGGGCCTTTGTGTGTTTGCGCTGTTGTTCGGCAGATTAGGTGAGTGTGTGACGATGGGCGCCTGGCAGTGGGCGTGCGTTGTGATTTCGGGGGTGACGGCAATAGCGTTAGGGCATGTGCTTTACTATGCTGCGATTAAGCGTATCGGGGCGACTATCCCGGCACTTGTGATATTGTCGCAGCCGTTTACCGTGCTTGCGATTTCCAATGTAGTCTTTGGAGAGGCGCTAAACGTTCTTCAGTTGCTCTTCGGGGTGGTTTTGTTAGCCGGCTCGGCTCTTACTATCTGGGCTCAGCAGCACTTGAGGCGGAGCTCGTGACTCGTGCCTTGATGCTCGATACTTGATGCTTGTATCTCGTGAGGCCCTTCGACCCGGCTCGGAGTAAACTAAGAAGCGTATCTCGCGGTGGATGGTGAGTGGTTAAATGGCCAGTGGTGAGCGAATAGTGGGTAGGAAGCGTAAGAGCAGAACCAAACAAGCTCCGCGTTT
>Ga0209636_10001834_pt1 | contig 21506 bp, 22 predicted proteins | sample DeeMarSWOR152_54_FD_187464 | JGI IMG/M metagenome (GOLD analysis project Ga0209636, IMG submission 187464) | Marine sediment microbial communities from White Oak River estuary, North Carolina - WOR-1-52-54 (SPAdes) (version 2) | ecosystem: Environmental > Aquatic > Marine > Intertidal zone >...
TTGGTTTCCTGGATAAATTTCCGTTCCTTATCGGTGATCTTGTGGATAGTGCCTTTCCTTTGATCAATTAAACCCGCAATTCCCTTATCATCATACCTTGGTTTCCAATAGTAAAACTTGTCCCTAGTGTCTCAACAACTTAATTATGGAATATAATATTTGGATAATTTCTTATCTGCTTTCTCCCTTGTAAACTTCCAGTTGATTTTCTTTTTCTGATCATTCCTTCTCTTGGTCCATGCTTGCACTTCCGAAGATAGTGTCTCCTTATCACCTATTCGTCTGCCCGTGCACTCTATGTCCATCACATTGATCTCGATCTCTGCCGCATTCAACCAACTCGCATGTTTCGGTGTGTAGTGAAACTCGATTTTATTCAAGATTCTTTCAGCCTCATCTTTCTCAAACGCTTCATAGAATGATTTGGGTTTGTGGGTGTTGAGGTTGTCGCAAATCAAATCAATGACTTCCGCATCCGGGAATCCTTCATCAACAACCTTTTTCACGAACAGCGCAAAATCCTTCATAGTTCTTTGATTCGTGACTTGTGTTATACGTTTTCCTTCCTTGAAGTCGAGCGCTACGAAAATGTTTGCCGTCCCATTTCTGTCATACTCATAATCGACTTTCTCACAACTTCCGGGCTTCATCGGAATCGGCTTTCTCTTTTCACCAATAAGATGCTTCAGTTTCTCGTCAAGGCACACCTGGGGCCTTTTCGGATTATACGGCTTTTCATAGAGGTCGAGGACATCGTACATGCATCCCCTGTATTCGGCATCGATCTCTTTGATACACCACATCCGCTTTAACCAAGGTTTAGTTTTGCTTTTTTTAAAATAAGGCGAATGCTCTCACGGTTTATCGTCTCGAGACCTTCTGTCTTTTTGAGTTCCTCGGTGAGCAACACAAGAGACCACTTCTTCCTACCTGGTGGCGATTTCGTGCATGCAAAAGCTATGACTTCGGCTTCATGACGATCCTTGTATTTCTTTGGCTGCCCTGATCGTGGTTTATCTTTTAGGGCAGCATCAAGACCTTTTTCATTGTATCTTTTCTTGATCCTCCAGGCGGTGTTTCTACCAACATCTAATATTTCTGCTATCTCTGCGTCTTCTTTCTGCTTGTTTGCCAGCAGCAGAATGCGTGCTCTGGTCAGATCTCTTGCATTTTTTTGTCCTTTTTTTACAAAGTCCTTGAGGAATTTTAGTTCTTCCTCTTTAAGTTTTATTCTTGCCATAAATATATTATGGCATTTAAAGTTTATAACTTGTTCCAAAATTAAGTTGTTGAGACAGTAGGACCAATATCCAACTCTCATTCGTTTCCTGGGTTGGTTCTCCTCGGCATTCGCATTCATCTTAATCACATCATATTTTTATTGTTAGGAATCTGAGGGGATAGAAATAAATATTTAAAAAGTGCGCCTATATTCCCAATGTATGTAGCAAACTTTGGATATGCGGGTAAAATATTGACAAATTCATTCGTTTGATCTGGTTTCGCTTTTATAAACTCAGATGAGAAATACTAAATTATTCAAAAAGTGCGCCATGTATATAGCGCACTTTTACCCACAATACAATAAATATTGAGAAATGAAAATCGGAATAATAGTTTTCCCGTCAACAAACTGCGATTTTGATGTCGAACATGTGTTGAGGGATATAGTGAAGGTCAGGGCTGAACGAATATGGTACAAGGACAGGGGCAAAGTTAAGGACTGCGATGCGATAGTCATCCCAGGGGGGTTTTCTTACGGCGATTACCTGAGGGCCGGGGCAATTGCCGCGAAAATGCCGATGATGGAGGATATAAAAGAAATTGCCGGATGGGGCACCCCGATTCTCGGCATCTGCAACGGATTTCAGATTCTGTGTGAATCCGGACTGCTTAAGGGGAGTTTAAGCGTTAACACTTCAACAAAGTTTATATGCGAGTGGGTCAATCTGATGGTTGAGAATTCAAAGAATGAATTTACAAAATTTTATAAAAAAGGGCATGTGATAAGGATCCCGATCAACCACATGGAAGGCAGGTATGTTGCAGACAAAGAAACCTTAAAGAGTTTAAACGAGAACAGTCAGATCCTATTCAGGTACTGTAACCCGGAAGGTAAAACGACTCCGCAGTCAAACCCAAACGGCTCTCTGGAAAATATTGCGGGTATTTGCAACAAGGAAGGCAACATTGTTGGATTAATGCCCCATCCCGAAAGAGCATCAGAGAATATCCTGGGGGGAGAGGACGGTTTGAAAATGTTTTTGGGCATGGTTGATGCATTGGAGGACGATTAAACCCCGGCTCTGCAAAACCCACATAATATGATGCTTGCGGCAGGGTAGATGTAAAACAACTCACGCTACTTGCAGATCGTTGCCATGCAGAGGGGGTCCATGATGCTAAAACTAACAAATTTTATGATTACGACCAGAATTATCGCTACCAATAAGTAAACCGAACCGAACAATAGGAGATAATATGGTTTCTTTTTGAGTTCATTACCACAGCGGTTCCATAAAAAATCAAACGTTAGTATCAGAGATACTGTTATAATGCCCCAAGCAACCGGAACGTTTGGTCTCAAGTTTGCGACTTGAGGGTAAAGTAAATACTGCCAGTACCCAAGGCTGACAAAAACGAATTCAAATATCAACCCCCATGCAGCCCCAATTAAAAAAAGCAATACATATCTGTTGACATTTATTTTTTCCTTCAACCAGCCCGCAACGTGAAAAAAGATCATCATGCACAGCGACCACCCAAGAGGTATAATCAATGGGAGGTCTCTTGTTATATACATTGAATAGCTCACATCAGGCGGCGTCGTATATATCCATACCGTACCAGCCGTTAAACCCTCCCACATCACTCCGAAAGGTAAGAGTATGATTCCGAGTAACAAGAGTTTATAATTTTTCTCCCTGGCGATTGCATAACCCACTATTATAGCCAGGCATGCTCCAAACAGTTCCAGCAGATTAATCATGTTACCCTTGTATCATACATTATTCTTAAATATTTATTTGCTTGGTTGAGCTCCGAATCTTTTATCACGACAACCGGGCGGCTAAAACAGAAATTTCTTAGCCAGGGGCACCAACTTTGGTGCCCTGGTTAGCAATAATTTCACCAAAAACTTGTATTTCGCCTGGGTGAGTTCCTTTGCATCCTCTCCACCCAGTATTTCAGCTAATGTTTCCATGTCTTCGTCACTTAGTTTTTCAAGAAATGCCCTGAGTTTCAGCAGCTTTTTCATCTTCACGCCGTCGGTTTCGCGCCAGATTTTCTCGTATTCGTGCAGCCTTCCCCCTGACACATCGCCTTCATTTAAGGCTTTTGCCGCAACATCCGCAGCGATCTGCGCAGAGTTCATCGCTATTGCTATGCCGCCCCCGTGGATCGGGTTTACCAATTGAGCCGCATCACCTATTATCATCAAGCCGTCCCCCACGAAGGACTCGACTGATGAGCTGACAGGCACACCTCCCGCATTGATCTCCAAAGCGCTCGCATCTTCAAAAATTTCCGGGTTCTCCGCAATGAAACCGTCCAGGTAGTCTTTAGCCCTGCAGCCGTTATCCGACAGTTTACCCAGTATCCCGATGCCTACATTCGCTGTTGTGTTACCTTTCGGGAATATCCACAGATAGCCCTTTGGAGCAACATCATTGCCGAAATAAATATGCAGCATATGTTCATCAAAATTTTTTAAACCAGCCATCTCATACTGAAAACCAGAGATAAAATCCCTCAATTTATTGGTTGTATTGATCCCCGCGGATTTAGCGATCTTTGAGTCAACGCCGTCTGCGGCAATAACCATTTCGGATTTAATTTCAGATTCGTCGCCCATGAATTCCGCTTTAATTCCCGTAACTTTATCCCCCTCCCTGATCACCTCTTTTGCAGTGGTTTTGACCATATACCGCGCCCCGGACTTTATAGCCTCTGCAGCAAGGTATTTCTCAAACATCTTTCTCTCGAGCACATAACCCGTTTCCTTTTCCCACCTCATATCGATCGTTCTTCCGGCAGGGGAATAAAGAACAGCGCCGTAAATATGATTCAGCGCCCATCTTGGGTCTGGTTTTAAGCCAACCCTCTCTAAACCATAAACATTGATGCCTTCAGCACACCTCTTTGGGGTTCCGATTTCCTGCTTTTTCTCCAGCACCAGGATTTTAAAGCCCGCGTCAGCAAGTTTCTTTGCCGCTATGCTCCCTGCAGGTCCCGCTCCGACAACAACCACGTCATAATCATCGGTCAAGAAATTCATGTTGCTTTTTTAATTTTATTTTAATTAATATATAAAAATTTATGTCAAGATGCCTGAGCCAATGAGAGTGCATCAATTCGATGTCATTTTGTTAGATGAGTATAAAGCGGGAGTCAGCGAAGAGCTGCATAAAACAGGCGTTACGCAGATCGAGTTTATAGGCGATGACGACATCGACGCGCATGGGATCAAAAGGGACCGCCCGCTTAAAAGAGCAACCGATATATCAAAGAATCTTGTGAGAATAAACCGGATTATTGGGGCGTTAAAGCAATTCGATATAGAAAAGCCGACATTCCTTGAGGAGATGCTTGGGGTGGGGCACATCAAGCCGGAAAAGGTTTCTGAGAAAAACTGCAGGCAATTGTTAAATGATTCCGAAAAACTCTTGGAGGAAATTGAATCTAAAGTGCTTGGGGCAGAAAGTGAATTGGATGAATTAAAAACTAAACAGGCGGGGATTGAAGAGATAATCGAAAACTGCGGTTTATGTCCCGAAAAACTTAAAGCAGAGTATTTAGGGGATGGCAGTTACATATACATAACAACAGGTGTCTTTTCTGACACGATAGACGGGGAAAAGATCAATGGGATCAGGGATGGGCTGAGTAAAGCATTTGGGAAAAATCATTTTATCATTGAGACGGTAATTGAGCAGAAAAAGAATGAGGGCAGGAAAAACATTGTTGTGGGGGTTCTAAGAGAGGGCAAAGCAGAATTAAATGAAATACTCAACAAGTTCAGCGTCAGGGTTCTGATGATCGAGGGCGAGGGCAAGGTTTCAGATATTTATAAAAATTCAAATAAAAAATTGGAAGAAATCAGGGTTAAGATGGAAGAGCTGGTAAAGAAACTAGAAGAAACCTACAAAAAGCATTATAAGGGACTGCTGATCGCAAAGGAACTGCTTGAGATAGAGAAGGAAAGAGCCGAGGTATTTGTTTCTGCAGGAAGAACCTCAAGAACCTCAATGCTGAGATTCTGGGTTCCTGAAAACGAATCCTTAAGAATCCGGGAGTTGATAAAAGAAAGGTCGGAAAATCATTGTGAGATCACCCAGCGGGTTGTGGATCCGGAGAACGCCCCTGTTATCCTGAAAAACCCGGATGCATTCAAGCCCTTTGAATTCTTGATATCAATGTACGGCTTGCCGAAGTACGGCCATCTTGATCCGACAATATTTGTCATCCCTGTGCTGATCTTTTTTATTGGAATGATGGTCGCGGATGCCGTGACTGGCGTTTTACTTGTCGGGCTCGGGTTTTTCCTCAGGAATAAATACGGCAGGTATTCCGATGGGATAAAAAATCTATTCACTTTTGTAATCCTTTGCGGAGCGATGACAATATGCGTAGGGGTGGTGACCGGCGATTACTTCGGAAATTTCCTGCACCATTATGTCTTTCATTTAGAAGAAGGTCAGGCACTTCCGGGGCAGTTCATGTTTCCCGAGAATGCACATCACCCATTTGGTGTGTATTTCTTCTTGCAGTTCACGATCATTTTAGGGTTGTGTCACCTCATCTTAGGAACCCTGCTTGGAGGGTATAATGAATTAAGGCATAAAAAGACAAAGGACGCGGTAACCCATTACTTCTCCTGGAGTTTGTTCGGGGTGGGGCTGGGGGCCTTATTCTTTTCAGATTTTGAGGCTTTCCCGATAGGTGGCGCGTTTCATTTCCCGCCGATCCTCGGGGAAACAGGGGTTTATGTCGCGGCGGCTTTGGTTATTCTCGGGTTGATACTCGCGTTTTTGAAAACCAAATTCATGATAGCGATAGAAATGCTGGACTTCTTTGCGTTTACGCTTTCTTACGCCAGGATCATGGCTTTGCTGGTTGCGGCAGGGGCTGTAGCGACCGCTTTTAACCAACTGGCAGCAATGTCATGGGGGGGGGTAATGAGCATATTTGCGATTTTAATATTTATCGTAACCCAGGCTATAGGCATGATACTGGCGATCCTTGATGGTTTTGTGCAAAGCCTTCGTCTGGTTTACGTGGAGCATTTCTCAAGGTACTATGAAGGCGGCGGCAAAGAATTCAAGCCGTTTAAGGCAAAAAGGAAGTACACCCAGGTCTAATGAAAACATTTTGTATTACCTGCCGACATAATTTCTTTATTTCTTCTTAAAATTTAAAATTAAATAATAATGCCATAAATGTCAATCTATCAGAAGGGAGCAAGTTTTGAGAGGGAACTGGTGAGAGAGTTCTGGGATCGCGGATGGATTGGAATGAGAGCCGCAGGCAGCGGCGGGGGGGTAAGCAACGCCATCCCGGATGTGATAGCGATCAAAAACAACGACATTATAGCTCTGCAGTGCAAGACAACAAAAAGCGACCGCCTGAGTCTGAAGAAAGATATAATGCAGCTGCTTGATTTCTCCAATATCTCCGGCGCTCGCGCATACCTCGCGATAAAGTTTCACAGGAAAAAGCCGAGATTTTTCAAAATCGACAGGTTTATATTCGAGGATAAATACACGGTCAAGGTAACCGACACTTATTTAACTTTTGATGCACTGATTTGCGAGCAGTCGTTATTGAGATGATATCTTATTTTCTGCCGACCATAATGGAAGAGACCAGCGTTGACAGCACAACCGCCCCGATGATGGCAGAATACACCGCCGGGGGGAATATGCCTGATTCATAGCCGAATATCGCTATTATTATCCCAGGGGTTAAATTTGAGTTAAATACCCCCGCAACATATTCCGCTAAATTGGGTACAAACAACCGGGCAGTTAAATAAACTCCGATGTATGTTGCAGAAAAACCAACAACCAAGAATAAAACAATAAGGGACCAGCTTTCAATCAAACCAGCAACATCAAGGGATAAACCAACATTAAAGAAAAATATCGGGGCAAAGAAACCAAAAACAACCCCCCTCAACTTAATATCTAAATCTTTATGCTCGACCACGACCTGGGAGGTGATCATACCCAAAAGGAAGGCGATTATTGCCGCATCGATCCCGACTTGTTCTGAGATCATCGCCACCCCGAGAAGTAAAAGCAGTATTATTTTAAACTCAAACTCCACGACGTTGCCTTTAAAATGAGAGAATATCTTTCTGCCGATAAATGGAAACGTGAATGTAAATATAAACAAAGCGGCAACAAAAAGGTAAGCATTATGGAAAAATCAGAGAAAAACACCCCCCATATACAGATAGTGCATAATTCTGCAATCATGGCGGAGGATAGAATTAATTTGCCGTTTTTGTCTAAATCGCCTCCCTCTCTTGAGCGAAGGATCGGGTATATCACGGCGATGGATGTTGCTGACAGCGCGATTGTTGCCAGAAGAGCCGTGTATGGTTCAAAGCCAAGAAAAAAAGTTGTCAAAATAAGTACCGCTCCAAACAGATATATAATCGCCGAAAACCCCATGATAAAAGTGGTTTTAAGTTCTTCCCGCATCAGATCAAAGTCTATTTCCAGACCTGCAACATACAGCAATGTCAAAAGACCGATATTTGCCAAGACCTCTATGATCCCGGGAGCATCAAAAGAAACCGTGTAGTGGGCGATAATGCCGCTTAGCAATATCACTATCGATGTTGCAATTCCCAGTTCTGCGGCGATAAAACTGCCCAGTAAGATAAACCCCAGCACAACAATTATGTCTTTCATCACTTAGATCTGAAATTAGACAAAAATAGGGGTATTAATGACTAGCAAACCAAACTGCTGCGACCTTATTTATCTTTCATTTCCCTCGAAATTTGTGGACATAAGGCCATATCAAATTTCGGCACCCTGATTTTAAGAGATGAAAACACCACACTGAGTTCTTTTCTAAAGCCCTTAGGACTCATAGTCCATAGCCGCTTCTGCTTCTCTTTGAAGTGTTCGTGATCACAGTAACCCTCGTTTAGATATCCCGATATTATGAGTCTTTTCAGTGCCGAAAACGAGTATTTTTTTCCATGAGCAGATAATATAACTCGCAGAATCGATAGCAACGAATAACCACACACCACCAGTACATTATGTGTTTCTATACGATCGTCCCGACCATGATGCTCTGGTGCGATTTCCATATCAGTTTTCAATACCCTGAATCCTTCTTCAATAACATCCCTGAACTTGTATATATCTATCAGATTTTCCTTAAGACTCAAGTCATTGGAGAACGGCACGAAAAATCCAAAGTATTTCCGCCTATTGTCGATTTCTGTATTATTTATCACAAGCTTAAATCTTTTTTTACCTTTCACCTCCATAGCCCTCTTTAAATTATATTTTGATATCAACGCCTCAGCATCATAAGCATCTGGTTTCTTCAACTTATTGATCTCAAGGACCTTGTCCTTTACTTTTTGGACATTTCTGTCCAAGGTCTTGTTCTTCTTCTTATCTATATCCGGGTTGTAGCAGACAAGGATGCTGCATTTCTTCCCATATATCGACCCCTTCATAGATTTACCATATATTCTGGTACAGTTGTTCTCACTTATCTTGTTCTCGTAAACGAGTTTCAATTTTGATTTATCTACTTTGTCAATAAACCCTTTCGATGTTGCATATTTTGCCAACGAGACAAAGAATATTTTTTCATCTTCATATTGGCGCATATGGTCGGCATTCTTCTTATTCAGATTGCCCTGGTCAAAGACCACATATTTCTTCTTGGATCTCCTGGTCAGTTCTTTATATTTTGAATCTAAGCCATCTACCAGATCATCGAAAACTTCGACATCTGATGTATTGCCGGGGTAACACTTGCCAAGCAGGGGTATGTGTTGTTTATTGACACCTAAGACAAGCCTAACCTGTGGCAAACCATTAAGTGGATACCCAAACTTTACTAATCCTGTCTCCTCGTCTTTATATATCTTGATGCCAGTACCGTCTATGGCCAGATAGGAAAGATCAAGTTTATATTTCTTCACGGCATTTTTAGCCAGTTAGATTAACATTAATGAAACTAAAACCTTTAAGACATTCCCGGCCCACAAGAATAACAAAAATGCCAGGAGAAACACGGGAATGAAGAAGATACCGTACTTGACGGTGATTGTAGGGGGGATCTTCTGCTCGCCTGCAAGATCGCGGATTTTTTCTATCTGCTCTTTGCTCAATCCGTCCACGTCTCTCTTGCACGCTATTTTTTCTCCGTCAACAATTATGTCCTCTGCAACCATGTCATATTCACTCAGTTCTTCCACATCAATGGTTTTCCTTAACGCAGTTTTTTCAACCACTTTAAGATACTGCGATAAAAGCACCACTGGCGGCAGGATTAAGGCTATAATAATCAAAAATTTGTTTATTGGCATTATATTTGTTAAAGAGGAAGGCAGCAAGATAGCGGCAGGGATTAAGGAAAGGAAGAAAATGATCAAAAAGTTCTTCTCCCTGATGCTTCCTTTAAACCCTGAAAATACCCCCTTATTAAGCACCCCTAAAATCAAGGCATACGCACCCACATAGGGGGTTATAATAAACAAGATGTCAACCAGATAGGAGACGGCATGATGATCCACAGTGAATGCAAAAACGGATTCGCCGCCATGGGCTGCAATCAAGCCTATTCCCAGACCAACTCCTGCCAGTATTTTAACATCAGCCCCGCCCCACTGACCAAGGTAATACATGACATAACCGACAATGAAATACACCCCTCCGATGATCAAGGCGTCTATAACCCACAATTTCTGATGATAAATCGAATAAGCGGCACTCAACAATAACAAAATTATTACCAGCCCAAAACTTATCTTGTCCGGCACCTCCCCTGTTCTCAGGTCAGAATAACTTGCTGCTGAAAGAAACAGAAGGATTATCAGGATTACTACAATATCCAGCATTTTACTTAAATTAGTTTATAATGATATCCCGTGAACAGCCACCAGATTATTATGAGAATTATTATGAAGGCTCCGGCTATAATAATCATGGTATCTATATTTATGCAGGGTAATACGGCTGGCTTGGTATTCTGCATCCTTCTTTGCTCTTCTAATTTTCCTAACGGCATTTTTATTATTTAAAATTATTTAAAAATAAACCTAAAAATCACTGATCCCAAAAATGGGGATCAATTTAACCCCCTCCTTCCTTAAGTTTTCTTTTGCACCCTCGCCTCGATCAAGGATCGTGATGAGCGTATCCACCTCGCAGCCGGAATCCCTGACTGCCCTGACTGCCTGAAGCGCCGACCCCCCGGTGGTTGTAACATCCTCCACCACCACGACCTTCCCGCCTGCCGGCAGGTTCCCCTCGACCCTTACTTTTGTGCCGTGCCCTTTTTGCTTTTTCCTGACATAGAAACCCTGGACGTCTCTCTTATTTTCGGCACATTTTTGCAGCACCCCCGCCGCAACGGGAATGGCTCCTGTTTCCAGGCCGCCGACTGCCGCAACGTCATCCTCAAGCATATCACAGATAATTCTGCCTATCAAATCAATCCCCTGGGGGTCCATGGTCACCTTTCTCAGATCAAAGTAGATACCGCTCTTTTTACCGGATGCCAGATCAAACTCCCCCCTCAAGATCGCCTTTTCCTCTATCAGCTTCTTTAATCTTCCCGATTCATTTAATGCCATAATAATTATTTTAAACTTTATAAAAATTAAGGATTATAGACCTAAAATCCCGATCCAGTAAACATTAACTACCAGCAGCAAAACAATAAATGAGATTACCGTTATTATTGCTCCCGCCTTTAAGAAGTCCCTGCCGGTAACGAAGCCCGAGGAATGTATTATGGCATTCGGGGGATTTCCGATAATCAGCACATACGCAAATGCGGATGAAATTGATGTGATAAGCCCGATCAGCAGCGGATTAATTCCCGAGTTATGTGCCATCTGCAGCATAATCGGCCCTATAACGGAGACTGTTGCACCGTCGCTCATCGTATTTGTCGTAAAAATCGTGAACGCGGACACGAATGACGGGATAAGCGAGGACGCCGGAATAACGCTCAGGAATTGATTTGAAATCCACAGCGCTGCTCCGGAGTCCATCAACTCAAAACCCAGACTTATCGCACCGGCATATAAAATCACGACACCCCATGCAACACCCGAATTATAATCCCTCCACCTTGCCAATCCGAATATCAAGTAAAGAATTGCCCCCATAACTGCTGCTGTTCCCAGTCCTATGCCATAGTCCCTGCCAAAAATCCATAGGGCTAATATAACCAGGAATATTCCGATGACAAGATATTGTCTCAGTCCCACAGGGGTTTCGGAGTCCTCCTCTTTTAACGTATCAACAACATCCGTAATGTCTGAGACCTCGGGTTTGAATGTCCTGAGAAGTAAAAACCCCACGATCGGGATCAACATGATCGTTATGGGGAATGCGTAAATCATCCATTCCGCGTATCCGATACCAATGCCGTACATGCCGTCTAAATACTCCATCATGATTATGTTCCTTGCCCCCCCGGACGGCGTCGCTAACCCTCCTATGGCACAGCCGTAAGCTATCGCAAAAAGCAGTAATTTTGTTAGATTCGGGTTTTTTCTAAATCCGCCGGACAGTTTTGATATGGCAAGGGCTACGGGAAGCATTGCTGCGGCAATGACATGCTCGGTTATAAACGCGGACGTGAGCGCGCATGCCCCGACAATCCCGTAGGTGATCCTGCTGACCTTAGTCCCGATATGCGTTAATATCTGCAGTACAATTTTTTGTGCTATGCCGTGCTTTACCATCACCACCGCGATCATAAGCGAACCCATGATAAAAGCCACAGCGTCCTTCATGTAACTCTTTGCGGCATCGTTTGGATCCATCCCGACAACGCAGACCTCAAAAACCCCGATCAATAAAGCTATGGCTGCCGCGGGAATTGCTTCCGTAACAAAAAGAATTACGACCATAATCAAAAGGGCTATGGTTTTATGCCCGTCGGGTGTTAATCCGTCGGGTGTTGGAAGCGACATTATAATCCCCGCAACAATCAGCGCAGCTACGAACCATATTCTTTTTTTGACGGTTTTCTCATCCATAATTGGTGTTTCCATAATTGATTAATTTACCCCCTCCTCACAACCAGAAACGAACATCTGGCGTGATTCACAATTCTATGTGCTGCATTCCCTAAAGGAAATTTTTCAGATTTTCGTGCCCCCACAGCAATCAGGTCGTAACCGCCTTCTTCTGCCTCGTTCAAAATTTGTGCTGCTGGATCCCCCTCTCTCAATTTTGTTTTTATTTCAGGGATATCACATTTTTTTGCAATTTCAACGCACTTATCCAGATATTTATGCTCAGACCTTTCAAATTCTTCTTCTTCAAGCAGTTCTCTCATGGACGCTCTTATCTGCGGGGGCATGAATACCTTAAAATGCTCTGAAATTTCGGGGATAACATGCAGGAATTTTATTTTTGATATGTGGTTATCAAAAAGAGCACAGGCAAAGTTAACAATTTCATAATCATGCACGCTTCCTGAAACGCCCATGAGTACCCTGTTCGGAGGGTGCGCTCCCCTTACAATCAATACGGATGTCTCTGCGTTCTCAATCACTCTAAAAGCGTTCATGCCGAGAAGAAACCTGTGAAATGAGCCGTGTCCGTGAGAAGACATGCCCAGCGAACCCATGACAATCAAATCATAATTGCTCCTTGCTTCCTTTAATATCTCTTTCGCGACCCCCAATTTATTTTCGCATGATTTTGTTTTTGCATCAATTCCGCGATTTTTCAATATCTTCCTGCAAACTTCAAGCGTTTCAGGTGAAACGCCCTCCTCTTTTACATGAAATATCGTGATATCATCGTCCTTGTCCATTAATATCCCGGTTGAATCCATGGCCCTCTCTGCAAATTTTGACCCCCCGGTGCACATCAAAACTTTCATCTTATTAATTCATTAAACCATAAATATAAGACGGATATGTGAATTTCCCCTTCAATTATAATGGCATCGAAATTATCCCTATTAAAGATATTGATTTTTATATTTACCTTTCCAATAAATTAATAATGGATGCTGTGATTATTAATATGCTGAAGAAACCCGAATTAAAAAACCCTGTGATGGTTTGCGGTTTGCCGGGTATAGGATTGGTTGGGAAGATAGCGGTAGATCATTTGGTTGATCAATTAAAGACAGAGAAGTTTGCAGAACTTTACTCGCCGTTCCTTCCTCCGCAGGTTATTATTGAAGGCGAGGGGGTTGTGAGAATGGTCAAAAATGAGTTCCATTATCATAAAGCGAATAGTGACAAAGGGGAAAAACACGACCTTATACTTTTAGTGGGTGACTTCCAGGGCATAACTCCGGATTCGCAATATCACATCAGCCATAAGATTCTTGAAGTGGCAAATGAACTCGGGGTCAGGAGAATTTTCACCTTGGGGGGGTTAGGCACGGGAGATTTAGCCAAAACACCCAGGGTTTACGGCGCTTCCAACAATATCGGATTGATAAGGGAGTTAAAGGATGGGGGGTATGATATAAAGTTCAGGGGAGGAGGCGGGATCTTTGGTGCATCCGGATTACTTTTAGGTATCGGGGAGATTCACGGCGAACTGGCAATAGATGCGGTTTGTCTGATGGGCGAAACCCACGGGCAGTTTGTTGATCCCAAATCTTCCAAATCTGTTCTTAATATACTGACAAGAATTTTGGGTATCGAAGTTGACATGAAAGAATTGACAAAAAAGGCAAAGGAAAGTGAAAAGGAGATGCGGGATATAAAGAAGATGATCAGCATGGAAAAACAAGCAATTGAGGAGGCAGAGCGAGGAAGAGAATTGTCTGAAAACACTGCGTCCTATATAAGATAGACATTGGGCCCCATGGAATGGATGGGGGGGTGGTTTCGTGTATTACTGGTTCTATATCTTTTTGACTTTTTTTAAAGTTTTAAAAGAATAAATATGAAAATAAACGGCATACAATTCCTCTTAAATGCTTCGTGGATGACTGCGGCGATATTTGTCCCGCTGCTTGCAAAGGAATTCGGAGCATCAACTGCTGAAGTGGGGATTATCGTAATGGTTTACGGGCTTACCTATTTCCTGGCTTCCCATATCTTTGGGAGGGCGAGTGATATATACGGCAGGAGAGTTATCATAATATCGGGTTTATTTTTATCGATGCTCGCGTTCTTTATACAGATCTTTGCATATGATGTTTTATCATTGATCGTGGTGAGGGGGCTGGCGGGCTTTGCCCTTGGAATTGTTCCCGCGGCATTAATCACCTATGCGTACGAGAGAAAAAAACCTCTCGGCGAGTTCTCTTCCTATGGATCCCTGGGATGGGCATTTGGAAATTTGATTACTATAATTGCGGCATATAAGAACATTATCATCGCTGGATCTTTACTGTTTGGTTTCTTTGGGGTATTTATGGCTGAAGATACATCGTTCTATAAATTATTGTTTCTAATCGCCTCTTTTTTGCTGCTCATAGCATTCCTTCTTTCCTTCAAATTACAAAAATCCAAAGAAACCCGAGTTAATGTGCCGTTTTTCCCGGCAAAATTGATAAAGAAAAATCTCTCTGTTTATCTTTCATTCTTTATTAGAAATCTGGGTGCCTGGGCAGTATGGGCAATATTCCCGATTTATTTATCCCTGATGGGGGCAAGTCTTTTTATCATCGGGGTTGTATATATCGTAAACAGTGGAGCCCAGGTCATTATCATGAGAGTTATCGATAAACATGTTGAGAGGCTGGGGTGTGAAAAATTCATCGCAATCGGGTTAAGTTTATCGGTAGTTGTTTTTGTATTGTACGGACTTATCGGACAGTATGATATCGGTTATCATATGTTTTTCCCGGTACAGTTACTGCTGGCGGCGTCATACTCCTGCTTATATGTCGGCTCTCTGGTATCATTAACCTCGAAGAACATAGAAAGAGCAACCTCTATCGGAGGATTGAATGCCGTGATGGGACTCTCATCTGTTGCTGGTCCTTTATTGGGGGGGGCTATAGCAGAACTGCTTGGCTATAGTTCGTTGATGTATGCTGCTGCTTTTTTGGGCATGATCGGACTGCTGAGCAATTACATACTGAGACGAAAGTGATTTCGTATATGGAGAGGATTATATAACATTCTATTAAAGTGTTATATTTCTATATTTCAACCCAAGTTTGACGCATAATTCTTAACCTTTCGGTATGCTGCGCGGTAATTTGTCGAGTAGGCATCGTAATAACCTCATCGGTTATTCGATGCCCCTCACAGAACCGTGCATGAAGTTTTCCCTCACACGGCTCTTCAGCAACGCATCCTCAACAGGGGGATAGGCCCGTTGAGTTATAAGCTGCAATTTTGTTTTCATCTTATTTTCTACCTCTGCGTGTAGCAGATGTGTCCTCGCATCCTATCGCGTTGCTGCTACCCCCTTCTCTCCACAGGCATTACCCTGCTTCATTGATACTATGGGGTAGTCCGACTGCCAGAGTATAATTCCGCAGCTCCTTGCCGTTTATATGCTTGTTGCTGCCTATACCAGGGAACTTTAATGGGGGGTTCTTCTGGTAAATACTCTGGCTCTCCCAAGTTCATATTAGCTCCATTTGGTATCTTGCAACTGACTTAGACCCCGTCGGGCTCGTATAACCTTGCCATTTCATGTATCCACATTAGGATGCTCTATAGACATGCGTACATGCGGTTATAAGAGTGTTGTCTGCGACTAAACACACAGTATCGACCACCGACACACTAAATATTTCGGGGCTCAATACATTCACTTGCGTTGCAGCCCGATACCTCCCGCCTCCCAGCATCACATGGTCCGTTGCCGAGCCATATGTGGGATTTGGTGCTGGGCTGGTGGCTAACCTCTACCCAAGCCAGACTTGCACTGGCAAGAGCTAATACGCCTCTTGGCACACATATTTTCTGTTTTTCTACATTATAGGGACAACTTTATACTCAAATGTTTTCTGATTATGTTATCTACAAATAACTATTTATATTTATATAAGTCTAATATATAATAGGGACAACAAAAATCAAAATGTATCTAAAAAGAACAGTTAGCAAAGGAAGGGCATATTATAAGATCGTGCACAACTATTGGGTGGAAGGAAAATGCGATCAGAAATTAATAATGAACCTGGGAAGAATCAGCGATGAAATGGCAGATCGCATCCGTGACTGGTTAAAAGGATATCCAATAAAAACAGATGAGTATGTCACAACACCTCTGAAAGCGATAAAAGTTAAAAGGCAGTTAAACCATGGTGTGGAGTACATCGCAAAGTCGATATGGGATGAGTTTGGATTGACCGAATTAATAGACAATACATCTAAAACAAGATCCGATATTGAAATAGAACCTGGGGCATTGGCTATGATAATGGCAGTGAATAGGTGTGCTGACCCGGAAAGTAAGTTGGGCATAGTTGAGGAGTATTATCCAAAAACCAGTTTGCAGTTACTCTGCGGTATCTCACCGGAAGATTTATATGTGAACCGGTTATGCAGAGCGATGGATCACCTTGATAAGAACAGTACAGGGATAGAACAAAAACTATGGGGGAAGACCAAACGAAAATTCAAACAGAGTGCGGACGCGATTCTCTATGATATGACTTCATCGTATTTTGAAAGTGCTGATGTAGATGAAAAAAAGAAGGAAAAATGTGCGCTTAGAAACCATGGACATAGCAGAGAGCATCGAAGGGATAAAAAGCAGGTTAACTGGGGTTTAGTGATTACAAAGGATGGTTTCCCGATCACCCATGAAGTATATACGGGAAACACCCCTGATAAAAATACGCCTGCAATTATATCTAAAAAACTAAAGAAAAAATTTGGTGCAAAAGAATGCATATTTGTTGGTGACAGGGGCATGATGACTGCTAAGAATGTTGAGGCAGTTGAAAAAGATGATTTCCTTTATGTGTTTGCGGAAGATATGCGAAATGTGAAAGATATCGTTCTTCCGGAGATTGAAAAGATACCTGAAGATGTGTGGAAAAGCAGATACCCTATTGATGATGATACAAAAAAGAAGTATGGGATTACAGAGATTGATAAAGATACATTTTGCATAGAGGTGAAGATAAAAGTTGAGAAAAAAGAAGATGGGGAAATTGCTGAAGAGGAGGATAAAAAAGAAGTCAGGTATATTATCTGTCACGGCAGAGAAAAGGCTGAAGATGACAGGGAATTCAGGGAATCACAGATCGATAAAGGTAATGAGATTATAGAAGCAGTGCGGAAATCGGTTAAAGCAGGGAGATTGAAAGATCATGACAAAGTGCTTAAACGGATTGTGAGAAATCTCACAAAAAAGAAATTAAAAGATTACTTTGACTGGAATATTCCTCAGACGCCCGTATCTGATTTTAAATATTGGGTAAAAGATGAGAAAATAAAGGAGTTGGAGAAGTTGGATGGGAAATGGGTCATACGAACAAATATCAAGGAAGGACATACTTTAGAGGATGCACCTATGATGATTGATGATTTAGTAAACTTATACAAAACTTTACAAATTGTTGAGCGGGCATTTCGAACTATCAAGAGTTTTCTAAAGGTTCGTCCAATAAATCATCATCTGGATACGCGCATCCGAGCACATATATTCATTGCCGTTTTATCATACCTCATTGAAAAAACTATTGAACATAAACTTAAATTAGCGGGAGCGAATATGACTGCCCAGAAGGTATTCTCTGAGTTTGAAGGGATTATGGTATCAGATATTCAGATGGGAGATAAGGTACCTGTAATGGTTAGAAGAGTTACGGAACTTAATACCAAACAAAAGAAGATACTTAAGGATTTAGGTATCCGCGGCATTGAAAAACTAAATCATGAAAAATATTTATGAGCCAATTTCAGGATAATTAAAGTTGTCCCTATAATTACACGAATTTAATTCATTAATCCTACCGCAAGGTACTCTTTTTTAATTTTTATGTGTCAAACTTGGGTTTCAATTTCATTTCCAAGAAAAAGCATTATATTATTATATATCTGCCAATCTGACCTCCTTCACGCCATACAGATTGGTTTTTGTCTTTACTGCCCCCTGCTCTTCCAGCTCTTTTATGTACCTGCTGACACCGCTTTTAGAAATGTTCGCTCTTCTTGCTATTTCTCTGATCCATAGGAACCTTTCTCCCTGCTTGTGTGCAACACTCAATACATTTTTGATTTTTGATATCCTTTCGTCGTTCATTTTTTATTTTGGGACACTGTCCCATTTCTCAACAGATAAAAACATTCCAGCACTGCGTCAACACGCATCTGCTGACCACCCATACAATGCCCACTGCAGCTGCAGCAAGAGCCGCATCGCAGGCAGAGTTCTCCCACCGCCTTTTTAGAAAAACCCTCTGGTTTACAAATATCGCTGTAAACAATGCCAGAATAGCTCCCATAAAAAAAGCATCGAGTTGCTCCATCATAAGAACCATCGCCAACACTAAATAAAAGACGAAAGTTAATATCCCTGCAGTCAATGCTTCCGTTATTATCCGAAGTGTTCTGACCTTCATTATCTTGCTATTAATTATTTGTTATTTTATCATAAAAAATAAAATCATATTTCTAAAAACAAAAGCCGATAATACACGAAATTACCCCTCTCCGCGTTTAAGCATCCTAACCAATGGTTTGCTCAAATGCCGCATTGCTCTGGAGGGAACCTCATAAAATCCCACCTCTATGTTCCTTGAGATTTCCTCCATAATTTTTGCGGTTTCACCGGCTTTAGACCCGCATTTTTTGCACTTGAATCCCTTGTTTTTTCCAGCAGAAGTCATTCTTGTGCCGCATTTCTTGCATACAGGGTTTCCCTTCTTAAATTTTCTTTGCAGATCAAGAACCTGGATTTTTTCCATATTCAATGTGCCGGGGTACTTACTGACCCCGCCGCAGACCCTGATCTCATCCCCTATAAAAAGTTCTCTCACCGTGTCCCTGAACTTACCTGTCGGCTCGTATGCAGCACAATCGATTGAGCCCCCACCGTCGCTCAATCTGAAGATTACATGCCCCCCTTCAATTATTTTAGGGCGTTCCGTTATAGAACCCCTGACAATAACGCAGTCATAAGGTTTCACATCAGAGATTCTTTTTTCCACGAGATGATCATCAGTTCCCTGATTTGTTTCAAATACCTGTGTCAGAGCAATTTCCTCAAGAGGTTTAATCATCCCCCAGGCATCCGCCACAACATCCGGGGTTTCGCCCCTGACCCCGCAAAAAACAGGGTCATTACTCTTTCCATGGGGCGTGATTAGAATCTGCTTTGTTTCCAGATCAACTGAATTAAAAGTCCCGGGATAAGTTTTAGAATTCATTTGAAAAACAGAATCCAGGTTAATCTTTCTTTTTTTGCCGTAATTACCGGGGACCCTGTATGCCAGAAGTTCATAGGTTCTATCCTCCAATGAAAAAAAACCCCCAACGGCCCCCAGGGCTCCAATGACCCCCCTGCCGTTCTTATCTCTTTCACCAAAGTTATAGACCTCTGCACCAACCTCTCTTGCAACATCTATCGCTTCATCTATCGTTACCAGCTCAGAAACCGCTCTCTTATAAAACCGCTTTAATTTTTCTTCAAAATCTGCATCTTCAATGAAAACAACCCCCGGGTTTGTGCGGGGGTCATCAAAGCACGCGTGTCTCCCTACAAAATCCAGGACAATCTCTTTTGCTTTTCCAGAATCGCCGCCCACTTTCAGGGACACGGCACCATTCCCGCGGGTTTTCCAGGGTATATTCGGATTCAGGCGGATCAATCTCGGACAGCCGGCAACATCTAATTTGCGGCATAGTAAGGCCGCGATGTAGGTAGTGCACATTCCTTCCAACGAATCCGTATCGTCTATTCCGATCAACATCCTTTTTATTTTTTGGTCAATCTTTTTCTAAAGGATTGTTTTTATTATCTTATTAATTTTAAATTAATACGCAATCATGTTTGATTCGTTAAAAAACAAATTCAGGAAGTTTATAGGGAAGGTAGAGGAAGAGGTTAAGGAAGAAGAGCCGAAAGAAGAAGCCAGGGAGAAGGAACCCGAGCCGGAACTCAAAAAGAAAGAGAAGAAGATAAAGATAAGTGCCGCTACAAAGTTAAAGGGCATTCTTGCAAAAACAGTGAAGTTATCCGAAAAGGATCTGGAGGCGATTCTATGGGATCTTCAAATCGATTTGATACAGAGTGATGTTGGAGTCGAAACATCGGAGTTGATTGTTGAGAGATTAAGGGGCAGGTTGAGGGACAGAGAGATAGAAAAAGACAAGGTTGATGACATAATCAGAGAGGTTATAAGAGAAATACTGTTGAGGGCATTGGAGGTTGAAAAAATAAATCTTCTGGAGCATGTTAAGAATGCCGGCAAGCCAGTAAAAATAATATTTCTGGGAGTTAATGGAACAGGAAAAACAACCACAATAGCAAAGGCGGCAAAATATCTGATGAACAATGGCTTTTCCGTTGTGCTGGCGGCTGGAGACACATTCAGGGCAGGAGCGATAGAGCAGTTGACGAAGCATGCCGAGAACCTTGGGGTGGGGATCATAAAAAGCAAGAAGGGTGCCGATTCGGCAGCGGTTATTTATGATGCGGTCGAGCATGCTGACGCTAAGGGGATAGATGTTGTATTAGCGGACACGGCAGGAAGGATGCAAACCAATGTCAATCTCATGGATGAGATGAAAAAAATCTGCAGGGTTAATAAGCCGGACCTGAGAATTTTCGTTGGCGACGCTCTTACGGGAAATGATGCAATAGAGCAGGCAAAGCAGTTTAACGATGCCGTAGGAATCGACGGCATGATACTGACAAAAATGGATGCCGATGCAAGGGGAGGTTGCGGGCTGAGCATAGTGAATGAAATAAAAAAACCGATTTTGTTCGTGGGTGTGGGGCAGAGCTATGAGGATCTGAAGGAGTTCGATGTCGGGTGGTTTGTTGATAAAATAGTTTAATTTTGATCGCCCTGTAAAGTATAATCCCTGATCTGCTTAAGACAAAAATGGAGAATTGGCAATGGGCGGGTAGGGATTTTGGTATAGTTTAGCATTTAATTTTTCTTTTTTCTTTTTTAATTGTATTTAGAAAGTATATCTACTTTCTAAATGCTAAAAAATTTGCTATGCAACTTTTTTATTTAATAAAAAATTTAAGAAAATCAATTTATGGAAGTACTTAGGAAGACAAAGAGTTTGTGTCCAAGATGCCTGGAGGTGATTCCGGCGGAGATTGTTGATGACAGCGGAATTGTGAAAATCAGGAAAAACTGCCCTGATCACGGCGGCTTTG
>Ga0209636_10001835_pt1 | contig 21494 bp, 19 predicted proteins | sample DeeMarSWOR152_54_FD_187464 | JGI IMG/M metagenome (GOLD analysis project Ga0209636, IMG submission 187464) | Marine sediment microbial communities from White Oak River estuary, North Carolina - WOR-1-52-54 (SPAdes) (version 2) | ecosystem: Environmental > Aquatic > Marine > Intertidal zone >...
ATTCAGAAACGGCTGAAATTAAAGGAACTGGACCACTCTGAATTTACCTTGTTCTTGGATCTGGGAAGTTCTCAGTTGAATGACATCAAAAAAGGATTTCATCGCTATTTCGTGGTGGATCACCATCCCAGCAGAGAATATGGTAGCAATGTGCTGAATCCCTGGATGTACAACATTGATGGCACCCGGTATTTATGCACTGCGGCAACCTTATACTTGGTTGTCAAACAGCTGGATGAAACATTCCAGAAATTGAGCTATCTTGGGTTAGTAGGTGCGCTGGGTGATAAACAGCCCTTAGAAAAAGAAAATGGAGAACTCCTCCAGGACGCAGTGGATGCAGGAATCCTCGAAGATAATACGTTATTTGGGAAGTATAACCTGCAGCAATTCGTGGACACAGTCAATGCATGCTGCAGAAACAGCAAGAAAGAGCTGGCCATGGAGGTGTGCCTCCTCAGAAAGTACCACGAAGGGGAAAAAGAGCTGCAAGAATACAGGGAAACGTTCCAAAGAGACTTAGATTACCTTACCAGGATGTGGGATACTGTAGAAAAAGAAAACAGGGGAAGAATTGGCTGCTACATCTATGATACACGAATTACTAAAAAATATGCTGGAGAACTGGCCACTGTGCTAGCTCGCACCTATGAAAAACCGGTGATCATCCTGGTAAAAGATGCAGAGGGTATTAAAATTTCAGGAAGAGCTACTCCCACTCTAGTTAAAGGAGGTATCCATTTAGGAAAGGCATTCCAGGGATGTGGTGGGGGCCATGATATTGCTGCAGGAGCGTTTCTGGAAAGCGGTGACATGATAGAAACATTTATACAGATTGTTGACCAAAGACTTCACTACATGGTAGCCCCGGTTACGGTAAGGCTGGATATTCCTGTCAAGAACGCTCTACAGGTAATGAAAGCCTTATCCATCGATAATATAGGATACAAGAACGTAAAAGTAACAGCAGAGCATGGTCACATTAAAGGAACAGTAACAGGAACGCCGGGGACAGTCAAGAATATTACTGACGACATTATCGCCTGTATCATTTCTGCTGTACAGATGATGGAGGGAGAGTAATGCTGGATATTAGTATGATAAGGGAAACACCAGAAGTGGTGAAAGAATCCATGAGAAGACGATACATGGATGTCTCTGCAGTAGAGAAGGTGTTAGAATTAGATGCACAGTGGAGAGAAGTTCTGACTGAAGGTAATAATCTCCGACACAGAAAAAACATGCTGGCCAAAGAGATCAAAGAGCTCAAAAAGAAGGGCATGGACATTTCTGAGAAGATAAAAGAGTCCAGAGAGCTTCCAGAAAAAATTCGCCATGCAGAAGAAAAGGAGAAAGAGCTGAAAGAAAAAATTCGCCAATTAATGCTTCAGATTCCCAACATTCTCCATGAATCTGTGCCCGATGGTGTGGATGACACAGAAAATGTGGAGGTGAGACGATGGGGGGAATTCAAGGACTATGGCTTTGATTTGAAGAGTCATGTAGATATAATGGAGGATTTAGACCTGCTGGATACGGAGCGAGCAGGGAAAGTGGCTGGGTCCCGGTTTTATTATTTGAAAAATGAGGCAGTTCTTCTGGATATGGCACTCATTCATTTTGCTCTCCGTCACCTGAGGGACAAAAGCTTTCAGTTGATGGAAACGCCATACATGCTGAACAGAAGGGCGGTAGAAGGGTGCGTGGACATGAGTGCGTTCGAGGATGTGCTGTACAAGATTGAAGATGAAGACCTGTATTTAATAGCCACCTCAGAACATACATTAGCTTCCCAGCATATGGATGAAATTTTAGAAAAAGATGATCTTCCTTTACGGTATGCAGGGTTTTCCGCCTGCTTTAGAAAAGAAGCAGGAGCCCATGGAAAAGATACCAAAGGGGTTTTCAGATCACACCAGTTTAATAAGGTGGAGCAGTTTGTGTTTGCTGAACCAGAAACATCCTGGGGAGAACACGAATTGATGATTGAGAATGCAGAAGAGATCTTTCAGAAGCTGGATTTGCCGTACAGAGTGGTCAACGTGTGCACTGGGGATTTAGGAGGGGTGGCAGCCAAAAAGTACGATATTGAAGCCTGGATGCCCAAGCAAGAGATGTTCAGAGAGGTGGTGTCCTGCTCCAATTGTACAGATTACCAGGCCAGAGAGTTAAATGTGCGGTACAGAACGCCTGACGGAAATCAGTTCGTGCATACATTGAACAGTACAGCATTAGCCACCTCCAGAGCCATGGTAGCAATTTTTGAGAATAACCAGCAGGAGGATGGCTCAGTGGTGGTACCTGAAGTGCTGCGAGAGCTGGTGGGAACAGATAGGTTCAAAAAGTGAAGGTTAGTGAGAGGAAATGGAGTTCTATTCTGAACCAATCATAGTGAAATTTGCAGTTCAGCCCCTGCTGGAGAAGAAACCAGGGCTCCCTGCAGAATTCATTTGGAGAGGAAAATCTTACACAATCATCAGGTTGCTGAAAGAATGGCATGATTACAGAAAACGGGGAAAAATCCGAGAATTCTACACTGAAAAAAGAGGAAATGCTCCTCGGATCAGATCTGGCAAAAGAGGTTCTTGGGGTGTGGGACGGGACTATTACCGGGTGCTCACCGGTTCAGAAGAAATCTTTGACATTTACTACGACCGGCGGCCTACCCGAAAGCAAAAGGGAGAATGGGTACTGCTCAGAAAAGTGAGAACCATAGACTGAACCTGTATGTCCCTGGCATGGTGTATGGAATCCCTGTAGAGAGGAAAGAGGCAAACCTTTATTAACATCTACCACCAGAAAAGAGAATACCCCATTACCATGTGTTGAAATGAGGTGAAGAAATGGATGAAATTGACCTGAGTAACCTTTTGGAAGATGAGGATAAGTTGCTCAAAGCATTAGGACTTGCCTATTTTGGGTTGGGGTTGTACCTTGGACTGAAGCAAAAACCAATGCTAAAAAGAGAAATTGCTCAAGCCCCCTCCCCAGCAGGGCCTCGGACAGAAGCTCGCACCCTGAGCGAGATGATTAAAAAGATGATAGAAGAAGCGTACGGAATAGAAACATAGACTTAGCTACTTATCTGGTGGCCCTGTTACAATCTCATTTCTTGCCGAATTTTCTACTGAAAAGATTGTCTGCAGAGAGCGTATTCAGTATATCACCAGGTTCTGCCCATCCCCTTCTGGCTGTTCTTACTCCTAATTCCATGAAGGCAAGATCTTGAGCACTGTGGGCATCTGTTCCCAGAGCCAGTGTAACGCCATATTCTTTGGCTTTTCTTATTAATGTATCTTTTAAATCCAGCCGATCTGGATAACAGTTGATTTCCAGCGCAGTTCCAGTTTTTGCTGCTGTTTTAAAAATCTGCTCTAGATCCAGGTTTAAAGGAGCCCTTCTTCCAATTATTCGTCCTGTAGGATGACCCACCACAGTCACCAAGGGATTTTGCAGAGCGTTTACCACGCGGTTGGTCACCTCTTTTTGCGGTGATTTGAATCGGGAATGAATAGAAGCAATCACAAAATCCAATTGTTCCAGAACAGTATCTGGATAATCCAGAGAGCTATCAGGTAATATATCACTCTCGATGCCTGATAGGATAGTAATCCCTTGAATACGGTCATTCAGCTCTCTTATGAACGTAATTTGGTCCAGCAGTCTTTCTTCAGACAACCCATGAGCCACTTTCAAGGTTTGAGAATGATCGCAGATCCCTATATACTCATAGCCCAATTTCTTCCCTTCTAAAGCCATCGCTTCTATAGTATCAGATCCATCACTCCATACGGTGTGCACGTGGAAATCTCCTCGAATCTGGGGCATATCCACCAGCTCAGGGAGGGAATTCCTTTGGGCTGCTTCGATCTCTCCCTGATCCTCTCGCAGTTCAGGAGGGATGTACTGTAACCCCAGCTTGGAATAGATGTCTGCTTCAGACTCTCCAGCCACTCTTTGGTTGGTTTTCCGATCAAAGAGGCCGTACTCGTTCAGTTTATATCCCTTTCTTACTGCTATCTTCCGCAATTTGATATTGTGTTCCTTTGATCCAGTAAAATACTGAAGAGCAGCTCCAAAGCTCTCTTCAGGTAACACTCGGAGATCTGATTGTATTTGTAGACCTCTCTGGAAAATGACTGTGGATTTTGTACTCCCTTTGGCCAGCACCTGCTCCACAAAAGGTAACTGGGTAAAGGTGTCAATAAGGATTTCTGGCTGGGAAGAAATGGCCAGCACATCAATGTCTCCTACTGTTTCTTTCCATCGCCTGATAGAACCTGCAATAACCACTGTATCTGCAACATCAGCAAGGGAATCTTTCACCATGTGACACAATGGGAGTACCTTCCCCAAAAGCTTCCTTTCTTTCTGGAAGGTGTACAACTGGATAGACCTTTTTAGATTTTCTTCTGTTCTGGGTCCAAATCCTTTCAACTTCTGAAGGCGATGTTGATCAAGCGCTTCTTTCAATGCTTCGATACTGGTGATTCCCTGGCTGGCTAAAAGGTGGGCAGTTTTTGGTCCAATGTCAGGCAGTCGAAGTAGCTCTTCTAATCCTTCTGGTGTTTCTTCTTTCAGGTTCTCCAGGTATTCAAGCTTTCCTGTTTCTAAGATTTCAGCAATCTTTCTGGCAATAGCTTTGCCAACTCCAGGAATGGATGTAAAATCTTCAATAGTCTCAATATCTTCTTCAAGAGATTCAATGGAGCGAGCAGCCTTTCGATATGCCTGGGGTTTGAACTTCACTCCCTGGAGTTCTAGAATATCTGCAATCTCATAGAAGATTCTTGCTACTTTTAAATTGTGCATACTATCACTATTAGTTGAATGTATAAAAGGATGGTCAAAACAATAGTAAAAGCAGCAGGCAGAAAAATGAAAAGGGAATGAAATAGAAATTACCCTGCATCTTTGGAGCTAACCTGTATCTGTGTAACCCACGTACAATGCTACCAGACCAATAATGATCTTCAGGACAGCATGCCATGAGGGTTCACTTGCATAATCGAGACTGGGAACCAATCCCAAAATCCCCATCAACAACACTATGATACCGACGATCATCAAAACCATCTTCGATTTCATCATATCACCTCCTTCACATTTTTTGGGCAGCGGAATAACCGCTGTGATACATTCAGTTCCCATATTTTGAAGATACCTGTGATATTCCATAGACAATTTACTGACTCCACAAGGACAGCAATCGAGACAATACTCGGACAAAGCAATAAGTGCATCATTAATACGTTTTTTAGATCTCTGCCGACATTATCCTCATATAGTGCACGCACACTCCTTGATCACTGGGCAATTCATTGGGAGAAACGCCTTCTTTTCTGTTCTTTTTCTCTGCTTTCTGTCATCCTTTCCTTTTTTATCACCTCCATATTCTTTTTTACTTCCAGCTATTTAAGACTTTCGGTATCTCACAGACTGCTTCTATAGACTATCACAGAATATCAACAGCACACATTGCATTATCTTGAAATCATGCAGACCTGCACTCCTTTCATTGGAGCTACTTTCCGAGCGAAGGAAAAAACCATTTCTTACCCTTTTCCTTCTTTTTCTCATCCCATTCATGTAGGATCTTGACCGCTTCTGATGCTGCTCTCCCTGCTTTTTCTTCACCCAGCAATTGAAACTGACCAGTTACCCGATTGGCAAAAACTGCACACACTACCCCTGCCCGCATTCCGTACAGTGAACTCAGAGTCAGAATACAGGACCCCTCCATTTCAAAGTTTACAATTGAAGCGCGCTGCAAATCGTTGAGAAAATTCTTGTAATTCGATTGATAGAAATCATTGAATCCAGGTCTTGCCTGCCCCACATAAAATGAATCAGTGGAGGCTCCAATGCCCAAGTGGTACGGATATCCCAGCTGCTCGCAGGCCTCCACTAGGGAGAGTACCACCTCATAGTGTGCACATGCTGGATACTCTGGAAAAATATACTCCTTAGAAGTACCTTCAAACCGCACAGATCCAGTATTAATGATCAAATCACCACAGGGAATATCCTGAATGACTCCAGCAGAACCCACCCTGATCAATGTATGACATCCAATTCTCGCCAATTCTTCTACTGCAATCCCTGCTGAAGGAGAACCTATCCCTGTGGATATGCAGGAAATGTCTACCTCCTTGTACATTCCTCTTACTGATTTGTACTCTCGGTGGTAGCTAACCTCTGTGTACTCATCCCATAAGTGGGCAATCTTCACTACTCTCTCTGGATCTCCAGGCAGCAGCACGTATGGTGATAGATCCCCTCTTCCACACTGAATGTGATACTGCTTTCCTTCAAAAATTGGCAAATCAGATAGGTTTTCGTTCATAGTATTGAATGTTCTACCCAGCTAATAACTGTTGTGCACTGCACTTACCTATTTTACCAAGAGGATTGCAGAGCTTTGAAAGAATTGCTACATTTACAAATTTTGATATTTATTATCTCGAATACTTCTCATAAAATTATGCAAGCTCTCCTTTCCAGAGATTTCTAATACGTTTGTCAGTTTTGTGTGGTCACCATTTTCATTTTTTAGGAAATTTCCCATCTGTTTGGTTAAGCTTTTATTCATAGAAATCGGTTTATTTATCCACCGACTTTTGATCGTTAATGTTGCATTTTGACTGATTTTAATAACATTCAGTAAGTCTGTTACCGAAACATTTATATACCTCTTTACGTAGTAGAGTGTATTGAGGATAAAATGCAAGGAAGCCGGTCTCGAAGGGAGGTGAAAGATGTCCCCCCAGCGTGGAGGGACTCCTTTCTTTTTTTGTTATTCTCAGACGATAAATATCAAGAAGAAAGGGTACAAGGAAAGATTGCATAGATGGACTGAAACAATATGAAAGTGTTGGAGCAATAGGAAACAAGAGGGATAAACAATGCCAATCCACAAGGAAACCATTATCAACAAGTGGTTCAATAATGAAAAGAATCTGAGCATCCTTAATGGAATTGTGCGACACTGGACCGACAGACAAATAGCTCGAGATACTGGGCTGCGGATTGATAAGGTTGCCAATTACCGGAGCAAGTTGAAGAAGAAGGGATTGTTAACGACGGGATTCTTCACTATCAATCACGAGAAACTAGGGTTAGTTAAGTTGATGGATTTTCCCAGAGAGCGACCTTCTTTAGATGATGTTTTTCTCATATTCCTTATGCGTATATCGAGACCATTTGGCTACTTAAGACAGCGTCTACTTCCCCCAGAAATGGTGGAAGAGGGATATCAGCTGGGGCCTAGTGCTGGAATAGTGAACGATTTTTCCATCCCCTTTGTCCAAGAAGATTTTGGAACTCAGTTTGAAGAGATCTTTGGCCAGGATGAGCCGGAATTATATGAAAAGAAGAACAAGAAGAAGAATGGAAAAATAGATCTGCTTTCTATCTATATCTGCAAAGAGGTAGAAAGAGGGAACTACGGGGCCCGGGTTTTGGCCAAAGTAATTTCGCAACAGATAGATGAAGAGGAGCTGGGGATTCAACCCAGTATAAGCAACACAAATAGACGGCTGCAGCAGTTGAAAAAAGATGGCGTTATCTGCATGACCAACCCTTTGAATCTCCTCCCCTTGAGGCCATATTACAGCATGGATACCGCAATCGTCAAGAAGAATGAAAACTTCCTGAAAACACTTACTGCCTTTGCAAAACTGAATGTGATGATTAGGTTCAGTGACATCATGAACGAACCTGACAAAGCATATGTAACGCTGCAATACCACTTCAGCCAAAAATGGGACATTCTAGGGATTCTTAAAAAGTATCTTGAGAGAATCACCTTCTTTGATCATGCACCCTTCGGAATTAGAAGAACAATACCATATGAATATTTCAAAGAAATTCTTACTGAAAAGAAATATATCTAAGAGGCTGTCCCAGAAAGCGTTTTAGCATTCAAAAAATGTCTTTTCCTCCTAAGAACGAAAAGAAAAAATAAAAAGGAAAAAGAAGAAAAATTATGTGGGACCCTCAGGCAGAGGATCACCATCTGGTGTGGCTGGAATACCACCTCTCGGATTTTCCGGATCAAAAACAGGTATTTTCCAAGAGTTAATATTAACACTTTCGAAGATAGCTACCGCTCCTCCCAAAAGCAGTACAGCCACCACCAGCAACAGGGCTATTTCTTTCCTCATTCATCTTCACCTCCCGGAGGTTGTCTGATCAACCGACGTGCATTGGTCAATCAAACTGTATATAATTTGCAGTAGGTGTATTTAAGTTTTTCGTGAGAAGCGAATTTTGCAGGGTCAATGACTGAGAAATCCTGCATTTTTCACGAACATCGCAATCTCTTCTCACAACAGTCAGGTGGTCCAAGAACAATATCTCATAAAGATGAAGTACAAAGGGAAGGGTATCTGCACACGTCCCACTGCCCACCTTAGGTAATGCTTCAGCATATCAAATGGGCATACTCACAGTTCTTACCCTGATCCATATTTACCCTGATCAATTAATAGATAACTTTTTATAGGAAGATACAGATGTGAATTAGGGCCCATGGTCTAGTGGTTATGACGTTGCCTTCACGAGGCAAAGGTCCCGAGTTCGAATCTCGGTGGGCCCATCAATTCTTCTATTTTTTGTTCACCTTTGAACTACCTAATGATTCATAGGAATTTAGAAAATCCCTGGTAAATGGGAAACTGACCAAGAGCATTTCACATACTATAATAATCGCAAAAATATTTATACAGCAGCAAATAACACCCATAAACAGCACTTTATACCACTCTGCACATCATTTTGTTCAGTTTACTCTGGAGAATCCATCTCCCCACCTCAATACACCTCTTGGTTCATTTTCTTTTTGTACTCTAAATTTTTCTGTTTCTCTGTAAATATTTCATGCAAATCAAAATTCTTCCAAACCTATATGGAAAGGTTTTTAAATCTAGCTACTATTATTCTTTCTATGAATAAGGGACTCTCACCCATAATCGCTACCATGCTTTTGATAGGAATAACTATATCCATAGGTGCAATTGCATCCATCTGGCTGACCTCACAGTCACAAGAGTACATGTACAAAGAAGGGGAACGAAGAGAACGGCTTTTGGACAAAGAAGGCGAATCTCTAGTTCTAATTCATGTCACCTATGATGATGAAGATGTCATTGATCCAGATAAAGGTCTCGAGCTGGATATCCAGAACAATGGCACATCAGATTTAGAGGTAGCCTATGTCAAGGTGAATCAGTACTACTTCCGTCAGAGTGATCTAGACTGTTACCCTAACTGTGGACTCGATATTGATGATTCGAGAAAGATCTCTATTCCCCAGGCTACCCTGCCCAGTGCAATCGACAGTATAGAAGCAGTCAGTTCTCTAGAAATTGGAACCACCTTGGGGAACCTGTTCATTTATAATGCTCCTGCTCCTGAAATTCGTATTACCTCCACTTTCCTTGATGCAAACAATAAACTGTACACCTTTTCCGGCGAAGGATCAAGAGATGATGGGAGAATCGTCAAATGGGAGTGGTGCTTCGACTACGATGAAACCAGTGGTGAAGAATGCGAGTGTATTCCTAGCGAGGTCTGTAATGCGGGTGATCCTGCAAATAGAGCATACGGGAATGGTGCAGTAACTAGTTATAACTACCAAGCATATGCTGCAGATACGTATGTGGTGTGGCTGAAGGTCACAGATGACACTGGAATGGTGGGGTTCATTACCATTGAGATTACTATATCATAGAGGTGAAATGTATGAGAAAATTGACTTGGAGAAGAATTCTGAACAAGCGGGGTGTATCCCCTGTCATTGGAATGGTTCTCATTTCAGCAGTCCTATTTTCCGTACTGGCTCTTGCTTTCATCTGGAGAGCCAGCCAGGAAGAACTGCAACTTCAACGAGAGAGGGAGCGAATTCAACAATTGAAGCTGGTGGAAGGTGAATCTATTGAGTTTCTGACCATTCCTCAGGGTCCTTTAGATGGTAAGAATATCAAATTCTATAATAATGGATCAATACGACCGAACATTGAGCATGTCTACAGTGATGATACAGAGATAAACAAATCGTACTACAATATAACGTGGGATGCTACTAATGCCAGAATTGGATACATTAATTTTACAGGGGGAGCTGTGGATGTCAGTAGCAATCTAAAAGTGGAAACCCGGTTGGGGAATTTATATCCATATGCCATACCTTCTGCAGTCATTGATTTACTGTCCTACAGTGATGAAGAAGACAAGGTAATACTCCTTCTGGATGGATCAAAATCCACTTCAGTAGGAGGGACTATCGTTGACTGGTTATGGTCCTATGCTAGTGATACCCATAGAGGGTCCCGGGCCAGAATTCAAATAGACAAGGGAGCCATTACTCAGACGGTGACTATCTACCTGACTGTCACTGACAGCACTGATACTGATGAGGTCCGTCAAGGAACGTCCTGGATTAAATTGACCATTCCTCCAGAGGGATCTTCTGGTGAAGGAGGAGATGGATATCCTGGCTTTGGCGGTGAGGGCGCACCTGGTGGTATTTACATATCACTGGGTGGAACTGGTGGTGGTACTTCAATAGCAGAAGGCCGGGTCATTGCCTTTAATATTAAAAACTTCTCAGGAAGAATGATTCCTCTGACATCCCTGCGGTTTTACGGTGTAAAAAATCCGTCCAATTACACCTGCGATGAAGTCTATATAGCCCCAGTAGGCAAGACGCTGACTGGGGATGATTTGTACTACCCCATATCTCCTACAGATCCCAATATTGCCGATGGAGCACTTGTTCAGTTTAAAGAAGCATACTACATGGGTGACCAAGATGAAGTACATGTCCAATTGGAAGCAGAGACAGGTGCCAAACCAAAAGAAGGAGAAGTATACATGATCATTCTGTATGATGAAGCCACTCCTCAGAGTTACTATACGGTAACTGTTCCCATTAGGACAGAAGACAACACAGATTTTGTCACATTTAATCCTAGTGACACCTTCCAGGTAACAGGGGGTGGCTTTGTATTACAAGGAAAATCTCTCGATCTGAACAACAAGCTTTTGCTGTCCATTGGTGTGGCATTCTCCAGTCCTGATGATGAGACTGATCCCTGTGAAGACAGATTAACAGACTTCATTGTGGCAGGAGTGACAAAGTGGAATGGTTCAGTTGCTTCTGAATCCACCATTTACTTAGATCCTGAGGGAACAGATGATGACGATGGCGATGGTACGCCTGAACCAGGAATAACCTGGGACAACTCTCGTACTGTACAGTGGAAATTCAACTTCAACGATGTGGCAAAGCGGTTCTACTACTTTGTCTACCGATTTGAAGATGGGTCCTCTATTGCTCATAAGATACCTCGGTTCACCACTTCTCTTGAAACTGGAGAACCAGAACAGCAGGACGTAGACGCATCTGTAGGAGGAACAGTTGCCTGGAACATCGATATCAATCAGGATGATGTGCTCAACACCCCCGTGGAGATCACTGTTGCTGGACTTCCCTGTTTCTGCACAGTGACAGTGAGTCCTGCTGCAAAGGTGGAGATGCCCAACAACATTACCATAACCATTGATGTGCTCCCCGGTGCTCCATTAGGGTTGTATCCCCTTGTGGTTACTGCATTCAATAGACTGAACGCCTACTCGTGTGTCATATATTTGTATCTGTATTTGGACGTACTCCAATGAAGAAAATAGGAATCTTGCTGATACTGTTAATACTCTTGGGGTTTGTCATGCCAGTAGGGACCTGGTATGGCCCTCCCACCAATTTAGGACCAGGCACTGACAATACCCACTGTTTGGCATTGGAGGATTTTGATAAAGATGGTTACATAGACATTGCAGTAGGCAATTTTGGAGGGCAAAATGTAGTGTACTTTGGAGATGGAGACGGCACTTTTGACTCTCGACAGGTCAATATAGGGGGAGGAACAGATCTGACACGAGCTATTCTGGCATGTGATGTCAATGACGATACGTGGGTTGATATCATAGTTGGCAATGGTTCAGGGACTCAAAACTACATTTACGTGAACGATGGTGATGGCACGTTTGATATAACATCCTATTCCTTTGGCACAGGGACAGACTGGACATATGCTCTAGCTGCTGCTAATATTAATGGAGATACATTTACGGATTTGGCTGTGGGAAATATCGGTCAGCAAAACTATGTATACCTCAGTGATGGGGTTGATAATCCCTATGATACACCAGCAAATGAAATCCCCTTTGGACTACCAGGTCCTCAATACGGTAATACATGGGATCTGGTGCTTGCTGATATGAATGATGATACTTTCTTAGATCTGGTGGAAGCCAATCACCAGACAAAAAATCATGTATACCTGGGGAATGGAACTGGGAGCTTTGGAGCTGCATATGGCCTTGGACAGCATGACTTCGGACTATCCATTGAGTTCACTCACTCCTTGGCTGTGATAGACCTGAATGGTGACACCATTCTGGATGTGGTGGAAGGCAACGACCAGGGACAGAATAGAGCCCGCCTGGGAATTGGAACAGGTGCAATGGGGACATCGTATGCCTTTGGACCAGTAGATGATAGGACTCAAGCAGTGGCTCTGGCTGATGTGAACGGAGACACCCATTTGGATGTGGCGGTGGCCAATGGAAGAAGCAACCCTGAGCAGAATAAGATCTATTTGGGAAATGGAGACGGTACCTTTGGTGATTCATGGAACGTAGGCAGCGGTGATGCATCATGGGACATCAGGTTCGAGCACTTCAATAGCGATGCTCTCATTGATATTGTGGTGGCCAATGAGGGACAGAACTATGTCTACCTGAATATGGAAACTACCATCAACAATATTGCTACCCTCTTTGATACCTACACTTTCTTTGTGGCGGGAGATAATGCTTACTGTACTGATGTTCTAGGTTCTGCAAAGATTGCTTTTGGACTAGCCCGGGGAGGGACTTCAGGAAACCCAGAAGGAAGAACTGATCTCATTTTGACTACTACAGAACATGACACTGGGAATTTGATACCAGTGGGTGGACCAGGGATTAATCCTATTGCTGATGAATTTGATGGATACTTTGGTATCACATGGAACTACGATCCTGGGGCCATTCCTCCCGTATTCCAGATTTTTGCTGAGGGGTATACTCTCACCTTGAACCTTAATGACTATCCAGGTGAGGATATCTGCATTGTGTACATTGCAGAGCACAACAATAGAAATGTAATGTTAGTGTGGGGCTACGGCTGGCGAGGCACCTATGCGGGATCAGCATATATTGGAGATCCCAGCAAATGGGCATTACATACAGGTGCCCACATGCTGATGATACGGTGGATAGATGGAAATGGAGATGGCTTAGTGCAGATGGGAGAAATCGCTGTGGAACAGTCCGTCTAAAAAAAAGTAGTGAGCTCCTTTTCAAAGAGAAGAAGGTGAAAAGGAGCCCATATCCGAAGACTCACCACATTAACCCCATTGGTATCACATAGATCAGCTATATAAGATTTGGGTTTGCGCAATTTAGTGCAAACCTCACCCACAAAACTCAAGTAATTCTCGCAAATCCTGCAACACGGAATCTGCAGCTTCCACAATCAGGTTATCTTTTGGGTTGTAAGCCAATTTCAAACCTACTGCTCTGAATAAAGACACATCTGGTGCTGCATCCCCCACTGCTGCAAATTCATTCAAAGGAACAGACAGCTGCTGAGAGAGCTGTCTTACAATTGCATCTTTTTTGTACGGTTCTACTCTGCAGATACCTTTCAAGGTTCCATCCACCACAGTGAACTTATTTGCGAAAATGAAAGGTTCATCAATTCCCAATTTTCCTCCCACCATCCCCGCCAAAATGTCAATTCCTGATGATACAATACAAGGGATTACCCCATGAGTTTTAAGATGATCCACCACAAAATCTGCATAAGGTTCCAATGTGAAATGTGAAAGCCCCTTTCTGACATCGTCCAATGCAGGAGAATTCCACAACGAAATATCATTTTCCATCCACGTTTCATAGTCTATAGCTTTTGAAAAATATTGCTGTCGATTTTTTCTCACTTTTTCTGGATTTGCTTGAAAAAAACAATGGAGCAGCTCCCAGGAGGATTCGGTGATTAAGGTACCATCCATATCAAAGACTACCACTTTCATTGTACATTCTACATACATTATCTATTAAACCTTTTTCATACTGTCAAGTAATGCTCTTCTGTTCCAAACGTGGAAACCCACCTCACATTTACATTTGTGTCTATGGAAGAATGATATCATGAAAAGCATGGAAAGCATGGAAAGATATGATATCATGAAAACGGATGATATCATGGAAAAGTTATACGTTGAACTTGATATCCATCAAGAGACATTGACAAAAACAGCAATGAACAAAGAAGGAAAAATAGAATTCTGTGGGACAATTCCCAATACAAAGGAAGCAGTTCAGTGTTTCTCCAGTGTTATTCCAAGTCCACAGGTGAAAATAGCCGTAGAAGCATGCGATCTATGGCGAGGTGTCTACAAGATGCTGACAGAGTTTGGCTACCACGTGGTACTGGCAAACTCAGTGAAAACACACCAGATAGTAGCAGCGAAGAAGACAGACAAAGGGGATTCTAAAACTTTTTATCAGTTTGACAATGATTTCATCAAAAGATTTATATACTTCGATACAGTTGTTCGTCTCATAATGCATAAATTGACTTCAGTGGTGCAATTGAGAAACGAAGGTGACCTGGATGCTTCTGCCTAAGGAACCTGTGCGATATGAAAACCCCAACTGCACATTGAGAGATCTCCAAAAAATGGTGGGTGAGTTCAAATTGGAAGGGGTTTCAGGTTACGCTCTGCTAAATTTTCCTTCTACCCAGTACGTAGTCCTCTTCGAAAAGGGAACCCCTGTCCGGGTGACAAATTTTTCCGAGAAAAAATGTCATTCTATGGAAACCCTTCGTCTGCTGTTGAAGGATAATTCTGCATACTTGCAGGTGGTAGAACTTCCCTGGTTTTCTGTGGACCAAATGGTGAGAATCCTCATTTGTAAGTGTATTTACGAAAATCTTTTAACAGATTTCGTGAATTTTCAGAAATTGCTGAATACCTTGGAAAAAGAGAGGCTTACAGGTGTCATGGAACTGCAAATAGGAAATCGTGTGCATTTCTTGGTCTTTAGGTTTGGTGTTCCTCAATATTCTGTCCTTCAGTATGAATCTGCATCAAAAGCTGAATCTGTGGAAGATTTAGTTGCTATGCTGGAGAAAAAAGGAGCTCTCATCAACTTTTATGTACCTAAAGAAATATCCTTTGAAAAGACTTTTGGAATTCTAGGCAATGGCCTTCTGGAAAAATATACTGAATTGAATGGGAACAGGCTAAGAAATCACATGGAAAATGAAATGAACACATTCTTAGAAAAGTTTGACTATATCACCATTTCCAATGGCTGCTACAGCATTTCAAGAATGCCTAGTGATTTCAGAGAGCAAGAGCAGCTCTTTAAAGAGATACTTCACTATCAGATAGAGCTTTTCTGCAAAAGCGTGGGGAGAAGAACCACATATCGCATATATAATTATTTGCTGCGATCTGTTCGAAAAGAGGTGCGGGAAATCTTTCGAGAAGTGATTTTATGAAAAAAATGACTGTGTTTTACATCTTTGCAGCTTTGTTTTTCATAGTAGGTGCAGCTTTTCATGTTCTCCCATCGGAAGGCCCAAAAGTTACGCTATACAGCGATATCATCGCAGTCATTGCAGCTGCACTTCCTGTGATAGCCTTTTTTTACGTCTTTTCATATTTTGAAAAGGGTTCTAAGAAAGTCATATTGCTGACCTTCACTGTGGGACTATTTTTGTGGCTTCTGGGTGAAGTAATGTGGCTTTATTACGAAGGATTGATGGAAATAGATGCTTTCCCATCTGCAGCTGATTTCTTCTGGGTTTTGGGATACCCAACTGTTCTGGCTGCTTTGATTCTTCAGTACAGAACAGTGAAGGTCAGGCTGGAGACTCTGTATGTAGTGGGAATATCAGCAGTAATACTCATAGGTGGGTTGGTGGTGGGGATCTTGCTGGGTTATCCAATTGCAGTATATGAAGAATTCACTGTGTTGGAAAAGGTTGTCAGCATGTTTTATCCCATTGCAGACCTTTTCTTGCTGTATACTGCACTGCTAATCACAGGGTTGTATTGGGCGGGAAAGCTGGGCTATGCATGGCTTCTGATTGCTGTTGGGATCATCTTTTACGCGGTGGGCGATTTGTGGTTTGCTTATCTGGAGTGGAAGGAGATCTATCCAGTAGTATGGTGGCATCCTGTGGATTTTGCCTGGATCATAGGCGACTTGCTGGTGTTTCTGGGAGCTGTGAAGTATCGAATCTCGTTTGAGGAGTTGGTGTAGATTTTCTCAATGAAAAATGAATGTAGTAGAAGAGGACATATCCTTTCTTCATTAATAAAATTTTCACTTGATATGTAAAATATACAATCATATTGCAAAAATTTCCATTTGGCTAATAGTTTCTTTATAAGGCTCAACATGTAAAGAGCTGTCCGAGAATAATATTCTATTCTCCTTTTTCCTTTGCTTTTTATGAAAAAAGGGAAAAATATCATTATTGAGAAATAACCAAGATTAATGGAATTTTCCATTATTTTTCTAATCGTAAAATTCGCAATTGAATACTTCAATCGATATTAAAGAAAATGTTTATAAATAAGGTATGGTAAAGAATAGTATGGATAACAGAGGAATATCCCCTATAATTGCCACTATTTTGCTGGTCAGTATGACGGTGGCACTAGGAGGTATCGTGGCTATCTGGGTAAACTCTGAGTCAGGAAAGACTATGGACAGTGAAGGACAGAGAAGAGAGCAAATTGCTGATCGAAAGAATGAGATGCTGGAACTGGTAAACATAGACATAGATATGATAAACGATAATATTACCTTTGTTGTTGTAAATATCGGTACCAGTGACTCTCATATTTCCTATTTCTTGATCAATGATATTTATGTAAGAAATACGGAATTTCGGAATCCTTTGACTGGAATGTTCGATCCCAAGACTGCTGAAGTTGGCATTGGAGAAACCACTACAATAGAACTGGATGGTTCTGCACTTCCAGATTTTTTCACTGTGGTAGAGATGGGTACACAGCTGAGAAACACGTACTTGTACACTGCTCCTTCTGCAGTCATCCTTGTGGAGAGCACATTCTTCAACGATGCATGTAAACTTGTTGTTTTGGATGGAAGCAGGTCTGTTGATGCAGATGGGTCTGCCGTCCTCTGGGAATGGGATCTGTGTCTCAACGATGGTCCTACCAGTGATGGTCTCTGCTACGATGTTGCCCTCGGAAATTTTGAAATAGAAAGGACGGGACGCCGCATCTCGGTTGACTATTCAGCACCAGGGACCTACCAAATCGTTCTCAGAGTTACTGATAATACAGGAATGACCTCTATTGTGAGAATCACAATTGTCATTCCACCTTAAAAATAGGGAGTGATAGTATGAAAAGAAGAATAAAAAGCACCATGGAAATTGTGAGAAAAATGAAGAAAATGAAAAAAGGTGTTTCACCAGTAATTGGAGCTGTCTTCATCTTTTCAATCCTTTTCTCAACATTCGCAGTGTTTATTGTATGGCAGGCAAATATGGAGCGGATGGAACTCCAGAGAGAGAAAGAGAGACAGCAGCAGGATGCAATGAGGAAAGGTGAATCGCTGCTGTTCTTTGATTATCAGGACTGGAGCACGCTTAACAGAGGTAATATGGGCATGTTTAACAATGGAGCAACCCCACTGGAAATAGTGCACATCAAGGTGGACAATACTTATATTGATGAGGCTTCCCTGCAGATTTACAATGAAAATGGAGTTCAAGTAACAGGTCCCACTGCCAATGTGATTCATCCGGGCCAATTCTTATATATTCATGTGCACGATGGTGATGACTGGAATACCACTACTGTAGGAACTGCACTAGGAAACCAATTTGTCTACAATAAGCCCACAGCGATCTTTCTGAAATATGAACCTACAGGAGCAGATATTACATTCTATGGGGATGCGGCAGCAGTCGGAAGCACTATCGTGGACTGGCAGTGGGATTTTGCTCCCTTAGGTCTAACTGAATATGGGCAGAATCCTCAAACAACGTTGCCCTTTAATACAGATATTTGGGTAACATTGACAGTAACAGATGCTGTAGGGATTTCAGATACAACTCCTCAAATACTCATCAATATTCCCGAACAAGATGTGGTGGGGCAGGTAACGCCCATTATTGCACTGGAAAATGTGGGAAATACAGGATCAACCTATGGAAGGTGGTGGATATTCAGGTTCAGAAAAGGTTGTGATCAGGTAAGCATTCCCTTGCAGAATATTTCAGGTAACCTCATCACGTTAACAGATATGAAAGTATTCTGGCACGAACTCCAACAATCTGATCCCTGTGTCAGTGATCTGTGCCCTGCACGGTTGGCTTCAGCACGTATTTACAGACAGTACAGGCCTGGCGGTGAGTGGAACGGTGAGTGGATACTGGCAAGGTCTGTAGAGCCCACCACGTGGAATCCTAACTTCGATCCCGATCCTTCAACACCTGAAGAAGAGAATTTTCCTGGGGGAATTGCCCTCCTTGGCAAGTACAGATTCATGGACCCAGAAGATTTGTGGAGGGAGTGCTTCTGGGGATTCTATGAAACGCAGGACTGCAACTGCTTAGACTGTGAAGGAAGTTCTCCAGATTACATAGGGTTTAACATCAGCGGCGAGCTGCTTTCCTTTGTAGATCCAGATGACCCCAACATGCCTGAATACTTGGATTTTGGACCAGATGAAATTATTGTGGTAACACTGCGGTTCTGTGCAGGAAACAGATGTGGAGATGATTTAACGCTGAAGTTGTACGACCCTGAGGAGGTGTACACAATCACTGTTCACGTACCACTTGACGTACAGGTGGGTCCGCGAGATGGAAGTATAGAAAGCAGCAGCACTGTCACGTTCAGATGGAGAGAGCTTTTCGACTACGAATCGTGGTTCTTGTTTGGAGGCTGTGTACACGACGAGGACTTTCACTACTGGCTGCAGATATCAACAGATCCGGAGTTTCCAGAAGGAAACAGACTCGATATTATTGGGGGAGATATCTTCACCTACGATGAGATAGCTATTGTGAAGTACACCCTCACATTGAGTCTAAACGAGCGCTACTACTGGAGAGTAAATGGAAGCAAGGATCAAGGAAGTACCTGGAGCGGTTGGTCACGCCCATGGGTTTTCTGTGTAGGTTCCTGTCCCAGTGAACTTTCCACCTTCATCACCAGAGAACCTGCTGCTCTTCAATCAAAAACACTGTGCATCATGGTTTTACCGCTGTTGCTCTGGATTTCTTCGAGAAGAAAAAGGCTGGTCAAATGATAAAGAGAGTAGCTACTGTGTTCATACTCTTGTGGGGAGTTCATTTCTTCTCTCCTTTCTCCTTCTGTTTTCATGGCCATGGGGCTGAAACGCTCTTCCAGGGCATTGGATCTGGAAACACCTACTCTCTGGCATGGGGAGATTACGACAATGACGGAGATTCAGATTTAGCTGTAGGAAACTGGGGAGATAACTACCTTTATATCAACAATGGGGATGGTACCTTTACTGAACAGCGTCAATTCCCAGACTCCGGCACCAGCAGGAACACGAACGTCGTTATCTGGGGACACTTCAATGAGGGTACGAATCTGGACTTGGCGGTGGGAAACCACTTCGGACCAAATGCTGTCTATATAAACAATGGAGATGGTACCTTTGTTGAGCAGCTGTTCCTGACTGGAGGAGGAGATACGTGGTCTTTAGCAGCAGAGGATTACGATAATGATGGAGATTCAGATTTAGCTGTAGGAAACTGGGGGAATAACTACTTCTGCATCAACAATGGAAATGGTACTTTTGTTGAAGTGGAGGAGTTTGGCAGTGGAGAAACGTGTGAACTGGCATGGGGAGATTACGATAATGATGGAGATTCAGATTTAGCTGTAGGAAACTTCTATGCTTCAAATGTTCTATATATAAACAATGGAGATGGTACCTTCACTGAAACGGAGGAATTTGGCTCCCGATACACTAGGTCTATAAGGTGGGAAGATCATGACAAAGACGGCGATTTGGACTTGGCAGTGGGAAATCAAGTGCAGAATGCGCTATATATAAACAACGGAGATAGTACCTTTACTGAGCTGCTGGAATTTGGAATCGGAGACACCTGGTGTGTGCGCTGGGGCGACTGGAACAATGACACCTACCCCGATCTTGCAGTGGGTAACGATATCGCACAAGAACCTGGCAGGGAAAGTTTCATCTATATCAACAACGAGGGCAACACTTTTACCCCGTTGCTGATTGGAGATGATCACATGTATGCTGTGGCGTGGGGAGATTATGATAGTGATTTTGATGAAGATGTGGCAGTAGGGATATATGGCGGACAGAACTACATTTTTGAGAATGGTGAAATGACTTTTGGCATGATGGATTCATTGTTTGTTGAAAACACCTTCTTTGTGGCTGGGGATAATGCATACTGCACTGATGTTCTAGGCTCTGCAAAAATAGCATTTGGGTTAGCATCAGGTGGAGTGCCGGAGAACCCAGAAGGGAGGACTGATGCTATCCTGGCTGATACAGAGCACGACACTGGAAATTTGATACCAGTGGGTGGACCAGGGATTAATCCTGTAGCAGATGAATTTGATGGATACTTCGGCATTACCTACACCTATGATCCAGGTGCTACTCCTCCCGTATTTGAAATCTCTGCAGAAGGGTACTTCATTTCTCTCAATCTTGACAACTATCCAAGCGAGGATATTTGCATCGTATATTTAAGACAGCATGGACTGAGAGCGATCTTACTGGTCTGGGGCTACGGCTGGCGTGGTACCTATGCAGGGTCTTTATACGTTGGAGATCCAGCAAACTGGGTTGGTAACCATCTCGTGATGCTTCGGTGGACCGATTCAAACAGCGATAGTCTGGTCCAAGAGGAAGAGATCACAGTAGAAGTTGTGAGGTGATAAGATGAATGGATTGAGCAAATCATTTGGACCGATGCTGGCTCTTTGTGTGCTGATACTTGTTATTTGTGTAAGTATCAGTGTCATATTAGAAATTTTAGGAATTTAATCTGCAGCAGAGAATGAGAAGTACTCCCGAGAACATCAGTTCAAGAAATAATTCACTTCGTGGTCCAAAGAGAACAGTGAAGACACAGAAACATCTCTAAAAGTCTTTTCCACCTCATCAAACCCCTAGATTGGATCACAATTACCCTGCAGCATCGTTGACATCCAAGAGATCTACTTCTCCTTTTTCTGAAATTTGAGCTATTTTTGCTTTATTATCCATTCTGTAGTTGGGGCTTGAAAAAATACTTAATAATTTCTTATCAAAAAAGTATTTGTACCCCTCATAAAAGACTTCATGGGCCCTGATGACCATGGCAAGCT
>Ga0209636_10001836_pt1 | contig 21493 bp, 22 predicted proteins | sample DeeMarSWOR152_54_FD_187464 | JGI IMG/M metagenome (GOLD analysis project Ga0209636, IMG submission 187464) | Marine sediment microbial communities from White Oak River estuary, North Carolina - WOR-1-52-54 (SPAdes) (version 2) | ecosystem: Environmental > Aquatic > Marine > Intertidal zone >...
AAAAGACTACACATTCGCTTGCCTAACCTTTGGCCCGTTTTCCACAAAAGAGCTCCTAACAGACAAAAAAATCCGCAAGCGCATAAACGAGTTCGGTGGAAAACTCGTTGATGCATTGGTTGAAGAGCCAAACATCGAAAACTTCATGAGCTTTTCCCGTCGATTCGTCGAGCACGTAGGATTGATAACTGAAAAGGTTGGGAGAATCCTAGAAGTAGCGGACAACGCGAACTTTATTTGCAGCATGCCAATGTTTGGGGAATCCGTGTTCACATTAACCACACAAGAATCTCTTGAAGAGCTTCTCAGAATCTTCCGCAAATACGGTTCAGACGGCAAGATCATCGTCAGCGAAATCGACTTTGATGGAGCGCGAGTACTGAAATGAGGAATATGAAGATTCCCCCGGAACATCCCAGAGCGGTATCCCTCCGGATACGCGAAAAACTAATTGAACATTGCCGTAAGGCAGTTGTGGCGGCTGCTGGGCTCATAGCGCACGGTCGGGGGGAGGCTTTCGACTATTTATTGGGCGAAAGAACAACAAAACCAGCCTTAAATGCTATGAAAGCAGCCGCAGCAACACTTCTAACCGCTGAAAAACCAGTTGTCTCTGTTAATGGTAACACAGCCGCCTTAGTAGCCGGCGAAATAGTCAGCTTAGCTCAAATCACCAACGCAGAAATCGAGATCAACCTGTTTCACAGGTCACTGGAAAGGGAGCTGACAATCAAAGAATTGCTTGAAAAAGCTGGCGCACACGAAGTTTTAGGAACAGATAAAGATGCTTCTGCGAAAATTCCCGAACTACGAAGCGAAAGGAGACGTGTAGACCGACGCGGCATACTTGTAGCTGACGTGGTCTTGGTGCCTCTCGAAGATGGAGACAGAACCGAAGCCCTCATTAAAACGGGAAAAAAAGTGATAGCAATAGATCTAAATCCTCTTTCACGGACATCCCAAAGAGCAACAATCACCATAGTCGACAACGTTGTAAGGGCAATGCCGAAGCTTGTGGAAACTGCAAGAATGCTAAAGCAAGACTTGAACAAGTGCCACAAAATCCTGTTGAACTTTGATAACGAGAAGAACCTAGCTGAATCCATAATTCTGATCAAAAAAAGGCTTTCAGAAGCTGCTGAAAAAGGTGAGCACCTCACCTTGGAGGATGAAAGACATGAGTTTTAGCAGAATTTTTGTTCTAGGCGCTGGCGCCATTGGAAGCATCTATGGAGCATTGCTGTCTCAGAAAAATGATGTAACGCTGATTGGAAATAAGGCCCACGTGGATGCTGTGAATTCAAAGGGGTTGTCAATTTCCGGAGACATAAACCAGACCTTCCATCTTAAGGCAGAAACTGAAATCTGTGGGATACCCGAAAACACGCTAATTATTCTAACGACAAAGGCATACGATTCGGCAAAAGCAATTGAAAAAACAAAGAGACTTTTCAAAAAGGACACGGCTATACTGGTCTTGCAGAATGGTCTCGGAAATGAAGAAATCGTTAAACGAGCAGCTGGCGACAAGGCTGAGATTTTGAGGGCCACAACGACGATGGCGACTGAATTTTCTGAACCGGGAAAAATAAGATTTTGGAGCGGAGAAACCACCATTGAACGGAATGAACTTGCGAAGAGGGTCGCTGAAATTTTCTGTGGATGTGGATTAAAGACAAGGCTTTCTAATGACATTAATGAGGAAGTGTGGAACAAGCTGGTTGTAAACTGTGTAATAAACCCATTATCCGCACTTCTTCGCGTTAGGAATAGTGAACTCGTTTCCGATTTGTTGAAAACTGTTCGACACGGAATTGTTAGCGAGTGTGTTGAGGTTGGAAAAGCTGAGAGAATGGCTTTTCCCGAAGGCTTGGAGGAAGAAGTCGACGAGAAGATCTCTAGCTACACGAATTTTTCTTCTATGTGCCAAGATATAATGAAGGGTAAAAAGACCGAAATCGATTTTCTAAACGGAAAGGTAGTCGAGTTAGGAAGAAAACATCACATTGCGACACCTGTAAACGAAACGCTTGTCTGTTTAGTAAAATGGCTGGAGGAGAAAAATGCAATTCCAAGAAAAAATTAGGCAGAAAAAAGGGAAAGAAAAAATCGTGATGTTGACGGCTTACGACTACCAAATAGCGAAGATACTTGACGAAACTGGCATTGACTTAATTCTTGTGGGCGACAGTCTAGGAATGGTTGTGCAAGGTCACAACAACACAAAAGCTGTGACTATGAACGACATGATTTATCACACAAAGAGCGTGGCAAGAGGAGCTAAAAAAAAGCCTATCATAGGAGACATGCCGATAAACAGCTGCAACACAAATGAAACTAGCCTAAGAAATGCTAAGCAGTTTCTGGAGGCGGGAGCTCACGGAGTCAAGATTGAAGGAAACGCACCAGAAGTCGTAAAAGCCCTAATAGATGCGGAAATCCCAGTCATGGGCCACGTTGGAATGCTTCCCCAGAAGGCAGAAACCTATCGTGTAAAAGGGAAAAACCCTGAAGAAGCTGCAGAGATCTTTCGCGACGCCATGAATTTAGACAAGTTGGGCGTTTTCTCCATAGTATTGGAGTGCATTCCAGAAAACTTGGCGAGAAAAATAACTGAAAACGTAAAAGCCCCAACAATCGGAATAGGTGCTGGAAAATACTGCGATGGACAAGTTCTCGTAATAAATGACATGCTCGGTCTGGACGAATGCTTCAAACCGAAATTCGTGAAGAGATATGCCTATCTGAACGAAGTGATAAAAAACGCCATAGCTGACTTCATGGAAGACATTTTTGCCGGCAAGTACCCAGACGAGGGGCACACGTATCACTAGGCTTGAAGAGAGTCATGACAATGGAAAAGGAAGGTTTGCCCCAGAGTTCAGTTCTAAACGTGCTTGAGTCAAGACTCGTCGAGGACTTCACATACGATTCCGGCAGAATCATCGGATCCATGTGTACCTGTCCACATCCTTTAGCTAGTAAGGTTTACACTCGCTTTCTCGACAGAAACCTAGGCGATTCAGGCCTCTTTCCAGCGCTTGTCAAGCTAGAAAAAGAAACAGTACACATGCTTGGCACGTTGCTTTCAAACCCAAAGGCTTCAGGTCACATAGTTACAGGCGGAACAGAGGCTAACACTTTGGCTTTGTGGGCTGCGAAAAAGCTTTCGGAAAAGAAATGTTGTGATGTTATTGTACCTGCCTCCGCACATTACTCTTTTGATAAAGCCGCAGACTTGCTAGGCTTGAAAATCGTCAGAGTTGGGTTGAACAGTAGATTTCAGGTTGACGTAGAAGCCGTTAAGAAAGCAGTAAACCCAAACACTATAGCAATCGTTGGCGTAGCCGGAACAACTGGCTTAGGCGTTGTTGACCCAGTATCGGAACTCTCCAAAATTGTCACGGAAGAGAGCTTGTATCTCCACGTGGATGCAGCCTTTGGAGGCTTCGTGCTTCCATTTCTGAAGGAATTGGGATTCGACGTTCCGGATTTCGATTTCTCGTTGCCTGGGGTGTGTTCCATCACTATTGACCCGCATAAGATGGGTTTGGCTCCGATTCCTGCTGGCGGAATACTGTTTCGGAATGAAAAACTGAGAAAGGCAGTTGCATGGAATGTTTCTTATCTGGCTGGCGGGGAGACTGAGCAAGCCACTTTTGTGGGAACGCGCTCTGGAGCTTCAGTTGTTGCTGTTTGGGCTTTGCTCAAGCATTTGGGAAAAGAAAGCTACAGAAGAATCGTTAGGAGTTGCATGAGTTTGACATTGAAGCTTGCAGGGGAAATTCGAAAAATTGACGGTTTAGACATAGTAGCTGAACCAACCATGAACATCGTTGGGATAAAATCTGGAGTATTCGACATTGGCCGAATAGCGGAAAAATTGAGACTTAGAAAATGGGCAGTTTCTCTATTCCCAAGTCATATTCGAATTGTCGTCATGCCTCACGTTAAAAAACAGCATATTGAGGAATTTCTACAAGATTTAAAGGGTATTGTCAAGGAAATAGGAGGTTGAAAAGTGTTGTCAGTTCATCCGTCTAAAGACATTGTGGGGACGAAAGGAAAAGAGTTGAAAGATAAACGTATAATTTTATGCATAACTGGCAGCGTGGCAGCCGTCCAATGCTCAGAAATCGCTAGGACGCTCATGCGGCATGGAGCAGAAGTTATCGCGGTAATGTCACCGATGGCGCAGAAAATTATTCATCCCTATCTTATGGAATGGGCAACTGGAAACGCTGTGGTAATAGAGTTGACAGGGAAAATCGAACATGTGGCTTTGGTTGGAGAACACCACGAGAAGGCTGATTTGGTGCTTGTTGCTCCAGCTACGGCGAACACGATAAGCAAAATTGCCTGTGGAATAGATGACACAACGGTGACGTCTGTTGTTTCAACGGCTTTCGGCTCAAAAATCCCTTTGATTGTTGTTCCCGCGATGCATCAGTCCATGTATAAACATCCAATATTGACTGAAAACATTGAGAAGCTGAAGGCGTTAGGCGTTGAGTTTGTTGGTCCAAGAATTGAGGAAGGCAAGGCGAAAATTGCTGAGACAAAAGAGATTGTTGCAGCGGTCATTCACAGAATTGGCGTCAAACAGGATTTATCTGGATTACGAATGCTCGTTACTGCAGGACCGACTGTAGAACACATAGATCCTATCCGTGTCATCACAAACAGAAGCTCTGGAAAAATGGGCGTTGCACTCGTAGAAGAAGCTTTAGACCGTGGAGCGGAAGTAACGCTTGTCTACGGTTTAGGAAAAGCCTCGCCTCCATCCAGAGCTCGGATGATTTCTGTTGAAACCACGGAGCAAATGCGTGAGGCAGTTATTTCCGAATTAAAATCGAAGAAATATGATGTGATGATTGCTGTGGCTGCAGCGGCTGACTGGACCCTTGAAAAGCAATATTCCCGTAAGGTTTCAACACACAAGCTTAATTCGCTTAATCTGAAACTGAAGCCTACAAAGAAAATCATTGATCGTGTGAAGACGATCAGCCCTAAGACATTTCTTGTTGCGTTTCGTGCAGAATACAAGTTATCTAAGAAGGATCTGATTGAAAGTGCATATAAGAGATTGTGGGAAGCGAATGCTGATTTGATTGTCGTGAATGACGTAGGTAAGAAAGGTGTGGGATTCGGAACTGAAGGAAACGAAGTGTTCATTGTGAATGGAGAGAAAAAGGTGGTTCACGTTCCCTTGGTGCCTAAACGGGAAGTCGCCAGGACAATCCTGAATGTTGTAAAGAGAAAAACCAAACCAAAATAGTCTTATAGACAACTGAAACGTGTCAAAAGTGAAAGTCCATGCACAAAAGGTTCAAGACTGTCGCGGTTGGCGGCACTTTCGACGAGTTTCACAAGGGACACAAAGCCTTACTTATGAAAGCCTATGAGTTAGGTGAGCAAGTTATAATCGGCTTAAGCTCTGACGAGTTCGCCAAGAAACTTAACAAGCCTCATACGACAGCGTCGTACAAGCAGAGGTTAGAGGAGCTGAAGACATTCTTACATGAGCACGATTTTTTGAGCAGAAGCAGAATTACTACACTAAACGACATTTACGGAGTAACACTGTCCGAGGGTTGTGTTGAAGTTTTGATTGTCAGCAAAGAAACAGAACCTGCAGCCATGAGCATCAACAACAAGAGGAAAGAAATTGGTTTGCCTCCACTTCAGATAGTGGTCATTGATATGGTTCCTTCTGAAAATCATGCTGCTATATCCACCACTCGAATTTACCGAAAAGAAATCGACCGAGAAGGCCATTTATTAAAAACGTGAGAGACAGTCTAAACCGTGCCGACATTTCGTTTTGATCCGACTTTTGCGCACACCAAACCTGAGATCACGGTTCGCTAGACTGAGGAATCCAGCAAAGCTTGGTTCGCAGAACAACATTATGCAGCGTAAACCTACGACATAATATATAAAGAGCTACAGCCATGAGAGTCAACCAGAAAGAAACGGATAGGCGCTGGGACTAAGATGAGCAAACCGCAAGTGGCACCATATGGCTCTTGGAAATCCCCAATCACCTCGGACCTGGTTGCCTCAGCAGCCATTGGGCTTGGACAAGTAGTCCTCGATGGTGAGGATGTCTACTGGAACGAGTTACGCCCAACTGAAGGAGGAAGGAACATCATCGTGCGACACGCACCAGACGGACAAACAACTGATGTGACACAATCCCCATTCAATGCTCGCACACGTGTTCACGAGTATGGTGGAATATCATTTATCGTCATTGACGGGACGATCTACTTCTCAAATTTCAATGACCAACGAATCTACTGCCAGACGCTTGGAAGCAAACCACACCCGATCACGCCCAAGGCAGAGCTACGTTACGCTGACTTCGCCTTTGATCGCTCCCGAGGTCGCATAATCTGTGTTCGCGAAGATCACACGGTCTCTGAAGAAACAGTAAACACTTTAGTGAGCCTAAAACTTGAAGGCAACAAAGGTGGACAGATTCTCGTCCGTGGAAACGATTTTTACTCTTCACAGCGTCTCAGCCCTGATGGTTCCCGTTTAGCATGGCTTACATGGAACCATCCGAACATGCCATGGGACGGAACAGAACTGTGGGTAGGTGACCTGAAAGAAGACGGGTCACTGGAATGTCTCGAACGAGTTGCAGGTGGTGTTGACGAATCGATTTTTCAGCCGAAGTGGTCGCCAGACGGCATTCTGCACTTCGTTTCTGACCGCACTGGTTGGTGGAACCTCTACCGTTCGCGGGAAGGGCGCATCGAACCTTTGTGTGAGATGAAGGCCGAGTTCGGAAGACCACAATGGATCTTCGGAATGTCAACCTACGCGTTCGAATCTGCAGGCCGTATAATCTGTGCCTACTCCAAACAAGGGACTTGGCATCTTGGGAGCATCAACACTAAGACAGGGAAACTCGAACCTATCAAGACACCTTACACAGACATTCGAAGCGTACATGCATCATCAGATCTGGCTATTTTTATTGCTGGTTCGCCGACTGAACCTCAATCAATCGTCAAACTCGACCTTGCAACACACAAGGCTGAAGTCTTGCGCCGTTCCAGCAGCGTGAAGATCGATAGCAAATATCTGTCAGTTCCAAAAGCAATCGAGTTCGCCACCCAAAACGGACTTACTGCACATGCCTTTTTCTATGCACCACGAAACCGTGACTACACTGGTTCATCAAAAGAGAAACCCCCACTGATAGTCCAGAGTCACGGTGGACCGACCTCTGCCTCTTCTAGTACGCTTTCTTGGGGCTTTCAATATTGGACTAGCCGCGGCTTCGCTGTGCTTGATGTGAATTATGGAGGAAGCACGGGGTATGGTCGGGAGTATCGGCAGCGGCTGAATGGTCAGTGGGGTGTTGTTGATGTCGAGGACTGTGAGAATGGTGCACGCTATCTTAGCGAGATTGGCGAGGTTGATGGAAACCGACTTGCCATTCGCGGAGGCAGCGCAGGTGGATACACAACTCTTTGCGCTCTTACGTTCCGTAACGTGTTCAAGGCAGGCGCAAGCTATTTCGGGGTCAGCGATGTAGAAGCGCTTACGAAGGAAACTCATAAGTTCGAATCACACTATTTAGATCGAATGATAGGTCCCTATCCTGAGCAACGTGATCTTTACAGGAAACGCTCGCCAATTCACTTTGTTGATCGAATATCTTGCCCAATGATCCTCTTCCAAGGAGCCGAGGACAAAGTTGTTCCTCCCAGCCAAGCTGAATTGATGGTCAAGGCTCTACGCGAGAAAGGACTACCCGTAGCATATATCTTATTTGACGGCGAACAACATGGCTTCAGACGTGCCGAAAATATCAAGCGTTCACTCGACGCTGAGCTTTACTTCTACTCGAAGATCTTTGACTTCAATCTGGCTGATCAGGTTGAACCAGTGCAGATCGAAAACCTCTAGGGTTTTCTGTACTCTATGCCTCTGGCGTGCGCTGTCAGAAGGCTTTAAACTCTTTTCAACTCATTCATAGTGGAGAGATGTTGTTGTGCGGGGAACTGGGATTGCCAAGCTTCCGCTCCATTATGGTAGGGCTCCGCGATGGCTTGTTATTCGCATGCGGAAACTTGCTAAAGAAATCGTCAGCATGATAGTTGATGAGTATGGCACGGGCGATTTTCTGAAACGGATTTCCGATCCGTTTTGGTTTCAGGCTTTAGGATGTGTTTTAGGTTATGACTGGCACTCATCAGGCGTAACAACTGTTGTAACAGGTGTTTTGAAACAGGCTATTCTGCCAGAAGATCATGGCCTCGCTGTTTGTGGTGGCAAAGGAAAGGTTTCTAGGCAGACACCACTGGAAATCGAAAGCATCGGCGAAAGATTCAGGTTCTCAAGCCAACAAATCAAAAACCTGCAATACACAAGCAAAATGAGCGCCAAAGTTGACAATACAGCTATCCAAGCTGGCTACCAGCTTTACCATCATGCCTTCTTTTTGGCTGAAGATGGAAAATGGGCAGTTATCCAGCAAGGCATGTGCCCACAAGACCGCACAGCCAGACGTTACCATTGGCTATCCGACAACGTGAAAGATTTTGTTGTTGAACCACATGACGGCATAGTTGGCGATGTAAAACGCGATATTGCTTTGGACATGACGGCGAAAGAGAGTGAAAGTTGCAGAGAGACTTCAGTGGACATAGTTAGAGAAACGCCGAATAAGATCAGGCGCATGATCATGTCTATTAGACCAGCTTACCAGAAGTCGTTGCACGACTGGATGCCACAAACATCAGCTAAAACATGGAAAGAATATCCAATCGACGTCTTGTCCATGCCGAGAAACATAAACTGGAAGACATTAAGCGAAGTCTACGAGTTCAAGCCTCACAATTACGAAGAATTATTGGGTTTCAAGGGTGTGGGTCCCGCAACTATTCGAGGTTTGGCTTTAGTTGCAGAGCTTATTTACGGTGAAAAGCCAAGCTGGAAAGATCCTGTGAAATATTCCTTTGCATACGGAGGAAAAGACGGGGTGCCTTATCCTGTGCACCGCAGAGCGATGGATGAGTCAATCCAAATACTTAAACAGGCAATACAAGAGGCAAATATAGGAAGTAGAGAGAGAACGCACTCTTTGCAGAGGCTGAGACAGTTTATTCCAGCTAACGTGACTTGAATTGTTTTATGTTTGATTTTTCTTAAGAACTACCACTTAGATTAAAGTGTGTTTGAGGTGTTCGTATGAATGAGAGAATCTGTGCCCTGTTCGGTGTGGCTGGACCTTTATTGGCTTTCGTCTCGGTAGGAGTTTCAATTGCACTTTCGCCATGGTTTAACTGGGAGAGGAACGCTTTGAGTGATCTTGGGCATGCTGTCAAAAGCGGAGTATCACCCATATTCAATTTCGGTCTCCTTATAACTGGTCTTTTCCTCACGATCTACGCGGTGAAAGTGCTGAACAAGTATGCGAGGTGGACTGGCTATAGCCTTGTAATCTCGGCTTTTACGCTTCAGCTAATAGCTGTATTCGATGAAGTTTATGGCGTTATCCATTTAGTCGTGTCGATATTGTTTTTTATTTTCCTCGGTACGACTTCCCTTTTGTATGCTATGGAAAGAAAATCCTACTCAGCAACGGCAACATTCACGATAGGACTTATCTCATGGATATTCTATTGGGCAGGAATCTGCAGCATCGGAATCGCTGTGCCTGAAACAATATCATCAGTAGCAGTCTTGCTCTGGATCATAACGTCAGCCCTGCGGATTTATAGGAAAGAGCACTAACTGCTTCGCTTCTACTTGTCACGCAAGAACAAGATGTTATGAGGCCATTTCCCTTCTAACTCGCTGATCCACTTCTCCATGAGTTCATGTCGATCAACATTCTTGATTTTCACAAAGAGACCGGCGCGCAGGGCGCCCATGCGCATTTTCTGTAGCGTTTCAGAGTTCTTACACGCCTCAGTCTGGTCACATTCGCTACAGTCGGCTATGTTCTTATTTGAGGCACAGGTTCTCATTTCACAGTTTGCCCTACCGTCACCCTTCAAACATCCTTGACATAAAGGCATAGCTTGTATTGATGCAAGTCCTTTCTTGACCTCTTCGAAATCGAAGTCTTTCGGAGCCCACTCTTCCAGACCGTAGTTTCTGATAATCTCTTCATACCTTTTGGTGAGTTCGCTTAAGGCTCCATTGCCTGCTACACAACTGCCACACCAAATTCCACAAAAACCGATCTGATTCTTCACGTTTTCGAAAGGTTTGACTTTCAATTCACAAATCTCCAACGGTCTTGTCCAGTGATGAACAGTAAAGATGATATAAATGGTTCGGTAACTGGTACATGCTATGCCAAATGATTTATGACGTGAACTCTAATCTTCAGTTTCGGTTGCCTCATTCACTTTAGTTGTACTCTCTCCGCTATTCAGAAAGGTTGTTTCACCACGACGCTTTTAACAGCTATGCCACAAGCCCTAGTTAGGGTTTGGCGAGTCTTGTTGTCACAAAACGAAATCGCAAGCTTCTACATGGATTCCCCTTTGAACGTTCCTTCTGTGCCGAGGCTGAGCAGAAAATACCTCCGCATCGTGCTGAGTGATGGCAAGTTCACCAAACCTTAGGTAAGTGAACGTTGTGGGTCGTTGCGTCATCTATGGAAAAGAAACCAACAAGATATTATTCGAGACTGCCCTAGTTGACATTTACGTTTGCTCTAGAAAGTGTTTAGTGAAATACTTCGATCATAAGGTTACAATTTAAGAAACACTTGACAAGAAAAGGGACTACTGGATTAAATAAGGTTTTTTAGGGGCTCTATTCCAAACTAAATTTTATAAAATAGAGGGTTGTCAATTTATAGCTGGGAGCTAGAAAAATGCCAATTGTTCATGTAAATGTCTGGGAAGGTTTTGGACAGGAAAAAGCCAAAACCGTGATACAAAAAATAACTAAAGTCTTTGTAGATTTGGGCATCCCTGAGCAAGCTGTGGAAGTAATCGTGCATGAAATCCCAAAATCGCATTGGGGAATAGGTGGAGAACCTGCTTCAGAAAAATTCAAAGACATTTCTTCCAAATAGATTAATGAGCATGGTTGACGAAGTCATTCTCTCCCAATTCTTATCAATTCTCTTGGTTCTGCTATATATTCAAATTGGTATGAGGGCAATGCTGTATTTTTTAAAAATGTTGAAGTCGTTCTGTAGATTTTCTGCTTCTAGCCAGATTTTTGGAAACAGAAATCCAAGGTTGAAACTTTGTTCGTGTTCTCTGTAGAATAATAGTTGTCCAAGTGCAGTCCTTACTTTCTGTGAAGATGGTAATCCTCCCTTTGCTTCTATAACCAAATTGCCATCCATCAAGTCAGGAATTCCAAGACCAGCAATTGCCCAAATCCTATTCTCTAAGAGTTTCTTACCCTTCCACATTCGATAAGGTATTTTTCTTCCACAGTATGTTTCATTAGTTTCAAGAATTTTACCATCTACTCGGATGTAATGTTTATTTTCAAAGTCGTATTTGATGAGTTCTTCTCTCTTCTTACCTTCAGGAATACAACCAAAATATCCATATCCTCCTAAGCAAATTGCTTTTGGATGATTCTCACAATAGGCTTTCAGCACTTCTGGTTCAGACAAGCAATCTTTAGCCCATATGTATCTTCTAGGGTCATCATAGCGGTATTTGCTAGCATTAATTCTTCTAACATTTGACACCAAATATTTCACCATTCATCTGTAGTTCCATTTGATATTAAAAAGTAGGGGAGTTATACAAATATTCAAAGAGATTGGAATGCTAGGCTAGCAATTATTAAAATGAATATTTCAAGATGCCGAAAATAAACGCTATCGAGTTAGCGCGCGCGCTTTTGTCAACTATTCGTGCGTGTTTTTTAATACTGAACTAAGCTTTCTTAATTGGGTAGTACATATACATAGTATCGGTTTCTACATTCTTGAATTTTTCAGGGTAATACTCAAATTCTGGTCCTTCAGCAGGCTGATAACACCGATTTGGTAACCATTGTTTTTGATAGAACTCAACCGCTTTCATGATCGTTGGAACTGTACAGGTGATCGCAACGTAGGTCTGCTTCGATATATTCCAGGTTATCATTTCTTTAGGAGCTTTAGTATCAGGATCCACTTCAAAACCTGCAAGATAATCGAATTCTTTTGTTTGTGAGTCATAGTTTTTCATCACTCCATAACAAGCATTCGATTTCCTGAGATTCTTAGTCTTTTCATGATAATGTTTGAAGAATTTGTCCCATAATGGAGGGATGAACTTCGTTCCATCTTTACCTCGTTTCATGATCCCGAGCACGGTAAAAGCAGGTTTGATTTCAATCTTAGCTTCCATTCAAAATACCTCTGTGCACCAAAATCTCTTTTCATAAATTTTAAAATTTGGGTTGCGCACACACAAAAAATTTGGCAACGTCCAAAAATCCGTGTGATAGATTGTAGTACATTATAGCATACTGTACTATAGTCGTAAATCGCGCACATGCAAGTCTGAATCTCGATGGACTATACAGCGCACGAAAAGCTTTTCTGAAAGAGCGATTCTTTCATATACGGTTGGAATGAATTTCAACTGTCTGGCAAGGGGAGCAACTTGACCGAAAGTGAATTAGCTGAACTGGAAAGAGAGAGAAAGATAACATTTTAATTGGATCGCCACATACCATGTAACAAGGCACATAGAGGAGGTGAGAAAGTGTCTGAAGACGCTCGAATTGCTATAGACAAGTTGCTAAAAGATTGGGTTGAGGGGTTGAAGCGAGGTGACATTGCATCTGTAAATGCTCTATACACTGAAAATGCAATTCAGTTACCACCTGATAGGGATATGATTCGAGGAAGGCAGAAGATTAAGGAATTTCATAGTGCAGGAGTTCAAATGGGATTCAAGGATGCAGTTATGACTGGGAGGAAGTTATCTGTAAGTGGTGATGTAGCTTATGAGGTTGGCAATTACATCGAGAAATTCCACCCAAAAGGAAAAGACCCCCTTGAAATTAAAGGGAAATACCTTATCGTCTACAAGCGTGTGGCTGATGGTTGGAAAATAGACAGGGAAATATGGAATATTCTGCCACCACAAAAATAACACACCATCACTTTGCGCGCGATATACAGGCATGCACGCAGTAGAACAAAAAATGGGGAGTTGCGGGAGATATCTCCCTGCGTTTTCATACGAATAAACCTTATTCCTTTTTTACTGAAACTTATTCCTTTTGTTTTCGCTTACCGAAAATTCCTGTCTATTTCCGGAAAGAATTAGAACTTTTTGCCAGTAAATTTGTGTTGAAATTGCGGTTCGCACCATAACTACTCAAATTAAGCCTTTTTGACCAAAATAGCCTCAAAATGAGCCTTAAAAATGGTGTTCCGGCCGGGACTCGAACCCGGGTCGGCGGCTTTCTTTCACCGCTTTGTGTGTGTGCCGTGAACTCTAATATAATCTGGACGAAATGCTAAATGTATCAAACTCTGTTTATTAAGAAGGGAGATGTATGAAGACCAATCTTGTTATTCAAACCATGCTTGATCACAAGTCAATTCGGAAATATACAGATAAAATGCCTTCCGACGAGGTGATAGAGACAATTGTCAGAGCAGGCCAACAGGCGCCTTTCGCTTCTCAGTATTACAGCGTGATGTTGTCACGAAACATGGAGAGGCACCCTTACAAAGCGCCACTTCTATTCACCATATGTGTTGACTCTCACAAATTCGAACTCATCATGGCTAAAAGAAATTGGAGGTTAATCACCAACGACCTTACACTACTGATGTTTGGGATTCAAGACGCTGCCTTGATGGGGGAAAACATGGTTATTGCAGGAAGAAGTCTTGGGCTTGGAAGCTGCTTCCTTGGAAGTGCACCAAACAGAGCTGAAAAAATCGCAGAAGAGTATGGCCTACCTGAAAGAGTATTTCCTCTCGTGCAGTTAGTGATGGGTTATCCAGCCGAAGACCCGCCGCCACGACCACGATATCCTCTAGAATTCACTCTTTTCGAAGACAAGTACCCAAAGCTAGATCATAACACGATATCAAGAGCCATGCAGAAGATGGACGAAGGATATCTCGCCCAAGACTACTACCGCAACCTCAACGCAAAAATTCCGCTGGAAGTAGACCGTGAAGAAACATTCACCTACGACAACTATAGCTGGACAGAACACATTTGCCGAAAGTGGGGCCAATGGAATCCAGACCCGAAAGAGCTACTTGAGCAATTGAAAAAACGTGGCTTCCACATTACCCAAAAAAGACCGAAATGAAGAGCTATGGGCCAGCTAACTTCGAGACGCTTCGAAAACTGCAAATGCTTTTATGAATTGGGCAAGCTATAGTGCGTGTGAAAAAATGGCTCATGAAGGCAGTTCAAGCATCGAAGAATTAAGTAAAAAACTCGATTTGATAATGAAGAGACTTGAAGCCTTAGAAGCACTTATAATTAATAATCCAGAATATTCAGGGCTAGCCCCATATCTTCGCATGACCCGTATGGGTGTAGGTCTATACGGCGAACCACTGAAAATCGCCATGCGACTCAAGACTGCTGAAAAGCTTATGCGGAAAAAATGGATTGCGCAAGACGAAATCTCAAGATGCATAATTCAAGCACTCGCCTTGCATGACAGGCTAAACATATCTGCGATAACACGGCAGGTTCGAAGCATGCGTGGAAAAGCCTCAAGAAGAATAATCAGAAACAGACTTCAACACTTGGAACGGGAGGGCATAGTTAAACGTGCCGAGAGCTACAAAAACGCTTACGAACTTGCAAAGTGACCTAGTGAGTGGTCACTTTTTTCCATAACAAATAACAACAATGCCCAGACTATTTATTGAAATAGCTGAGGAGAGGAATATCATGAAAATTAGATCAAAAGAGAACTGGTCAATCAAACTTGCTTACAAGCACGCGAAATCGTTAATTAGAACTAGGTGAGAGTAAATGGAGGTGAAAGACGAAATGATTGATGAAGAAAAGAAACATCGAAAGAGAGGAATGGAAGATGCAGAAGAAGTCAAAGAGATACTTGGAGTCGTATCCAAGGAAGTGCCTGCACTGATCAAAAGCATAATTGGTGCAGTTTTCTCGGAAGAGGCTGGAAGAGATATGGGTAAGGCGGCTGGAGCATTCTACAAAGAACTTAAGGAGAGCGGAATGCCGGATGAAACAGCCGTAAGAATGACTGAAAACTACATAAGCGTTTTCACAAGCCTAGGCGACATAATGAGAAAGTTCGAGTTCGGCAAAGGCGAGAAATCTCGGTCTGAAGTGGGAAAAGAGATAGAAAGAAAAATAAAGGAGAAACTTGCCGAGAAAGGACTAACAGAGGAAGAAGAATAGTCTCTCGCCCTCGTTTTTTGGTGAAAAAATGAAAGCCTCGACAATGCTAAAAGGGGGACTACACCTATCAAAACTAGTTTTCGACTTGTTACTCATTTGGTTGACTCTAGGCTGGAAGGTTAGGAAGGCAGGGAAGGCCTTCGAAAAGGAACTTGTAGAAAGCGGAATGCCAAAAGAAACTGCTAAAAAACTCGCAAAAAAGTACTCTTCAATAAAAGACGAGATCATGAAGCAGCTTTGGGGTTCGGTTGGAAAGTTCAGAAGATGAAACGCACATTACTGCAAAGGAAGTTTCAAGCTTTAAATGATTGTGTTACTTAGAAATACTCAGAAGCTTGAGTTGTAGTTAGGCATTGGTGTGCACAATTGGCGAGTCAAGAGCCAAAGTCTTCAGCTGCTAAAGACCTGAGCAATAAGCTCGAATTGATTATGAAGAGACTTGAAACTCTAGAAGCTATTGTTCTAGAAAACCCCGAATATGCAGAGCTGGCCACTCTTCTTCGTCTAACAAAAGCAAGTGTAGGTCTGTACGCAGATCCTTTGAAGATGGTAGCTGATTCACAATCCGCCAAGAGTGATCTCAAAGCGAATGTACAAGCAAAGTTGACTCCTGGATCAAAAAAGGTAAATGCTGGCGAAGACGTGATTTTGGAAATGCAAGTTTTCAATGAAGGAGAGGCACCTGCTTTTCTGATGAGAGTTGAGGGAATAGTTCCCGCAGGGTTCGAGTTGGTTGATAAACCCAATTACTCTCGTTTCGAAGGCGAGGATTTTGACATGAACCGGAAGAGACTCGATCCGCGAATAACTGAGGAGATCAGACTTACTATAAGATCCTTTGACAAAGGCACATATGAAGTAAAGCCGAAAATCATCTACACAGATACAACTGCAACCCAGATGGCTTTTCAGCTTGAACCTGTAATGGTCAACATTGTGAAAACTGTTCTTCCCGGTCGCATCAGCACTGGATACAACGATCTAGATAGCTTGCTTCTCGGAGGTATGCCTGAAAACTACGCGGTCATCTTAACATCGCCTTCGTGTGATGAGAAAGATTTGCTGATAAGAAGATTTCTGGAAACAGGCTCAAAAGGAGCCCAGATCACTTTTCATGTCACGATAGAAGCGAGTGGATTAAAGGCTCTCGCAGAAGAAAATCAATCGAGCTTTCACCTTTTCATCTGTAATCCTCAAGCAGACAAAATCATCCAAAACCTGCCCAACGTTTTCAGATTGAAGGGCGTGGAGAACCTTACTGACATTAGTATTGCACTAACCAAGGCTTTTCGCAGACTAGACACGTCAATAAGTGGACCGAGAAGGGCTTGCATAGAGATAGTCTCAGACGTTTTGCTGCAGCATGGCGCCGTCAAAACCAGAAGATGGCTGACCGACGTCATCTCGGAATTGAAATTGCAAGGTTTTGCTACTCTAGCAGTGATGAATTCGAAGATGCATTCGTCACAGGAAGTTCATGCGATTCTAGGTCTATTTGACGGGGAGATAAGCATCTACGAAAAGGAGTCAGAGAAAGGCTTACAGAAATTCCTTAAGATCAAGAAAATGTACAATCAGAGATATCTGGAGAGCGAGCTGCCTCTCAGAAAGCAAAGACTAAAAGAGTGAAAGTAGAGAACACAAGCGCTTTGTTAAAGGTCTCTAGGTTTCTATTTCAGTGAAGATTTGTGAACAGCAAAGCGAAGAAAAAATTGTCTCGCCACCTCGTTTTCCTGCAAATGCTATTGCTTCTATTGTAGGAAACGCTATAGCGTTCACTCCAGCCTTTAAGGCTAGAATGTCTGTTTGTGTTCGATGTTTTCCTTTCGGTCGCATGCATCCAAGCGCCAAGGGTGTTTTGGGAAACATTAATCTCGCGGCCACTGAGACCTTAGCTATGTCTGTAGGTTTTGGCGGCGCAACGTTTTCCATTTCTGTTCCATGTATGGGCATGAAGGCGATGATGACTAAGGCTGAAGGCTGGTATTCTGAGATTATTCGTAGAGCGTGCAGTTCGCCTTTCAATTTCCCATAGTGAAGCCCTACGATAACGTGTGGCACAAAGGCAACACGAGCCTCATGTAGAGCCTTTAAGGAATCTTCGTAGGCTTTGACGGTTACATTCATGTTGTAGATTTCTCTTATTGTTTCATCTGAGCCGATTATGTCTATTAAAGCAGCATCGACTCCAGCCTCTCTAAGCTTTGTTGCTGTCTCGAAGTCGATTATGCCCGTGTGAACGATTATAGCCAAACCCAATTCGCGTTTAACCTTGGCAATTGTGTCGATGAATTTTCCGAGGGGAACAGAACCGTCCGGCAGGCATCCGCCGCTTATTAAGCAGCCTAAAGCTCCCTTACGCTTAAGTTGCTTGCATAAATCAAATAATTTTTCTGGACTTGTGGCTGAATACATAGTGTTCAAAACTTTTCCATCGCAGTGTTTGCATTTTAATGCGCAGCTTGTGCCTGTCACTGAGATCGTTGGGAAATCTGTGGGTGAAGACTGGTAATGGCTTGTTTTGTAGTACATGAAGCTTGGGGCATAAAAGTGGATTTTGTTGCCGAATTCTTTCCGTTTGGCGCTTTGAGCCTTTGTTAAGAGTTCTACTAGGCATTCCTCACTATTTGCGTCAAAGAGCTTCCTGATGTGATTCTCAATGTCCTTGCTACTCAATGTTGGCCTTCCTGTAACGGATATTAGGCTAGTTCTCCAATCTAATATGTCTTAAGAGTGTGTGAAATGCGTATTGACGAGAGATTGCTTGAGAAGATTCGTGTTTCATTAGGTTCTGCTATGGTTCTCGGGCTTCTGAGGGGAAAACTTGATGCTATGCCTACAACTGCCTATTTGCTGACTTATAGGAAAGGTAGATGCGATGCAAACTGCGGTTTCTGTCCGCAGGCTAGAGGAAGCCATGGCAGGGCTGACATGCTTTCTCGGATTTCGTGGCCTATTTTTCCGACGATGGATGTGCTTGATGGGGTAGAGAGAGCTGTTAGAGAAGGCAAAATAAAGCGTGTTTGTCTTCAAGCTTTGAACTATCCAGAAGTTTTTGAGCATCTTTTGGCCATTGTTAAGGCAATCCACTCACGCGTCAGCGTTCCTGTTTCAATTTCTTGTCAACCGTTAAATCGCGAAAACATGAAGCAGCTTGCAAAGGCTGGAGCTGAAAGGATAGGCATACCATTGGATGCGGCTACTGAAGAGCTTTTCAGTAAAGTTAAGGGGCATCATGTTGGAGGTCCATACGTTTGGGAAGAGCAAATTAAGCTGCTCAGTGAAGCCGTAGATATTTTTGGCAAGGGTAAGGTCAGCACGCACCTAATTGTTGGGTTAGGAGAAACTGAAAAGGAGATGGTTGAAACAATTCAAAAATGTGTAGACATGGGAGTTCTCCCTGCATTATTTGCGTTTACACCAATTTCGGGAACAGCTCTGGAGAACAACCCTCAACCGCCAGTTGCAGCCTATAGACGTGTCCAGTTTGCCAGACATCTAATTTTCCACAGAATTGTGAGGTTCGAAGATCTGCGTTTCGAGGGGAAAGACCGCATAAGTGAATTCGGGGGCGACAAAGAGATTTTGACAAAGATAGTTCAAACGGGAGAACCCTTTCTTACATCTGGGTGCCCAAACTGCAACCGTCCATACTACAATGAGAAGCCAAGCGGCCCGATCTACAACTATCCCAAACCCATGAGAGAGAAAGAGACATGGCAGGCACTGCGAGAGCTAGTGATAGGTTAGATAATAACATACTTTGGGCGCAAAGCATGCTAAGTCTCCGTGCCAAAGCCTCATTCTTTTTGAAGTTTAGGAACTATTTTTTCGTAAAAATCCAGGGATTCCGGATTAGTCAGAGCGTCTCTGTTTGCAACCGGTCTACCCTTTAATATGTTTACGACTGCGCTTTCCACCTTCTTCATACTAAACGTGTAAGGAATATCTGGCACCTCGATGATCAATGCCGGAACATGCCTAGGCGAGGCCTCCTCTCTCAAAGCTCTCCTAATCTTACCTTTCAAATCCTCAGTCAACTCAAATCCGCTCGCAAGTTTAACAAAAAGAATGACACGTTGATCTCCCTGCCATTCCTGCCCCGCAACTAGACTGTCAGCGACTTCTCCAAACCTTTCCACAACATTATAGATTTCAGCTGGACCTATCCGCACTCCAGAAGGCTTCAACGTAAAATCAGAACGACCCAGAAAAGTTATGCCGCCTGTGTCGCCGTGAATCAGAATCCAATCGCCGTGCCGCCAGACACTGGGATAAACGCTGAAGTAAGCATCCCTGTACCGTTCTCCATTTGGATCGTTCCAGAAATAAATGGGCATAGAAGGCGCGGGAGCCTCACAAACCAGCTCTCCCTGCTTGTCAACTACAGCGTTGCCCTCAGCATCATAAGCCTTCACCTTCATCGCCAAAGCAGGACCCTGCAACTCCCCAGCATAAACAGGCTGAACTGGCGAACCAGCAGCAAAACAACCATTAATGTCCGTGCCGCCAGAAATGGAGTTAAAATGCAAATCCTTCTTGATCTGCTGATAAACATATTCAAAGCCCTCAGCCGACAAAGGCGAACCAGTCTGACTTATCTCCCGCAAAGAAGACAAATCAAACGCGTCTCCAGGCTTAGCCGCCACGCTTTTGAGATAACTAATGTAGCTCGCACTGCAACCGAAAATGCTTATCTTTTCAGCTTCGACAAGCTTCCACAACCCACTCCAATCAGGATATAGAGGATTTCCGTCGTACAGTACTAAAGTGGCTCCTACAGCCAAAGAGCTCAATAGCCAATTCCACATCATCCAGCTTGGAGTCGTAATATAGAAAATCCTGTCCTCACGTTTCAAATCAGTATGCAATAACAACTCTTTCAAATGATTAGTGAGAATTCCACAGGCTCCTTGAACCATACACTTCGGCTTACCCGTCGTCCCTGAAGAAAACATGATATAGACCGGGTGATCAGAAGGTAACTGTTCAAACCGAATTTCTCCACTGCCCTCTCTAGACACGAAGTCTTCGTAGAACACAGAGTTAGGAACGTGGTTGATGTCGAGTTTTTCAGCCACATAAGGAAGTACAACGATTTTCTCTAGCGACGGCACACCCTTGGCGATTTTCTCAAGTCGAGACAAAACATCAAAAACCTTGCCTTTGTAGGGATATCCACCGACTGTGAACAAGATCTTCGGTTCGATTTGACTGAGACGATCCACAACCGCTCCAGGACCGAGCTCAGTACCACAAGAAGACCAAATAGCCCCAACACTCGTAGCGGCAAGCATAGCAACAGCCGTTTCGATTAGATTAGGCATATAAGCAGCCACACGATCACCAGAAACTATCCCCGACTCGCGGAGCGACTTAGTCAAACACGCAACAGAATCATACAGCTCCGCGTACGTAATCCCAGCCGACTTCAGAGTCTCCGCTCTGAAAACAAATGCTGTATGATCGTCTCGAAATCTCAGAAGATTTTCAGCGAAATTCAACCTTGCCCCAACAAACCACCTCGCCCCAGGAAACTTACCCAAATCGTCGACTACCACATCATAGTCACGGGAAGCCTTTACCTCCCCGAAATCCCACATGGCCTTCCAAAACTCTGATACGTTTTCGATAGACCATTCATACAGTTGATCATAAGAGTCGAATTCAAGACCTTGTTTCTTGTTAACAAAGCGCATGAACCGAGTAATGTTAGCCTGTTTCACGCATTCTTGTGAAGGCACCCAAAGCGGCTTCCTCATCTGGCTCACCCGTCTCTTAGATTAAATTCAGAATGCCAATGTCAAAATAAGGTTTATGATAGGTCTTAATCATCATTTTTTGAAGCCGACACAGGCTTAGGCTTTTGCCTTGTTACTTGTTCCACGATTTTCCAGAAGTCCTCTTCTGTTAGCCCTTTCCTCATTTCTCGTAGCAGCTTCTTAACCTGATAGAAGGTCATCAACATCTCACCTTTATCCAAGTTTTCCTGGCTCCTCCTTACTCTTCTAACTATTTCATCCACTTGTCTCGGAGTTGCATTGATTCCCGCCATTGCCAAATGATTCTCAACCAGGAATCTTCCTGTCTGTTTGCCCAAATAAAGCATTGTTTCTCTTCCAATCATTTTCGGCGGA
>Ga0209636_10001837_pt1 | contig 21487 bp, 14 predicted proteins | sample DeeMarSWOR152_54_FD_187464 | JGI IMG/M metagenome (GOLD analysis project Ga0209636, IMG submission 187464) | Marine sediment microbial communities from White Oak River estuary, North Carolina - WOR-1-52-54 (SPAdes) (version 2) | ecosystem: Environmental > Aquatic > Marine > Intertidal zone >...
TGCACAAGCTTAAGAGGCGCCAAACAGGCGGAACAACTGGCAAGCCGTTTATCTTTTTCAAAGATAGGAGAACCATTTCTCATGAGTTAGCCGCTTTGTGTTGGTTCAGATCTTGGTATGGATCTTTCGGATTGAGGCAGGCTCTCTTGAGATTCGTTTCCTATTGGATTCCGTGGAGTAAGGCCTCTAAGTCATTTTTAATAGGCTGGCTGGTTTGTGACAGGAACACACAAACTCTATGGAAGTATGCACACTGGATAGAGAGGTTTAAGCCTAAAGCGTTAGAGGGATCTCCTGCGGGTTTCTATGTGTTAGTGAACTTCCTGAAGAGAGAAGGAATATCGGGTGTAGTCTTGCCTGTTCTGCTTACCACATCTGAAACGTTGTTTAGTTTTCAAAGGCAGGCAATCGAGTCAGCGTTGAACTGTCGCGTTTTCAATCATTATGCTAGTGGCGAAATAGCCTCGATAGCGCAGGAGTGTGAAGAACATGCAGGGTTGCATGTTAATGCAGTGGATCGTATTGTTGAATTCATTCAAAGAGGCGAAGTTGTGTCGCCTGAAGAAGTGGGAGAGATCGTGATTACAGATTTAGAGAACTATGCCATGCCGTTCATAAGGTATAACATTGAAGACATCGGCGTTCCCATGGACGACTTCTGCTCATGTGGGCGTGGATTGCCTCTCATCAAAGAGATTAAGGGAAGGGTCACAGATCTGATAATTTCTTCAGATGGAAGCTTCATACCAGGCGATGTCTTCGCCAAATTCATAGTTTTTCGGGGTCATAAATGGATGGAACAATTCCAAATAATTCAACCATCTAACGAACAATTTTTGATAAAAGTTGTTAAATCTCCTGACTTCGAAAAGGAGAATCTGGAGTTTATGCTAGCGAAAATACGCGAATATTCAAGTAATGTGGAAATAAGGACGGAGTTCGTTGACTCGATAACTCCTCCTCCATCAGGCAAGCATCGCTTTGTAATATCCAAGGCATCTCACGAACTCTTTGGCAGACAGAAATAGATAGATTCGCGTGCGCAATCCATAGAAGTCCGCAACGATTTCTTATGACGTTCAACTTAATCTCTGATTGATTTACCCTTTCACCTCGCTTGTCCACCCTATGTGTCTAGATAGAATGCATGCATCCAACTTGAGATTACTTCTACCCTCTAGACGAGCTGAAACCCAAGAAATGATTCTTAAATGTATAAAGAATGGGTTGCGTGTCGTCTTTGTTCCAATAAAGCCCATGTACAGAAAGAGCTCTAGAATTTCGAAAATGCACCTGTCAAAGAGTCTACTTACAGTCTATTGGAGAGTCGTGGTGAGAGAGCCATAATATACCAGTGTGGTGAGTGTGTTAATAACACCAAAAACTGACACGTAGAGAAGAATGCAGATTTTGGAACGATGCTGGGTTTTTGGCCTAACAAAAGATAGTCTAGACAAAATAAGATTCATCCCGCTGAGGAACGCGGGAATAATAGCTGGCCACATGCAGAAGGAAAACCGCTCTCTCATAGCTGGCCATATCATTGAGGTCGGAAAAAGCACCAAAAGGCAGAAAATGAGGTCTTTTTGTCTTGCCCCGTAGATGAGTCCTATCAGAGTACATGTCCCATAGAACAGAAACGGCAGCATCCCGATCCAGAAGTTGAAAGACACGAAATACGGAGACGGCAAGGCAATGTTCGTCACAAAGGCCCGCCCAAGATTAGATATGTACGAAAGCAACCCCCAATTTTCGTGAAGCCACGTATGTACCCTTGTCGCTAGAACATATTTATGTATGAACACATCTGGACCAAATCCAAGCAAAGACAAAGAGAAAACAGTGGAGATTCCAACTAGGAAGGTGGCTATTAAGGTTTCTTTGAAGCCTTTCTTCCTCATGAATCTTCTTGCAATCATGAATACAAGTGCGGCGACGACTGATTCCCTGGACAAAACGCCGATGCTGGCAATGAGAGCGTCCAAGAAGTAGGTTTTGGAGGAGACATGTTCTTGCTGTTCTCTCTTTAGAGTTAGATAAACCGTCAGTCCGATGAAGAAAAATCCTGCTGAATCAGTCATGACGGCGGCGCCCCACATTAAGAGCGTTGGTGCGGTGACGTATGATAATGCAGTAAGGAGGGCAAGGTCATCATCCTGAAAAAGGATTTGACCAAGCTTGTAGGCAACGATAGCCCCTCCTATCCAGAAGAGACCGCTAACCAAACCAAAACTCAAGTCGACATTGTCAGAAATCAAGATCAAGGGACTGGCAAGGACGGGCACGATAGGTCTCATGATCACTAGACTACGATGGGAGTAGTAATACGATGGTGCCTCTCTTCCGAGGAGAGAAAGCGACAAGCCTTCGTACAGTTCTGAATCACCACGAAGCCTGCGCCCGATGTTCAAGAAGATTAGAACACAACCGATTGATAGTATGAAAAGAGGCCGTCGATTTGCCTTAAACACCTCCAAAAGGCGTCGTTTGATAAAGGTAAACATGCTGTTCCTGAGATGCCCAGTTCAAAGTATATAAGATTAGCTCGTTGCAAATGGAGACCGTTCGTGCGCGCATAGTTCGGCGCGCGCCGATTAGTCCAGCTGTCATGCATGCACATCTGAGGCACTACAAAATCTTCAGCAAGTGAGAAATAGGCAGATTGCGCCGGTCTAGCGTGAGGCACATAGGTACTGTTTTATTGGCTTTTTCCATAGTTCTCTCTGCAGATGGTTAGATCATGGTTGTCTATGATTTCGTCTCCATTTATGTCGCAAACTTCGTCCCAGTTTAGGCTCCTAGGGGTTGCTCCGTAGGCTTTGCCCATCCTGTTTAGGTCATGTACGTCGACGATTTCATCATCGTTCACATCCCCTGGAAACTTCCAATAAATCAGTATTTTCGTCGGATCTTCGTGTGTGATATCCAAAGTTAATATTGTGGTGGAGGCATTGTAACTCCATGTTAGAGCTCCGTCAGTTATGTAGATTGCTATGGGTCCGCCTTTGTCGCCACAATAAACTCTAAAAGTGCTTGTGTCTCCGGAATCTCCAACTATCGTAAGAGTGAGAGCGTTCCCGTCGTCAGAAAATTCTGAATGGCAGATTTGGCTTTTTGTATGCGAATAACTCGCAATTTTCATGTTGTATTGTTGATCGAATAGTGGAAATGTTGCCCAATATCGCTTGTTGAATCGAGTGATTTGTGAGTTTCCCTCTGCAGGGTCATTGAAATCACTTGGTGCAAAGTGCTTCAAGTTTTCGTAATCATACTGCTTGAAATATTGGAAGTGGAATGTTGCGTTCCAACGTGTTCCATCTAAATATTCTTGCGGAGAATCATTGTCTAATAAATACCATTTTATGAAATAAGTGCCAGTTGCTGTCCTTTGAACGTTCGTTAAGTTCCTAATCATCCATCCTTCATCTTGGATCGAAGGATTGAATTGATCTGATGCATTCAGTTTGATGTAGCTCGGGTCTGACGTGGTCTTAAATGTAATTCCAGACGCGCCGGCTCTATGTTTTATGTAAAGGGCTGTGATATTCCGCGCCGACATGACCTCGATATCAAAGCTTCCCATTATTGTGTCGCTGTTTCTGCAAGTTTCCCACTTCACTGTCCAGTTTAATCCATACCGATTTATTTCCCATTGAACCATCGCATAGGTGTCATTGTGATGATGATTCGTTATGCACACGCTTTCCCACGACCAAACAGAGTAAGTGCCTGTTTCATTGACAAGATAGAAATTCAATGGAGAATAAGTATCTGCGCAGTAATAGCCATTTAACCCAAATTCATTGGAAACAGAACGCACTTGGCATTCATCGCCGTCACTTCCAAACGAAGATGATGTATCAACCTTTGATGCCATGCTAATTAAAGGCTTGTAGATTTCTGAAACAAGTTCTGAGTAGTTGGAAAACAACGACGCAGACAAATTGTCTATATAAGTGTAATCTATGGTGTCATCAACGACGACCAAGTAGGTCACAGTTATCGATTCGTTTGCCCTTGCCCCAGACTGAGCAGTCGATGTGGATATTTGATATTCTGTGTAGCCAATCTCTTCTGTCCCGCCGTACCAACAACCGAGCGACACCGTGTAACTTCTCGGATAAGCATCCAGCAAAATCGTTCCGCAGCCGACATTCATGGTTGTGTTGTAGACCCAGACAAACGGATATTTCCCGAAAATTGTGCTTTCATGCAGATACATCTTATATCGCAAGCCCGGAACAACGTGACCCGTTGCATTGACCGAATACCAAGAGCCCCCATCGCCCAAATCGGGATCACTCCAAAACGTCGATGGACTATGAAAGAAGCAACATTGGTCGTCGTATATCTGCCCAAAATCGTCTTTGTAAGTCCTTGTGTATGTCACAAGGTAGTAGGGCTTATCGGCATAAAAAGTATGATATTCGATGAGATTGAAAGGTAAAGCTCCTGCTTTATCTCCCCAATCCATGCATCCTCGGAATGTCACAAAGTCTTCGGTTTCTACAAGTTTTGTAAGTGATACTAAATCTGCTTCGCCAGCATCCCACTGGCCGACGCCTTCTCGTTTCGGCATTGAGGGATTGTGGGAGTTTAATTCGTGGCCACCGAGAATAGCGACTGCCGTGGAAACTATGTTTATGGAAGTCTGAGGCTTTACGTAGAACTCGCTTACTCCAAGCTGGCTTTTGGATAATTTTGCTCTGTAATAATCGTTTTCAACTAGAAAGTAGTTGGATTCTTCAGATACGCTCAGTCCTTGCCCAGCTCTTTTTCCATAGTTCTCTCTGCAGATGGTTAGATCATGGTTGTCTATGATTTCGTCTCCATTTATGTCGCAAACTTCGTCCCAGTTTAGGCTCCTAGGAGTTGCTCCGTAGGCTTTGCCCATCCTGTTTAGGTCATGTACGTCGACGATTTCATCATCGTTCACATCCCCTGGAAACTTCCAATAAATCAGTATTCTAGTGGGACTTTCATGTGTGACGTTCAAAGTCAGTATTGTGGTGGAGACATTGTAACTCCATGTTAGAGTTCCGTTGACTGTGTAGATTTCTAAGGGTTCTCCTCTATCGCCGCAATAGACTTTAGAAGTACTTGTTGCGTAGTCAGAGCTCAATGTGAAAGCCAAGGTATATTCTGTTTTCGCAACGCTCTGAATGAAGGCATTGACTTCATCTATGAATAATGTTTGTCTTGTCAAACCATTATCGTATTGATAGACAAAATTTTGAAATTCACTCAACTCAGTCAACACGCCAAGCATGTATCCTTCATCATAGCAGAATATCTTGTTCGTATCAGCAGTCGGCATTCCATTGTCTAGATAAATTCTTCTGGCAACTTTGCCATCATTTGTAAGGAAGTCCACACTTAGTTCATTTCTGCCCTTGATCCATCCAAGGTTTTCAAGTGCATGGGTGAAGTAGGTTTGGTTCATTTTGTTGTTTGTTTTGAGTAAATATTTGGCGTACAGGAGACTGGCTAATGCTGCAAAGTTCTGATGACATGGGTAGAGGGGATAACGTGATCCCGACGAGACTATCTGTCCGGCATAAGCCTCACGGTTTATGATATTCCAGTCTATTCCTTTTTGGACTGCTGTTGTCAGATCTCTGCTCGTTATATCACCGAATCTCAGTAGCACATGGTCTAAGGCTATCAAACTATGGGAGTTGAAACTGGTGTCAGTTCCGAAAATACCAGCTATGTTGTCCCATTTCCCGTAGATACCCTTACCACCAGTAAATATACAATCAACAACATCCTGTAGAACACTATAGTAGGTAGAGTTAGAGGTAGCGTCATAAAGTCGTATAGTTCCATCAACTTGATCCTCAATTGAATATCTGTCCCATTTGTCGTTGTTGTTGATGTAGTTCCAATTCTTTTCAGCGCGTTGTAAATAAGTTGCATTGCCGAATAGCTGGTAGGCTACTACAAGAGAAAGGAAAGCATTTTCACAATTTCCAGACCCCTTTCCCGAAGATATATCAACACTTAGGGGTAGACTTCCATCAGCATTCTGGATTGAACATAACCAATCTGCGAAAGCTTGTATGGCCGTCACCATTGAATTGTTGCCTGTAAAGTCGTAGAAACATTTATAGTTCCAAACCCAATCTGTAGCGTAATCAAGGTTCACCATACAAGAAGCATTATTGTCTAACCATCCAACTACGTATGGAGACGACTTATTAACCCACATTTCATCACTCGACATGTAGTTGATGATCTTGTAAGCCCAGTCCCAACACTCCAGAGTGTCATAGGCGGGGACGTAAGCCTTTGGAACGGTGAATTCTGTGTTATTGCGGATGTAACTCACATTCCCGTACAATCCCCAAATCGTTGCCCCATGTGCTCCAGCAAGTGTTGGAACCTTATAGTTTGGGGTAATGCTCCAGCCGATAATGGTTTCATCTTCAAACACTGCTGAGGCTTTGTAGCTAACAGTTGTATCAGTAGAAGATGTCTCGTGATATGCCATTGTTCGTTCAGTTATGGCCATGTGAGCTATTTCTTGGGCTTTCATTGTCAGTTCTGTGATGTTGTTGAAATCCTTAACCCAAATCGCACACCAGTATTCGATGAAATTGTTTGGGCTGGGTAGCATTTCCATATCCCATTGTGTTTGTGATAATCTGCTTCCATCATGCAAAGCCCTAAACCAGTTGGAGGCGTTAAATCTCGTTTTGTTAGTCCAAGCCTGAACCAGAAGAGGATACTCCGGGTGTCCAAGAGAACTGAAATCGTTCCAGTAGAGAATCCAGTTGTCATCCCAGTCTGTGAAATTGTCTGAGTGAATTACTTGATGCCAACCACTTTTGTAATCAGATTTGTTATGCCATCCAACATTAGGAATATAAATGCCACTCCAGTTTCCTAACTGGCTACCTTGCCAATATGTTAGCGTGTTTAGGGTGCAAGGCTCTGTATGCGTAAGAATAAACGTCCTTTTGATTATTGGCAAGTTTGAGTACTCACGCACGCACAGATCAACTGTTGGAAAGCCGTTGTGTTCATAGTGATAGCTTGCCTCAAGCCAAGATGACGTTTTATTCACACATTGAAGCTCTTTTGTAGCATAGGCAGTGATAGCCCTTGAGCCATCAGCATCCTTCATGTTGTAATAAACCCCGATTGTTGATGCCCAGTATTTTCGAGTGTCCTTTACCTTTGCCCCTATCCCAGCGGGCTCTGGTTTATCCATACCGAACGCAAGCAAGCCATTATAGTTGAATTTGCTTGCAGAACAATTAGCTCCTGTGAGTTGACAGCAAGATGGATTTGGCTTTAATCGAGTTCCTATCGATGCAACCATCTTCGAGTCCGCAGATTGAAAGTTTGCGAAGTACCCAAAAATCATTAAATTCAGCAAACAAGCGGATAAAAATTTACGGAAACTCGTTCTCACATTCTTGTTTCTTTATCTTTTATGCGTATGGGTCCGTAAAAAGTTTTCGGTATACATATATCAGATTGATTATTGTATAAATAATGCACATCAAAGACTATGTGATGAACGTACACGAAGAAATATTAGGAAAACAAAACGATCCAATCATAAAGAGGTACGCAAATGATTCAGTTATGTTGGATATATGCGCGATTGTTTGCCTCGCTAAAACAGTTTTTACAGTTTCCCACAAAATACACAGCACGCGCGCATCGCAATGGGGATTTTCTACAAAAAGGATTCATAAATGGCTTCCATTTTTGAAACGCTCTTCCGCCATGTTGCCCTTCGTTTTATGATTTTGAAACATCTTTCGCCGAAACGTTCCCTTAAACTCGGATTTTCTATAAGTTGGATCACTCTTTCGGCTAGCACCGTCGAGTTTTTTGGTGGAAATAGGAACCCATTCTCTCCGTCTTCTATCCATTCGCGGTTTCCAGGGATATCTGTCACCACAGGCGGTAGGCCACATGCCATCGCCTCAAGTAGAGAGACGGAGGTGGAGTCCACAAAACATGTGGAGACGTAGATGTCCGCAGCTGCAAGGTAGCGGGAAACTTGGCTATATGGTACTAACCCGACAAAACGTACATGTTTTGAAAGATCTAGTTTTTTCACGAGTTTCTTGAGGTAGTTTTCCAAAGGTCCCGTGCCCTTAATTATGAACTTCGCGTTTCTGTGTTTTTTTACGATTGGGGGAATTGCCTTGATAAAACATTCAATGTTGTAATGATTGTTGTTGTAGAATGGCCGTGTGCTTATGGTTACAATATCATTTTTGCTTATGCGAAGCTTCTTTCTGACGGCGCTTCCGTCAACGTCTGGCTTGAATATGTTTGTGTCAACTCCGAAGGGGATTATTTTGATTTTGTTTTCTGGAATCCCCATCTCAACCCATGTCTTTTTGAGGCAGTTTGCATCGACCGTTATTACACTGGCTGTCATGGCTGCGATTCGCGCCAAGCTCTTTCGCAGGAAATGTGCCTGTGGAAGGGTCTCTACTTCAAGTCCCCAGGAGGTCAATACAAAGGGAATCTTGCTTAGGATGTTAGCTAGGCTGTAGTAGTGTTGGACGTGGAGGTGTACAAGGTCAGGGTTGACTCTTCGGAGAATCCTCATCACTTCTAGCATGTTTGGAATAGCGTGTCGAGGGAATCTTGCTCCACTTGGGTTCTGTAGGTAGTAGACGGGAATGAATTGGGGTTCGGGGGCGACCCAGCAGCGAGAGTCGGTTACCAAGAATACGTTGTAGCCTCTTTGATTGAATGCTTCCATCCATCGTTTACTGTGGATTGAGAGGGGGCTGATGTAGCACACCTTGGCTTTTGTCAATCGTTCACCCGCTACTCGTCAGTGGGGGATTCTACCAAATGGACACCATGTTCATGTTTGGCTGGCAGGAGTCCTACTGTTCTTCTTCTGAAAGCGCATATGCATGGGTACGTGGCGACGCAAGCTCACTAGCGAGATCAATATACCCAAAAGTGAGAGACCTATAGAGAACGGCCACCACTGATGGTAAGGATAAACCTTCTCGTTTGTGTATCCCTTCAATATCATTAAACAATGCGGTCGCAATTGCACGTCCTCAAATATGAAAGTGTAATAGCCCGGTTCTGGCAAAGAAACGTTCAGATATATGCGCTTTCCAGGTTGGAATACGAGGCTTAAGACTAGATTTTCAATTTGGTCATAGATTCTCAGTCTAGGAGAGGAGCTGTAATTCACGTATGGATGCTCTTCTTCAGGTCCCCACGCATACAAAAGGTAGAGTCCCTGAAATCGCCTACCCGCTTCGCTAAGCTTCTCCGAAAAGGCAGGGGTCGAATATACTCCAATGTCATCCAATTTTTCGCTTGGTCTCCACTCGAAGCGGGTATGGACGAAAGCAGTCAGATACAGTCCAAGGGCTATCAAGAAGATCCCCACGATAATTCCAAGAAGCTCACGTTTCTTCAAAGGACCACCCACCGATGATAGATGCATAGTAAAAACCTATCAATAAAAGAGTTTATGGTCCTGAAACCCAATTTTGCTCAACCATAGTCCCAACGTAATGCATAACGCTACTTCATCTTCATCCTAAAACAGATAGAAAGCGTTTGATTTGAACGTCTCTAGGCGCAATCTGACGTTTCTGGTTCTGCTATTTCGCTTCCAATCATCAATCTATGCGCTTTACAACCAGTCGCCTTGAGGGATATACCATTTCTCTACTCGTATAAGGCTGAAGAAATGAATCGCTGTACGTAAGTGTAGTAGATTGCAGATGGCTACTTTTCTTCTCAGAAGCTCTTTCCAGAAGCGGGTTCTTCCGAAAAGAAGTTTAAGGAAGGTCCTGCTATCAGTGGTTATCGCCAGATCAGGGTGACCAGTATCTAAAACCCTTATGGCACCTTTACCAACTCTGATTGTGATAGGTTGAAAGCCCTCTAAAGTGAGTCTCAAAATCTTCCCAGAGTCTATTTCTTCGGAAAGCGATAAAAGGAGTTCATGAGGATCCAATAACACTACCATAATGACACTTTGTTCGAGGGGAAAAAAACCCATTTCATCAAGAAGACCCTCATAGATCTCATTACATTGCCTGAGATATATGAAATCAACGTTTTCCTTAAGACAATCCCCAATTACTTGGCTAACTAATTCACGAAAGTCCTTTTCTTCTTTGGCACAAATATCGAGAATCCTACACACTTCGGTTCTACCAAGATATGCGATCGAATATACAACATAACCCATCAGTTTTCCATTCTCGGTAATCGTAAGGACTCTGTTTGGCTTCGCTGTCTCACCAGGCATATAGTGTCTTTTCCACAAGTCTTGGGTAACATCAAATCTGAACTTGCCTTCATGAATCTCGTTTCGAAGCTGAAGGAACTTGTTGCCAGCCAAGTGCTTACACCTTGAGCATTAGCTTCACAAAGTTCACAGAGAGACGGAATCGTAGACGACCAAGTAGAAGAGATGCGATCACAACTGGAATCATCGCTCTTTTTCCACGATAGAAACGGTTAAAGATCGAAAGTAGTGTGCTAGCGCTGGCTTGCAGTGTCAAATCGATGGCGCCTTCTTTTGGGGAACCTAGTTCAACAAGCTTTCTATCTCTTATTTGAAAAATCTTGCTAATCATGCATCTTCTTCTATTTTTCTGAAAATAGACAATGAGTTTCAGTTTGAGCCCTTCAAAAGCTTTGGGTAAGCTTAATTCTTTCAGTTGCTCAGATAGATACGAAAGAAAATTTTGCGGTTTTAGTATCAATAACCTCGTTACTGGATGAAGGAGATCCACAAACCCATATCTTGGTAGAGCCCTAAAAGGGACTCCATGTAGAGAAATGAAGCCGAAACCTAGAGACGCTCCTCGATTCTGGGCGAGCCCGTTCAAACTTCGCATGAAAGTCGAATAAACCCCTTTACCCCTATGATTTGGATGTACATAGCCGTCTCCAGCAATGTAAACTTGTATTCTTTTGTTTGTTTTTAAAAAGGCTTCACGGAACCAAGCGGTACCACCACCCATCCATTCACCATCTTCTTCAACAACTACTACATTCCTGGTAATGTCAAAACCTTTTTCATGGTATAATCTCCTCCATTTTCTTTCGTCTCCCCACGAATCAAAACATAAATTCAGCATTCTAAGATGTCTTCCCTTTTCATTGGGTCTTAAATTCCGGACAATCCTTCCCATATCAGTTCTACATCCTTTTGCTTATGTCAAAAGTGAATATTCAATTCTTGCAGAGTCTTTCTGCTATTTGCCTAATTGTCAGTATGTTAAGATCGTTACTTAGTCTGAACGCATTGGCATAGGCTAGTATCTTCTCGAACCCCTTAAGTAACGCCTTAGAATCTGGAGCCATGCCAAAGTTGATCAAGTGCGTGTACATATGAAATATCCTCTTTTCGTTAACGGCTCGTCTTATGCCCCTCAGGGCTTTCTGAACAATTAAGTTCAAGGGGATGTACGGTTTCTTATTATAGCATAGGGATCCTGGAATATTAATCAAACCATCTTCCACAAGAGGAATCACAACTGGAGGAGGAATGGCCAGAAAGAAAGATGCAAAGTAGCTGGCCATATAACCATATTTCCGTATCAAACCAAAAAAGTCTCCACCAGACTCTGAGTAGTCAAGTACTCGAGGAATGCGACCTCTGAATGCAATAAAGCCATTTCTCTCAAGAAGCCGTAGATGCCCTGGAAAATCTCGAGGAAATATGAAGACCTTGGATACAATGTCATAGTTTTCCCGAAGTAAATCGCGACATCGACTTATTTCGGCTTCGGCGACCGCCTTTGTGCAACCTGGATCACCAAAAAGCTGATGAGAGAAAGAATGACAAGCAATGTCATGCGATATTTTACTCCTCAAAGCATTTTTCACTATTTTATCGACAATATCTTTCCCATAGAAAGCCGGCTCCTCAGCCAGTTTCTTGCAGGGATCATATACATACCAGTCCCTTTTCAGCCACTTATATGACGGCCTTGGCATCTCGGGGTGAGGTACTCCTGATACACATTCACAACTATCTAGGATCAGATGGCCAAGGATTCCCCATGTTACAGGAACTTCATATTTATCCACAAGATTAATTATGTTGTTGAGATAGAGCCTCGTCATTTCAGAAGCTGCTTTCATTTTCTCTTGATCTATTTCTTCATCTACTATCCCCCAAGCAAGTTCCACTTCAATGTCCAGAACAAAGGTGCCTCTTAGAGACATCTCACACTCTTCTCTGTGTTTTGGTTAGCAATACACGTATTACTACGGACACTTGGGAATATCTCTGTTATGCTTGTAAACATCGTCAGCCCTATAAGGAATCTTTCTCTATCGCTTAATTCAACTTCAGTATCCAGAGTTCATAAAATATTAGGTTAAAGACATAAGTAGATCATGAAACGGTTCGAAATGGAGATGTAGCCAAGCTAGGAACACTCAAAGGAAGAAAACTGGATTGAAAGTAGAAAAGCGGAAACGCTTGCATGCTATGCAAAAGCCTTATTTCGGATAGTGGAAACGTGATTCTTGAGGGTTTCAAATGACAAGGACTGGAGAGGGAATTGAGAGAGCAAAAATTGGCTTAGTAATGTCTGCTGTTCTAATTGTTGTACTTGTTGTTTCTAGTGTGTGGTTGTACATTAGAGTTGATAGCCTTCAGAGGCAAGTAGATTCCCTTCAAGCCCAGGTGGACAGTCTTCTCGCCCGTGTGCCGGTTTTTCAGCATATGCCAGACGCCACATTGAGCCAAACTGATCCTGTCAGTGGAACCCTATATACGGTTTTAGGTACTGTTAAGAATGCAAGGATTATAGGGATCGCTGTGAGAGTAACTTACACTGAAGCGCCTACTGTTGAATGTCATATCAATGTAGACGGTAGCAATCTCACTGCCTCTAAAGCTGACATGACGAACAATACCTGGTACACCGTAATAACCCAGGAGCCATATGCTAATCCCGTTTACACCACTTATGCTGGGACCAGAGCATTCCTCTTGGAAGGTAGAAGCGTTTCGATCACAGCGGAGTTTTCCGGGGGAACCGGTGTGAGCGAATTGAGTGCAAGGGTAAAATACGCCATTATTCCATAGTTTTTGGGCACGCACTAGTCATAGAATTTTGGAGGGATCCGCGTGAAGATGGAACTAATTGGCAGGATTAGAAGGAGAGAAGCCCACTTAGTAGTAGTAGGGCTCGGTCACGTTGGTTTGACCACAGCAACCATGTTCGCTGATGCGGGCTTTCACACACTAGGAATCGACATTAAACGAGAGATAGTTGAAATGGTCTCGTTTGGAGAAAACTACACACAGGAACCCGGGCTCGGCGAGTTGCTTAAAAAAGCTGTGAAAGAGGGAAAACTTGAATCGACAATGAATACCGTGCAAGCAATGAAGGAAGCTGACATAGGAATAGTATGCGTCCAAACGCCAGTGACTGAAAGCAAAGAGCCTAACCAAACCTATATACGAGAAGCTTGTGAAGCCATAGCGCAGGGGCTCTCAAAGGGAAAGCTGGTAGTGATTGAAAGTACGGTCTCGCCGGGAACGACGAAGAACTTGGTGGCGAGTACACTCGAGAAGGGGAGTGGGCTGAAATGTGGAGAAGACTTCTGGCTTGTCCACTGTCCAGAAAGAATAGCTGTTGGAAGCGCCATACAGGGTTTTGTGGAAAACGTAAGGATTGTTGGTGGATTCAATCCTGAAAGCACTGAGGTTGCCGTCGAGCTGTTTAAGATGGTAGCGAAGGGAAAAATTCTGACTACAGATTGTACGTGTGCAGAGATCGCAAAGGCGGCGGAGAACACTTTCAGGGATGTGAATATTGCTTTTGCAAACGAGTTGGCTTTGGTCTGTGAGCAAATAGGAGTAGACGTGATGGAGGTAGTAAGACTGGCAAACACGCATCCGAGAGTGAATATTCACAAACCTGGGTGCGGTGTTGGAGGTCCATGCCTAACCAAAGATCCCTATCTACTCTTGCATCCAGTTAAGGAGAAGGGTCTCAGATCCAAGATAATAGGGCGCTCTCGCGAATTGAACGACCACATGCCAGATCATACAGTCAAGCTTGCTGTCAAAGCACTAGAAAACGCCGGCAAGGATGTTGGGAAGTCCAAAATAGCTGTTCTCGGTGTTGCATACAAGGGAGAGGTAGGCGACGCGAGAGATAGCCCTGCAGAAAGGATTATTGAAAAGTTCGTAGAGTTGGGAGCGGAAGTCGTGACCTATGATCCGTATTGTCAGGAAAGCTTTGGAGCAAGAAAAGCAAAAGATGCCCTTGAAGCGGCTAAAGGGGCAGACTGCCTAGTTCTAGTGACCTCGCACAGAATGTTTCATGAACTAGACCTCAAGAAGATACGGGCGCTAATGAAGAAGAACCCAATAATTGTAGATGGGCGGCGAATGTTGAACCCAGCAGAGACAGGACACAAAGGCTTTACATACATCGGAGTGGGCTACTATTTGCGTTACTCGTGAGTAACGCAAAAAGCGAAGTTGAGCATGGTGAAGATTGTCATTACTGGAGCCAATTTTCTGGGCAAGGGCGCTGCCTCCATGCTAGTTTCCACTTCTCAAATGTTGAAATCTCTGATGCCAGATGCTGAAATTGTTGTTTCATCCAAGAGCCCAGAGTTCGATTCTAGTCGAGGTCGTAAATACGGACTAAGATTTTTTGATAGCAATCTTCGTCATGGCATCATTTTCTTCTCGACGTTTCTCCGTATGTTACGAGAGCTTGTGAATGCAGATCTTGTCATGGATCTCAGCGGATTCTCATTCACGGATCATTTCGGAGCGTTCGGGCTGATTGGGACTCCTAACTTTGATATCCTTTTGAGTGAAGTCCTTGGAAAACGCGTTGTAATGTACTCGCAAGCCATGGGCCCCTTCAAGGCGAGGTGGGTCAGACTTTCAGCAAGACTCTTCCTACGAAGAGCAAACTTGATTGTTGTTAGAGGAGAAATAACAAAGAACTACCTCCGTGAAATAGGCATCGAAAAACAAGTGTATGTCCATGCTGATTCAGCTTTTCGCCTTCAACCAGCCTCCGCAGAGAAAGCGGATGAGATAATGGTTAACGAGAGCCTTTCAAAAGGAGAGGACGAGCTGCTGATAGGAATTTCTGTGAATGCTAGAATCTACGAACGATGTGATCCACTAGATTCGGAGAACACTTACGTTACACTAATGGCGCAAATCACAGACTATTTGACTGAAGAGATAGGAGCCAAAGTTGTGTTCATACCCTATGAGGTTTCCATGAGAGGCTACGATGATAAGTCTGTTGCCAGAGAAATCTACAAAACAGCAAAAAGCAAACACAGAATAAAGCTGATTGAAAACGAATATAGCGCAGAAGAAGCGAAAGCATTAATCGGGAATCTCGATCTGTTTATTGGATGCAGATTTCATAGTGTAGTTGCTTCAACCTCTGTACTTGTCCCAACCATAGCAATAGCTTGGAGCCACAAATATTACGAGACTATGAAAATCTTGGGACAAGAAAAATACGTTTGCCACTTCAGAGAGATGTCCCTCAGCCACCTCACTCGGCTAATTGAAGACGTACTGGATAACAGAGAGCAAATCAAGAAAGATCTGAAAGCTCAAGTGGAAAAAGCAATGCAGTCTGCTTTGGAAAGCGCGAAGCTTATAAAAAATCTATTGTCCCCTTAAGACTCACACAAAGCGTTTTGTCCCTTCTAAGGCTAAGCGTTGAGGTAGTTGCGATTGGCAAGGAACGCAGATACTGGGAAATACTATACTAATGTGCAAGAGATACGGGATCAAGGATTGTGCGTTGGTTGTGGCAGTTGCTTCACTATTTGCCCAGAGAGTGCAATAACGATTCACAGGAACCCTAGGGGATTTTTTGTTCCTGTCGTGGATAATGAAGTATGTAGTGGATGCGGATTATGCATAGAAGTATGTCCTGGACACGATGTGGATTTTGACAGAATTAATGAATTCGTTTTCGGTGAGCTTCCGCAAGATAGGTTGTTGGGAGGTTATCTTAACGGTTATTTGGGATATGCCGTTGACGCTGGAGTACGCTTGGCTGGGCAAAGCGGAGGGCTTGTCACAGCTCTGCTAGTTTTTGCTCTTGAAGAGAATCTAATCGATGGTGCAGTCGTTACAAGGATGAGCCGTGCTGACCCGTTGAGTCCAGAAGTGTTGATAGCAGAAAGCAAGAAGGAGATTTTGACTGCTTCCAAGTCTAAGTACTGCTCAGTTCCGCTAAATGCTGTTGTCAGAGAATTGTTGAAGAGAGATGGTAGCTACGCTATTGTTGGGGTTCCATGTCAGATTCATGGTCTCAGAAAACTGGAGATGGTGAAGACCGAGCTTAAGAGAAAAATTGTGTTGCATCTTGGGCTTGTCTGCTCACATATAATGAGTTTTCTAGCAATTGATCATTTGCTTCACAAGGCAGGCGTTAGAAAGCATGATTTGGCCAAATTTCAATACAAGAATAAGGCGTTGCGGGGTTGGCCTGGAGATGTGTTTTTCATGTTGAAGAACGGAACTGAGAGATTTCTGTCAAGAGAATACAGAACACTCATTGTGCCCTTCTTCACTCCCTGGCGATGTAAAATGTGTTATGATCAAGTCAATGAGTTTGCTGATCTCTCTTTTGGCGATGCATGGCTTCCAGAGGTCATGCATTGTAAGAAGGGTATGTCAGTTTTGATGAGCAGAACTAAGGTTGGAGAAAGACTGCTTCAAAGAGCAAGAGACAAAGGTGTAATTGAGCTTCAGGAAATACCTCGAAGCAAAATTGTGCAATCACAACGAGGAGCTCTCTTTAGCAAGAAGAACCTCCTAGGAGCCCGCTTCGCCATTTCTAGACTTCTGGGCACAAATGTTCCAAAGTATAATGTTGAACTACCTAGACCAAGAAGGAGAGAGTACCTTTCAGCATTTCTTGAATATACAAACGGTCTCATGCCCTATAACGCAATCACTGGTTTCTTACTGAAACACACACCATTATCGATACTATCGCTCTATAAGTCACTAATTTCCTCGTCCTATATCAGCGGCGAAAGGGCCACCTTAGCTTGATACGTCAGTCCGGCATATATGCAATTGAGCTGATGCACGCGCAATGTTGTCGATAATATCGCGCGTTTGAAATCAGACTTCGCGTAGAGGAAGAATAGGATTGCTACCGATTTGCACGGAAACGTGATACTTGTTTTAGGAAGGTTCTCTTGCTGAAAACGTAGACTAGAGAAAAGACCGAAATGCTCACTAACCAGTAGACAACCACTTGAGTGGGAACTGAGCTTCTTATATTTACAAGAAATGAAGACGAGAAAATTACATCCATAGCCGGTGGATCCACAATTTCAAGACTGATGGTAGTATGTCCTGGCTGTAGAGGCGTTAACATGAAGTATTCAAAATGAAATCTAGACGCATAAACCATTTTTTCATCAATATCCGCTTCAATCATTAAAGGGTCATATTCGATTCGCAGGATGTATGTCCTTGGAGTGTAAGTTCGGATCGTAATAGGGATGACTGCGCCTTCTTGACCTTCAATATTGAATGGAGTATAAACTTCGAAAACATCACCGCGAATATAAACAGAAAAGGGGGTCGTTGTTAGACTCTGAATTAGAGGCTCATCTGAAAGAACGAACTTCACGGTGTACAGTGAAGCACTATCATCGGGTATGACATTTAAAACAAGCCAGTACTTTTCTTCATCCAGAATTAGCAAGGATTGCAATGACTTTCTGGTTCCATTCACTTTGATTTCACTGGGCACAAGATTTCCCGAGCCTATCGCGAGGTTAACTGGGAAGTTTTCGCTTGAATTGATATTTATTGTTCCCTCGTTTCTGTTCGGGGAGAAATACTCTTCCACGATTCCTTTTTTGGTCATTTCGGATGGTTGAAAGACGGAGAGCTTGAAAAACCATGCATTGAACCTATACAGAATCAAATTAACCTCCAGTAGAATTGCATTTGGAGGGAATCTATAGATTATCGTATTGCTGCGTAGCAGCGAATTGGTCATGTCGATGACAGTCTTGTTGTTTAATGTTATCGCACATTTCTTCACAGCCTTTGTGGACACACTTATCTTTAAGGTCCCTTGAATGGAGGTCTCACTTTCCAAGATTCCAGACAGATTGAACAAAGTCTCACGAATGTGGACTGCCTCATTCTCTCGTCGTTCCTCCTTGTCGTAGCTTGGCTTTAACGATCCCTCAACTATGACGTTTACACTTTCACCAGGTATTCCAGAGAAACGCAGAGAACTTGAAAAAGGGAAACTCATTATCGGTGAGTTGACCATTTCTTGATTTACCATAAATGGTTGCTCATGAACAAGGACATAATGGAACTTAGCGGTCACATCGGTAATCTCCTCAAGATTGAACGGAGGTCTCGAATAGATTTCTCCACCTACCAGTAGACCATCCAGCCAGGCTGACGATAAGTTAAGAGCTGAGAGGGAACCAGAAAGAGGCAGTTGCGTGAACCATGGACCATAGGTAGAATTGTACCTCATCGCATACCGAGGATATTCTGGATATTCTTTTGTATAGCCCCAGCCTAAGAACCACTTACTCAAACTGAAGTTGTTCTCTGAATAATGATCCGAAATCTCGACAGATACGTACTGACGGTTGCCTTTTGGGTCTCTCAGCTGTAGAGAGATGCCAATGTAGGCTTCACTGCTATTGTAGGTGCTACCAGTGGATAAGGCGAGTGAAATGAAGTCGCTTTCCGAGATCTGCACAGAATTTGAAAACGTTAAATTGTAGACGGCGATCGCAGCGGCATACTCTGACGAAGCATTAAGGAACAGCAACCATTCATCATCTATGCTTCGCAACGAGTAGTTTCCGACCGAAGCTTTCCTAGCCAATGTAAAGCTGAATTCTGAATTGAATCTCTCGGTCGGTTCAAACCCTCTCACCACATCTATGACCGATCTTTTCGGATCCATCTGTGAAGACAGATCTACAACAGAAAAGTTTGATGGAACAATCGTTAGATTCTGAATCGTCGGCAGTGTAATGTTTGATCTCGTCCACAGTTCACTGGTCTCTGTATTGGCCTCAACTTCGGTTGTCATATCTGTTGAAGAACCTACACTATAGATTTCGGAGAACAGAGTAGTCAAGACCAGAATTACAAGAATGGAAAAGAGACTTTTTTTCATCGTCATATTTATCTGCAATTGCACAATCCGCCCAAGCTATAAAATGCGGTTTCTCGGTTCTACGTTGTCACCTCATAGATAGCGTAGTAAGGAGTACGTTGCGTAGGTACATAATGGGACACCTTAAGTTCATGGATATTGACTAACCCTTCGTGTTGGTCAAAATATTCTTTGCCAATGAAAGGTGTCGTGGTAAAACAGAATGGTGAAATCACAACATAATCTACATCAACTTCCAGAGGATCGCTTTGTCCAATATATACATTAACAGGATATATATTCCACAGCTGCCAAAGCGGTTTCTCCGAGGTTATGCTGAATAACGGTTCTCTGCCGGTGATTGACACGAAGAAGAACTGGAAGTACTGATCCATCAGGATCTTACGATCTCTTGGGATGTTCTCATTTATCCATCGAATCATAGCCAGATCATCTTCATGGATCTCCAAATCGGCTGCCAGCACTGCCCCTCGAGCAGGTGAAAAAAAGACTACGTAGCTGTAGAGAAAGATGAAAGAGAACGTGAGTACCAATAGGGCGAGGCCGCTGGAACTCTGTTTCGACAAGCCAACTCCAATCCTGATCGATTTTCCCTGCTTTCTGAAACGTATGTGCGGAACAGCAGCAAGCAATGACAAAGAAGCTCCAACCAGAGTTGACCCAAACATTATCAGAGGCCCACTGAATCGCTGAGGCACAAACGCTAGACCGAACAAAGGTTGAAACAATCCAAATAATCCAATAAGAGCGCACGAAAAAATCAGTATGAACGAGGTGGACCTTCGACGAAACAGGTAGACAAGTCCAGGAACACCTATGACTATGAGAGGCAATATCTCTCTCGAGAACCCTGAAAAAACATCAACAAAGAAATCCCAACCCTTCGACGGCGAAGTCCACAAGGATCTACTGTAGCCAAAGAACATCTCATAAAGAGTCTGTAGGCCGCTCTGGGTATACACGTACTTGAAAGGATTTGTGACATTGATTAAAAAGGGTACAGTCACAACTGAGGAAAGACAAAAGGCCAAGACTGCCATCTCCCCAAAATTGACGACTAAAAACTTTTTTCTAAACCTTATCAGAAGTAGCAGAAAATCGAAAACTATAATGCTCACAAACATTAGACCAACAGCCAAGTGATACAAGAACAACGCAATGACGAGAAGGGGAGCCAAACTTACGCCTTTGTTCTTATTGCTTAGAATGACTTCATGGATATATGCCAACGCGAACGGAAGAATCGATAGGGCAACCCACATGGGATGGAAATACCAGAAGTAGTTTTTCAAGCCAGCGTTGTAAATGGGTGGTCCTGCGATGAATAGTACAGCGCTTATGAAAGACGCTGTCAGGCTTCCAGTGATATGGCGGGTGAAATAGAACATGCTCATAGGAAACACGGCGCCCATCAAAGTCTGCGCTACAATGGCGGTAGTTAACAGGTCTAATCCTGTCAGCAGAGATAGCTCAGCATAGAGAAAATGATGAAAATTACTCAATACGTTAATATTCGGTTGAAAAACCAGTTTTCCTGTCGAGATCATGCCGTTAGCCACGTACATGTGGTTGTAAATGTCGTAGCCACGAGGGGCAACAACGCCCAAAGCAGCTTGAGCATAAAGGCCTACGCCCACCGCTATGGCACCGAAAAAGGCCATTCCGAGATAGAACGCGTTCTTTTCACCCTCGACAGCTTGCCCTTCCTTTTTGACTGTTGGATTTTTGTCGCAGAAATAGAGCAAAGGTAGAGAAAAGAGAAGCAAGGCTAACAGCGTAGTGTGGGAAGAAAGAAGGGTGACTGCTTGCACTAGATTTCCAATCAACGGTAGCACACAGAGGCTCACGAGAACAGTGTAGATTATCGGGGTTGTAAAGTCCTCTTTTCTGTTACGAAGCACAAATCTAGTGACGCTGTACCCGGGAAGAAAGAAGAACAACAAGCCTAGAACAGCCTTGAAGATTGATTCTGGAGAAAGAATGTGTATAACAGCTAGGACAGATAGAACGATTATATCCAAGAACTGGCGGATCTTGTGAGTCGGTTTGTGCTGATTCTGGCTCATTCTAGAATCCCTTGAAGAGTTTCCATCAATTTCTTGGCTGTTTTGACCCTATTAAACGTATTCACGGCTAGGCTTCTCGCTCTTTCGCTCATGTCTCTTCGTTTCTTCTCGCTCAAATTGCAGAACTGTCTTATTGCAGATGCTAGTTCGATGCTGTTGAGGGGTTCTGCGATGTATCCAATGTTATGCTTCTTAATGAGCGAGGCCAATTCGGAATCTTCTGAAGTCGTTGCTATTACTGGAAGTCCTGAGGCACAG
>Ga0209636_10001838_pt1 | contig 21476 bp, 20 predicted proteins | sample DeeMarSWOR152_54_FD_187464 | JGI IMG/M metagenome (GOLD analysis project Ga0209636, IMG submission 187464) | Marine sediment microbial communities from White Oak River estuary, North Carolina - WOR-1-52-54 (SPAdes) (version 2) | ecosystem: Environmental > Aquatic > Marine > Intertidal zone >...
ATTCTCCATCAATGAGTACATAGTATACTCCATCCACTTTTTTCCAGCTGTAGCGGTCTCCATTACTGAAGGAAACAGATCCACAGATTTTTTCTCCTTTTGCATTTAAAAATGTTACCATGAGAAACACGTCAAGGCTATCTGTCATACCAACCGATATCACAAATCCTGCCACTTGATCCAAGAATCCTTCAAGGTGTTCAAGTAAATCCAAAATATTCTTCAATGTCTGTAGTTTGAGGGTACCTTCTATCTTTAATTCTGTTAATATACCTGCAGTTTTTATGGCATTGAGTGCTGCAGAAACCTTATTTAGTACAATAAAAGCAAGAAAGACAGCTTTTGCACCAAATGAAGCTATTTCCTCAGCTCAAGTCTTTTCAATGTCCTTATCCACAGTAGAATATAAGGATATACGGTACTCTTTCCACAATTTACCCTCTGGAATAATGAGAATTAGGTAGTTTCCCTTTATCTTGACCTTCTCAATCTTGCACTACTGAGAAGACAGCCCGAAAGATTATTGACTTTTTCTCACCAGGGTATGGTTTGTCTATCGATTCATATTCTCACCTTTGTAAGATACTTTTTCTTGTCCATCTGTTACTATGGGGGCTACCACTCTTTTCAATGTATCGTCCCGGAAGTAATTGTCAGGCATGAGTTCCCTTGACTATCTCCATTTTGTATCATTGTGTTTTCCTCTTGAGACACGTATTTAACTCTAGGTATGTCAATATTGCACGTTGAACCCGGGATAGAAAAATGTAATAAAAGAAGGTCATGTTAGAGGCCGCATCTACCTCCCATATTCAGCCAAAATTCCCCCAAAATTGTAGCAATAGCCCAACTCGTGAAGAGAGAGCCAATTCGCTTTCCTCATAAGATATATTTCTTCCAATGCAGTCATTCTTCAGGTTGTTGATAAAATCTTTCTTCTCGGAGAGCCACTTAAGATCATATACCTTTTTCTTGCATTTTCCGTTGTCTTCAAACACAACGACCAACTTTCTTTCTCCTTCCAGAGAAATAGATTGGATGTGATCCCATAAAAAGGTATGTTTCTCAAAATTCAGAATAAGCTTGTCATCGCTCATTGAGACGAATGACTTTTGCCTTATCAGGCGATATGTTTTTCGCATATCTCAAAAATTCAGAATAGATACCGCGATGAAAGGCCAGATTGGGTCAGGAAAAGCCTTTTCTATGATATAAGCAAGAGCGTAGTAGCCGCCAAAAAAACCCAAAGTGCGTTCCACTAGGTAGGGTATCCATCCTGCAATGAAAGTACGTTTTCTCACATCCTTGAAATAGCTCTCTTCTGACATACTAAGATTCACTCTCCGGTGGTAGTTCATCTCCAGGTTTCCAATAGGGATCCTCTACTGGAACCCATTCTCCATCAATGAGTACATAGTATACTCCATCCACTTTTTTCCAGCTGTAGCGGTCTCCATTACTGAAGGAAACAGATCCACAGATTTCTTCTCCTTTTGCATTTAAAAATGTTACCATGAGAAACACGTCAAGGCTATCTGTCATACCGACCGATATCACAAACGCTGCCACTTGCTCCAAGAATCCTTCAAACCACCGGGCAAATCCATACGCTAGAGCTGTTTTTCCACACCCTCCCATGCCGTTTATTACAATCCAGGGATGGTCACTTTCATATAAAGCACGTTCAATCTGTAACAGATCATAATCTCTGCCTACAAATCCAAACTGTCCTTCTGGACACACTTTTTGAGCTGACAATATCACACGCTCAGCATCGGAAATATCTCTTTCTTCAACAGTTTCAATTGGAGTATACCCGTATTCTTTCTGGTACAAAACAGGGATCATCCAGTCCTGGAGCTTCAAAGGGCCTACCACAGAATCTCTGTATGGATCTGCATATAGCATCCGTCTTCCTGAAGCCACAGCTTCAGAGAGTAATTTCTGATCAATTAAAGCCTCATAGAATTGATGCATGAACTTGGCAGCAGCTGTGCTGTATACAGAATAGGACATGGCCACCACACCTTCAGCACCTGAAGCAACTAACTGTGAAGCTACAGATGAATAGGGATCTCTCCCTTCTCTCGCTGATTGACATGCATTCAAAACAAACAAAGGGACTCTACAAGTGGCTAACTCCTGGCCCAGTTCTTCACTGCTCACAGGGTGTCCTCCCCCTCCTTTTTCCTCAAATAACAAATACCCAGAACCCCTTTGTGCAGAAGGCTCACGTCCAAAGATGCCGTGTCCATCAAAGTGGACTACATGGTAGTACCCTTTGTTCTGGTGTAACCTCTTCACCAGCTCATCAAAGGTAGGAGGACGCAAAACCTCCAGTTCAACAGATCTTCTTAAAGGATGTAGTGCCTCCAATACTGGACGGGCCACTGTTTGCAAGGGAATATCTCTTTCTCCTTCAGGTAACACTCTGAGAAATCACTGATACCCAGAACCAGGGGAGATGATCCAATCACGTGTAATATTGGCTTATTTGAATTCTCCTCTCAGCCACACGTAATAGACATCTCTTCCATTACCAGTAAGAATGTACCGATATGAAGTTGTTCCCTTGTTGATATCAGGTAAATCGTGATTCAGATTTTCTTCATTCAGTATCTGCAAAAGCTCGCGATACTTGTTGATCATCTTGGATAATTTTTTCTGTCTAGCCCAATGAAAAATCTCCGGATATAATATCTTAATAGCTCTAATACATCTTTCATTAGAGATTTCTTTGAAATTTTCCTTAATAAACCTCTTTAATTCTTGAACAATGTATTCATAAACTTCTTGTATCTTGTCTCTTGTGTAGCGAAATTCTGATCCAATTCGTACATAGAATCTCCCAGAATTACGTTTGTCAATCTGAATATACCTAGGCTGGATAGCTTTTACTCTTGAGATAATCTTCTGATTTTTTGTCCCCAATACAGCAGCTAAATCGCTAGTACTTGGGTTCTTTCCTGATTCTTCTTTTTTGATAAACACCTCAATCACAATATCCAGACATTCTCTGTAATCATATCGTGGATGTTTTGACCTTATGTAATCTGAGAATTCCTGAGCAATCAATGATACGGGCTTTTTTGGAAGATCGCTAGTGTATGTTGGCATTCTTATCACCTTCTGAATTTTTTGTTTCGGGTAGTTTTTCGATTCATTCCTTTCACTTCTTTCGTTTGGGTTTTTTCTTATTCTTTCTCTTGAGTATACTTTCTTTTAGGTATCTTCACTATATAAAGGTTTCGCTCAATATGGGATATAGGAAGTATTTTTATGATTTTCATCCATTATTACATATGGCTTTATATCATATATCATTATTCAATCGAGATATGACAGATAAAGAAAAAGAACTGAAGCTAACGCTACCGAAATCTTTATAAACAACTACTCCAAAAACAGCATGGTCATATCTATATTGCTTTTGGAGGAGGAGCACCTGTAATAAGGTTCTGCTCCTCATCATGTTTTATCTCCAACCATATTTAAAGATGTCAGATAGAAACCCCTTAACCTAATGAAATTATCACTTTTTGGAGATTGTAACCCTATACATCTCCTTCTAACGATCACCGATAGTTTTATATAATAATGATTATCAACTATCCATATGGAACCTGAAAACAGTTGCGAAGTAACTTTTAACTCAGGATGGCATGCTTCTGAAAAAAGAATAGAAAATCTACTGAGCACATATTTCAGAAAGAAAGGGTACAGAGTAGCGCAACACTGTTGTCAGGACCAATTCGATCTGGCTGCAGCTGAGTTGAATGGATCAAAGATAGAAACTCTTATCGGAATAGAAATGAAATCTAAGGATGACACTCTTAGGAGACTAAACAATCAGATGATTGAATACATCCAGATATTTGATCTTATATATGTAGCACTGGAGGCCCAACAGCTTCCTATATCACTTCCATCCTTTGTGGGGGTCATCAATATTTCAGATGACAGTATTACCCTGGAAAGAGAAGCTCAGAGAATAGGAAGAGCACTCTTTCCTTGGTGCATCACGGATTCAGCCCTTACCAGAACTATTAAAACCTCAAACGGAATACAGAATAGGTATATAGAACTAAAAGCGTATCTTTCTGTATTGGATGATTTGAGGAGGAAGTTTCTGTACAATTGTATTTTCTGGAACGACCCTCTACCCCTTACCGATCAGGAAAAAAAGGTAATTGACTTCATAGAGCAAAAATTTTCCTCAATTTCTGAGATGGGGCTCTTCGCACATGAATGTGGAAAAGCGAGAGTAGTGGGAGAATAATATGGAAAACAGAGATACTGAACCAAGAGTGAGACACATCAGACTTCCTGTGAAGGAAGATACAGAAGAGAGACCTCGCCGATGGAGTAGTAAGAAAAGTGAAATAATTCCAGAAAGAGATTATACAGAGGGTGTAAATAAAATTTCAGAATCTTCCTTCAAGTTAAAAGGTAAAAAAATAAATATTTTCAAAATTAAATTGACAGGAAAACCTACATCTACTAAAATAGATGATATTTTCAAATGGTTTAAAGCAGAACCTACTGCATATCTCTCTCCCCAAGAAATCTTGCTTAGGTCTTCATCAGATGATTTCAACAAAAAAGCGGTCAAATTAAAAAAGAAAGCAAGAATACTCATAAGGACCTTTGTTGAGGAGGTAACAATACTCAAATCTAAAGATAAAATGAGTGAAAAGCTATCTGATATCATTCTTCATGGGGAAAATTATTTGGATAAATTGAAACTGATCATAGTCTTAGTCCCTGGATTTGATGAAGGTGAAATTCAGGATCTTCTGGGGCAAATTTCATCTCTGATCTCTGAATCCAGCCATTTGGAAATATTAGATCTAGAAAATGGAATCCTTCTCTCTTCAGTCAATGTAGAAGAGGCAAGATCTTTGGTGAAAAAACCATATGTCTTCCAAATTTCAGAAGATGTAGAAATGCAGCCTTCTGAAGCGGTAAAACCCTTTAAGACACCTCCAGATGTAATTCCCCCTAAAGAAGATGATCCTCTTGTCTGCGTGATTGATACAGGTGCTGACCCAAAAACACTAGGTAATGCACTGATTGAATGTTTGCATGAAGATTATTTTGTTGATGGGATAGACACGCATGGTCACGGAACTCAAGTTTCAAGTGTGGTGATCTGGGGGCAAGACATGTTCTCTGAGAAAGATCAAGTCACTGGAAAATGCAGGGTCATATCTTATAAATTCAATAGAAATGGGCCAATTTCATTGTTATATCGGGCAGTTGATAATGCATTTAAGAAGTTTTCTCCATATGTAAGAATATTTAACTTATCTGCGAATATTTACAATCCAAAAGAGAAATTTGATGAACTTACAGCAATTCTAGACCGAAAAATACAAAGAAAAAATGCTATCCTGGTTAATTCTGTGGGGAATATTCTTGAGCATAATATAGAAAAAATTGTAGCAAGCCAGAAATACCCAGAATATCTCCTACTTTTTAGTATTCTCCCTCCAGCTGATGGAAATAATATCGTTGCTGTGGGCTCCTATGCTATGAAACCGTCAAAAAACATGGCAAAAGAATTCGAAATCTCTCCCTATTCACCGCTTGGCAAGGGTAATTCCACACATAAAGAATCTCAGAAGCCCGATATCCTTGTAAGAGGTGGAAATTATGAATTTGAAAACGGGAAAATCATGAAACTACCCGAACTGGGCGTCCCCGTCATTGGGTTGAACAGAGAATTTTCAAGGAAGTTCGGTACCAGTTTTGCGGCACCCCTTGCTGCTTCATTACTTGCACAGCTCTGCTCTTTCTATCCAGATATTTCAAATTCAGAAACATTAAGAGCGTTACTAGTTTCTGCCTCTGAATTATTGAATACTGGGTCAGAATTTACTTTTCAATTAAAAGACGAAGAGAACCTTTTCTTTTCAAAAAATCATCTCACATACTACGCTGAAGGTATTCTACCCGCGAGAATTGAATATATCCAAACGATTAGAAAATTTAGATACATGTATAATCAAGTTAATTTTTTCGTCCCAGGAGAGGCTAAAAATGTCAGAATAATCACAGTTCATTCTGATGATCTTCCTGTCTCTAAGCTGGGATTTCTGGGCTCGATTCTGAAAGTTGACGTATACAGACCGGAGCGTCTCAAGAAATTGAGTCAAAATGATGCAGAGATATGGCGTTTGAATAGAAATACGCCAATTAACTTTGCAGATTTTCCTGCAACGCAGGGTACCTGGAATGTGAGACTCACAATCGAATCTCCAGACCTTTCAAGAAGCTTGACGAATACACTAATGGTTCGGTATGGTTTAGTTATCAGAATGAATCTTCAAGAGAAAAGAACTACTCTTCTCCACTCCATAAGGGAAACTGTTATTAGCAGAATGGACACATTTTGATGCGATTCACAGATTAAAGGCTAATAAATCGAATATCTCTTTAAAAATTTATTCTGGAACAATTCTTTTTTTCTTATTCACATTGTGAACACACACCGATTTCTTTATAAACGATTTCCGCTGCAGATATGAACTGAATAAGGCTGAACACAACAAGATGCCTGCCATTGCTTCAAAAATCCCAATAATCGTGAGGACTTTGTTCCTCACGGTGCGATCCTGATGATTTAGTGTAATGTGCATTATTTCATGAGAGTGTTATCGCGCCCTTCAAGTTTACAGAGCTCATTGTAATGTTTGTTGATGACAGGGAGACACCAAAAAGAACGAATAATGAGGAAGAATCAAAAGGAACTCAAAAGCTCGAGAAGAGTAACATTTATAAACTTTCAGTGCATATTATATTCTTGTGGGCAATATGCATCCAGGAATAGCCAAAAGAAAGCCTAGTATTTGGACATTTTGTCTTTCACCCTTTCCTGGATTTAATCTGCTGTAAGTGGTGTCTGTCATGAGACATAATATTCTCTGCCAGGCTTTCTACAGTGAAGTCGTACCCTGATTTACGTAACTGTTCTGCAGTCAGCCCTGCAAGGAAGTTTGTGTAGGTTTTCCTGTTCTTTCTGACCTCCTTTATGATGTCATCCCTCGTGTGGCTTTTTCTCTTTGCAGCTTCTCTGGCATTGAACTGATCGAAATCAGAAAATCCAGGAAGTTCTTCACCATTCACCATTTTTGTGCTCATCTCCACAAACACTAAATCCCATGCAGCCACGTGCGAGAGAATGTCCTTTGCTGTCCATACGCCTGTGATTATCTGTGTCTCAAATTCCTCTTCGGTTAATAGTTCTGTTTCCTGAATAAGCTTTTCAATGGATTGTTCCATTTTCTGTAATAACTCGTTTTTCATTAGTAAACATGGGTCAGCTCCCTTAAAAGGGTTAACGTACACTGTCATTTTTTGTGCTTTTCTCACTTTCGTTACACGTGTAACAGCTTTTTAGAAGTTTTTGATGGAAAAAATGAAAAAATGAATTTGTGGTTGGACTTGTGAATACATATGTATTGTGTGAAGGCATAAGGCCACATTTCATTTTATATAATTCTTGTGATAAAGGGTTCTCAGGCTCTGGTGCCACATCTATCTAACTGATAAATCATCCTGTTGACAGTTCACAAAGAAATTTCTGTTACACATGTAACATGAACACTAACTAACAGACAACTCCCACGTTCTGTAAAATATATAAACTCTCACTAATAACAAAGGGTATGCCTGCCAATGTGACACCAGAATACCTGGCTGCAGAAGAAGAGTACAGAGAAGCAAAAACCTCCAAAGAGAAGTTAAGAGCTTTGGAAAAGATGCTCACATTAATTCCAAAGCACAAAGGTACAGAAAAAATGCAGATGCAGATAAAGAGAAAAATATCTAAGATCAAAGAAGAAATGGAAACAAAAGCCAGGAAAACAAGCCACGGTCCCACCTTCAACGTAAGAAAGGAGGGAGCTGCCCAGGTAGCATTGGTGGGTCTTCCCAACTCGGGGAAGTCACTGATTTTGAACAAGCTGACCAATGCAGATATTCCCGTGGACAACTATCCGTTCACCACCACAATGCCCACACCAGGCATGATGGAATACAAAGACGTTCAGATCCAATTGGTGGAGATCCCTGCAGTGATCAAGGATGTCTCTTTAGGAAAGGGGTTCGGTCTCCAGATTTTGAGTGCTATCAGAGCTGCAGATGTAGTGGCCTTAATCATTGATTTGTCTCAAAATCCGTTAGAACAAATGCAAGTGATCCTGGATGAGCTGGAGAAGGGTGGGATTAACCTGAATGAAGAACCTTCTGATTTAGAAATTGTGAAGAAAGCTGAAGGAGGTATTGACATCAGGGGGAAGCAGTTCTTCCACGGTGATGAACACGCTTTGAAAGAGTTGCTGCTCAAGGAAAAGATTCACAATGCACTCATTGTCTTTCGAAGTGATACCACTCTGGAGCAGGTTGTAGATATATTAAATGAGTCTGTAGCTTTCAAACCAGCCATTATCCTGGCCACCAAAGGAGATAGTAAGAACAGCAAAAGGAACTTCGCCTTGCTGAAGAAATATTATGGCGAATATGATATTGTCCCTGTCTCAGCTGAAAAACAGATAAATTTAGAGCACGCTCAAGAAGCCATCTACCAGAGGCTAAACTTTATCAGGGTGTACACCAAAACCCCCAAAGAAGAGGTGGCTTATCCCCCCATTACGATGAAACCCCATTCCACTGTTTACGATGCTGCAGGCAGAATCCACAAGCAGTTCCAGAGAAAATTCAAGTACGCCAAGATTTGGGGTCCTTCAGCAAAGTACGATGGTCAGAAAGTGGGATCAGATCACATCTTGCAGGATGGAGACATTGTAGAAGTACACATTCGCTAATAAAGTTTGTCCAGAATGTGATTTTATGCATTATGTGCATTATTAGTTCTGCATAACCGTGTGCATCAGGCTATTGGGTTATCGATCTTCTGTAATTTCAATTATCCAATCTAAGAAGAAACAATTTAAAAAAAGAAGAAAAAAGAAAGAAAATTTTTATGCTGGTGGAATCTCAGCATAGATGGTCTTGACATCCACACCTCTGCGAATGTTGTATGCATAGTACAGCAAGAAGATGACCAGACCAGCAGTCATCCAGACAGCGCAGTATACCAGGTCTTTCAGTCCCAGACCAGCTCCAGCAATGAAGAGCAGCACGAAGTTCGATCCAAGGCCAGCAACACCTGCAATTGTCATCAACGGTACACTGGTCTTGATACCCTTGGACATCATCCACAAGCCAACGATTAACCAGACAATCCCAAGGAGCGTCATGAAGATGCCCCAGAACGTGTGGAAGCCGACGATCACCAGTACGAGGATCAGGAAGATGATACTGCAGATCACCAAACCAGGTGCTCCAGGTATTTCCCACTTGATACTCCTGTCGTACACTTCTCTCCGTACGTAAGGCGTTATGGCAGCAGCTAAACATCCGAATATCACAGCAAAGATATACAGCATAGTTGTTTCCATAGCTGCCGTCCATGCTCCTCCATGGCAGATCACCACACCAACGAACCCACCAATAGTGGTAACAATGATAGCCCAGTGGGGACTGTGGAACCTGTCATTAACTTCAGCGATCTTCTCCGGGAAGAACCTGTCAAAGGACCATGAGAATACCAGTCGTGAACACACCAAGAAGAATGCAGGAATGTCGTTAAGCAGCCAGATAGCTGCTGACAACGCCATGACCATCTGCAACGCATGCTGTCCAGGAGCCAGTGCTGCAGCAAAGGTTGGTAACAATGGCGATGGATAATTGGGCACTATAGCTTCCAGTTTGTCGGGAACTTCATATGCACAGAAAGCGTACTGCGGGATAAAGTCTCCAAATGCTCTGTACACCATGACACCAATGAATGCGTAGTAGAAGATGATTAATACAGCACTGATAGTAATCGACCACACCATACCTTTGGATGGGTTCTTGATCTCACCACCCATGTAGGCTGCTGCAGTAAATCCAATGTACGCCCAGACAGCGCCGATAGCAGCCATACCTGTATTGTAACCGCTGAACCCTGCTGGCACCCAGCCCGATGCTCTCGCTAGATCCGCAACTTTTTCGTAAGTCCCTGCACCGTAGGTCTGGTTCCAGAGATCTGGTGCGCTTGCTGGCGATCTTGCCAGGAAGAAGACGATCATGACAAAACTTCCGATGACACCAAGGACTAACCCAACGTTGATGATAGCACCGTAGATCCGTGCTCCAAAGAGAGTAACAGCAGCAGATATGACGACAATGAGCATACCTACCCAGAAGCATGTCCACGTACCTTCTTTCAGTACGTTTGCCATGTTGGCAGCAAACTCACTTCCTGTGGCCTGATTTGCAATTCTGAATCCAAGTCCCCAAAAGTCAACATCATAGTAAGCGATGATACCTAAAGACATAATCTCTGTAAACCAAAAGCCCCAGCTCGTCAAGAACCCTAAAACAGGGCTGACACCTCTGGAAATGTAGATGTAGTCACCACCTGTTCGGGGCATACTGACGGCCAGCAAAGTGTAAGCTATAGCTGTCATGAGCACTGGAAGACCAGCGAGAATATATGCCAAAGGAACATTTGCACCTGGGTTCTCGTAACTCGCCAAAATCAACAGCTTGTTAATACCTCCACCAATGGTGTGTGTCAGTGGAATAGCGATAGCAGTGAAAAGACCGATCTCTCTGACTAAGCCTGATGCTCTCCTCGTGAATACTATGGGTTCCTCTTTCGCCATATTCTTTCCTCCTTTTTTGTGTATTGTCGACACAGCGTTCGACACATATAGTGCTCAAAATGACTATATAAAACTTTCGGTTTTCTGTGTTTTTTCCTGGTTAACGCAAAAAGATATGTTCGGGATTTTGTCTTTTATTTTGATGAAATTACGGATATAATTCATTTTATCGTATTATCTTCGGAATATATGTGAACCCATATTTTTTTGTGCACATTTCACTACAGTCTCGCAGTTAGAGGGCTTCAGCATATAAAATATAAGAATAGCACGTGAAATGCTCAGAAGTATGGCTAAGGAAATAACAGTACGTATAGAGATTGCAGGTATTTGATTTTGTGTCATTAGTGTATAATGAACGTTTTTCGATGCTTCAAGCCACAAGGAATGTACTTTCGTGATGGGGTTAGCCTCCACAGGGTTGTGTGAGCCATTGCAGGGACTCTCAAATTTCGGAGGATGGAATCTCCTTGGATTTGTAAATTGTCCTTTTATAGTTGAATTGTTGACAAAATGATAATTTGTCAGAAATGTTACACGTGTAACACATTGGCCTTTAAAGACGTGACAACCCCCATTGTAGAAAGATATATAAAGGAAAGGGATGACATCAGTGAGATGTTTAGCAGAATAAAGCGTTCCATTTTGAATATCGATGAGGAGCTGGAGAATCTTGCGCAGTTAATTTCAGCAATTGATTCATTCAGAGTTGGGATGGGAGTGAATGTAGAAGTGTTGAGAGAAAGAGTCCGCAAGTTACGGGGTCCCTACAGAATGGAAAACTGGCCACAGGTCTACAAGGATATGGAAGAAATCAGAGATTTGCCCCTTGAGAAAGAACCACGAACCAGACTGTATATGAATATTTTCGTATTTCTGCGATATTTGGTAAAGCAATTTTTTCTTATCGTAGGTATTGTGCTCTTCATCTTCTTGCTGAGTTTCCGGTTCCCTTTCGGCTTAACCTTGAAACATTTGCAGTACATCCTGTATGCGATAATAGGCATATGGGGTGCTATGACAGTAGTCCGCGCGTATGCGAGAGACAAAATGAAGATGTTCTATTACCACCACCAAAAAGACTACAAAAAGAATGAAGAACGGCTGCAGAAAGCAGCTCAGGATTTAATCCACAAGATGGGAAAGCTGGCTACAGAGAAGGGACAAAATCCAAAGCGATACAGGTTTAATATGTACCAGAAGGATTACAAGAATATTACCATTCTAAGAAAGCCCGGGTGGCTCAGAGACTTTTACGTCGTTGCAGTGAAGAAGAGGTAGTACATGCAGGAGAGGCACATGAACTGGATCTATCTATTAGGTAACCGATTATACTGCAGGTGATTCTGTGAGGGGTACACTCATCGAGTCTCAGGTGGTTTTTGCTGACGAACCTGGCATGTCTAAACTGCACAGTAAAGGGTTTTACGGAAAGGTTCAGGAGAAAAAACTGTATCTCAACTTTCTGGAAGCTCTATACTTAATGGAAAAGGAGAAAATTGAAGTGGAGTACCAAGGGGAGGTCCTCACCTTTTCTGAATTACTGGAGATTGCCAGATCTGAGGCAGAATTTGATATTCGTTACTTCGTCTACAAGGATTTGAGAGATAAGGGACTGATCGTAAAAACGGGATTCAAGTATGGGTGCCATTTCCGGGTGTACAGAAAGGGGCCTGAAGAGCATGCAGAGTATCTGGTGCACGTGATACCAGAAAAGAGGGAATTTCAAACGTATGATATTGTGAAACACTGTCGGTTGGCACATTCAGTGAATAAGGTGATGATTTTTGCCTTTATTGATGAAGAGGGAGATATCACGTATTATTCAGTAGAGAGAATGAGGATGTAACCATGATAATCACCAAAGTGAAAGCACGTCAGATTTTAGATTCCCGTGGCTATCCCACGGTGGAAGCTGAAGTGCATACAGACTCTTGCTTTGGAAGAGCTGCTGTCCCTGCTGGAGCCTCCAAAGGAGAGAAAGAAGCATATGAGTTACGAGATGGAGAAGATAAACGCGAAAAGAATAAATTCCGAAAGGAACATCGCAAGAAAGAAGTCAAGGAAGCAGTTAGAAATGTGAATGAGATTATCCTTGGTGTCATAAAGAACAGAGACGTTGAAAACCAGAGAGAAATTGATGATGCTATGATAGAACGGGATGGGACTGAAAACAAATCTAACCTGGGAGCCAATGCAATTTTAGCAGTTTCTTTAGCAGTGGCGCGATGTGCTGCCAAATCTTTGAATAAACCCCTGTATTCGCACCTGAGCGAAATTTTTTGTCTAGATGGAGGAACTGCTCTACCAGTGCCCATGTTTAACATTATTAATGGAGGAGCTCACGCTCCCAATAAGCTGGATTTCCAGGAGTTCATGATTGTACCAGAGGGTACTTCAGATTTTAAAGAAGCCTTAAGAATAGGGTCAGAAACCTACCACGAACTGGAGAAAATTCTGGGAGGAAAACAGCCATTAGGAGATGAAGGAGGATTTTCCCCCCAAATGAATAACGTTTTTGAACCTTTGGATGCCATACTCAAGGCAGTAGAAAAACTGGAATACGAAAAAGAGGTAAAGTTAGCTTTGGATTGTGCACCTTCTTACTTCTACAAGCCGAGAGGGGGAAGATACCTCCTTGAAGGAAGACCATTAACTCCAGATGAACTGATAGATTTCTACAAAGACCTGGTAGAAATGTATCCCATCATATCCATTGAAGACCCTTTGGTTGAAAAAGACGTTAAAAATCTCAAGGAAGAAGATATTAGGGAATTCCAGAAGATTACCAGGGAATTAGGAGAAAAGATCAGGCTGGTAGGAGATGATTTGTTTGTTACTGATCCAAAACGTCTGAAAAAGGGAATTGAACTGAAAATATATAATACATTATTGTTAAAGGTGAACCAGATTGGTACATTGTCAGAAGCAGTGGACGCAGCTTCAATTGCTTTCAAAAATCAGTATCAAGTGATAGTATCCCACCGATCAGGCGAAACTGAAGATACGTTTATCTCACACCTGGCAGTAGCTCTAAACTGCGGATGGATCAAAGCGGGAGCACCTGCAAGAGGAGAACGTACAGCAAAATACAATGAATTATTAAGAATTGAGGAAATACTCGAGGAGAAAGCCAGACACAGAACGAACCCATGAATGATTTCACTTGTTAATTGTTACCTGTTGATTATTCCAGAGAACATATACACAGTAACAACAATCTCAAGATCTGAATTATTTTCTCCTGTCTCATTTTTGTTACACGTGTAACAATTTATTTGCTTTTTTATCATTTTCTGGATATTTCTGCTATTCAAAGAGGTTGAAAACAATTAACACGGAATTTGGCAAAGATATTTAAAATCAATCTCAAATCATAAAAAAAGAAAAAAATCCAAGAGTCAAAAAGACCCCCGGATCTTGTTTCAGTGCTTCATCTCTTACACAAAGGACAGAAGAGCCTCTCATTCACCTTTTTTCCTTCGAATCCGGCCGAATTCTTTCTGTGGGTGTTGCAGATTGACACTCAACTCCTAGAGCACGTCAGCCTGCACACCAACCCACCCCTAACCGACACTTTCCTCCCACATCTCATTCTCCTCCTTCAATCCTACAAGGCTTTTTGATTAGCTACCTTTTATAGTAGATACTACTAACTATAGTAATAAGTTTATAAAGGTTTCTATCATCAACTGTCGAAGTTCTGTAAGAAAGTTAAAAGGGGTATGGAAAAGGCAAAAAAGAACGAGTTGACTTCTGACATTCAAAATTTGCTTAAAGAAGTAGATGAATTATTAAAAAAGTAAACCAATGGTGGAAAATTCTATTCTTGTACATAACCTGGCCATTAAAGCCATAGAACCCTGTAAGGCTGCAATTGATGAACTGAAGAAATTGTCAGAAGATCCTTAACTCAATTTCATCTCAACTTTCTGCGGCTCTTTGGAGTTTTTCTCCGATGTCTCCTCACTCTTATTGTCTTATACTTTCTTCCAGGTTTCTTTCTCCTGTGGCGTCTGACAGATACTGATTTTCTTACCATGCCCACTGCTCCCATCTTGCATTTATAAATCTTTGGTTTTTCAAATTGTTTGGTTCAGTAGTTATCTCAACTTGTTACACGTGTAACACTTCTCTCTTTTAATTGTCTTCTATGATTGATACTCAAAGGAATGCAGAGTTCTTAATACGTAAAATGTCGACAATCTCGTAACGTCAAAGTGGCAATGTACTGGTTTGCAATTCTGGTAAAGTCCATCAAAGGCGTAGGAAAAGGGAAATAAATAATAACCAAGATATAATTTGGCAAACCTTTTCGCGCCAGTGATTACATCTCCCGTATATCTACCACCCGCAGCGCTTTCCACTTCTCCACCAGCTCATCTTCTAACACTAAGGTATCCACATATTCCACATCTGGTGTTATCTCAAAGATGTTCTTCACCCTGGATTTGATCTGTTTTTCAATTTCTTTTTCTCTCCCCTTTTCTATACCTGCTTTCACAATTAATGCATCTAGAGAGTACGGATCTTCCGGGCTCACCCTGGTGATCACTGCCTGGTACACTTCCAGCCCCTGTATCTCTGACAGCAAATCGTCCAGTGCATTCAAATCCAGATTGGTACCCTTCACCCTGGCAATGTCAATCTTAGTAGAATAGTCACTCATTCTCCCAATAGGGCTCATAATCCGAGGAGATGTCCTCCCGCACTCACATTTTTCATACAATATACCATTTTCTGCCACATCATGCGTTAAGAACCTCAAAAATATAGTACCTCTGAAATCGATGTGAGTAAACGCTAACACGCCTCTCTCTCCTTCTCCCACTGGTTCCAGCGTTTTCTCGTCCAGTATCTCCCAGATGTGCACATCCGGGTGCAGATGGAACCCGCTTTTCGGGTTACACTCCACAAAACTGGTCTTACACTCGGATGAACCGTAACCTTCTAAAATCTTGCAGTCAGCGCCCACCTCCTGCAAGTTGTTCTGTATCTTCTTTTTCATCCCTTCTGGAAACCGCTCTCCCGCACATAACACATGCTTCAGATTCTCAAATGAAATATCGTGCCCTTCCTCTTTCATTCGTACTGCAGCCTCAGATAAATGCTTCGTATACGTGGGAACTCCCACCATGTCAGTAACCCCAAACTTATCAATGATCAATACTTGTTTGTCTGTCATGCCTGCCCCAAATCGAATGGATAATGCTCCAATAGTATCTGATGCAGCCACACACTGCCAGAATGCCATGTGCAGCCCCGCAGGGAATGCAATATGGAAGATGGAATCTTCTGTCCCTCCTGACGTCACACCAATGCGGGCTCCGCACTCTGCAAAGATATCTAAATCCTTTTTCGTATAAAAAACAGGGGTAGGCATACCAGAAGCCCTCCCAGAGGATACCACAAACATTACTGGTTTGTACTCCTCTTTTAATTCAGAGGTTACCTTCTTCATACTCATTAGCTTATCGTAAAAGACTGCTCGCAATTTCGTACTGGTAGGTAATGTCTTCTTTAAACTGACCTCAGTAGGCTGCAAGATAAAATCTTTTGGCTGTTCTATTAAATTCTCTTTTTTAGTGAAGGGGATCTTCTTCAAATCATCAAAAGATTTAATGTCCAGCGGAGACAACTTGTGTTCTTTGAACATCAGCCTGTAAAAGGGACTGTGGTGATATGCTAACCTCACCATGTTCCGCAGTTTTCGCTCCTGCATGGACTTCATTGTCGATACGTCCATGGTCTCGATTTCAGGGTTCCAGTATCTCATGGGGTTCAATTAATCAACAAGTATATAATAGTTTGGTATTTGCAGCAGATGTTATACGTGTTGTACTACGACAGGTTGTTAACTTATAAATAATTCAACTCAACTGGTAAGACCACTATTTAATAGCTTTTTTGATTAGGTCAAAACCTGTTAACCTCTGATAGAATATTCAATTTAAAGATGTTGCAGCAATTCTCTCTTCGTACTGGATCAGTATAAGGTATCATTCATGTAGGGATTGTCAATGTCGAGTGGATAAAATACCATGCCCCTTATTATCCATTTTTATTAAATTTCGCATATTTATAACAATTTCCCTGTTACACGTGTAACATGACAGAGGAAAATCAAAGACTAGACAGCTCCTTCATGTGGTTATGTGAGCAATTGCAGAACGTGCTATTCATCCAAAATTATCACACTATTTAGTTCATTTGTACAGTTAATATGCCAAAACGTACCAAGGCCAAGTTACAAGAAATTTCACTGTTTCAGTCATATTTATATATGGAAGTGTTACCCTCTATGTGATGTCCCGAGAGGAGAACATAACCTTACCTTACAGGGTAGCAAGCATGCTCTGGATGATACTGTCCCACAGACATGATTCACTTCGGTTCAACCAGTTATTTCCTCTTGTACGGGAAGCTCTTTCTCTTTATAGCAGTAAACTATACCTGTTAGATAGAAAAAATCATTGCATCCACATTCAAGAGTTGGGAGAAAAAGGGATTCTAAAGGAGAGATACTGGAAATTCGGGATATTCATGGCTGCAGCAACTACTCTTCCTCTTCTGTATAAGACAGCTGCTCACCAGGATATGGCAGAGGCAGTATGTGCCAAAGCATCAGTAAGTACCAGTGCCAAACTGTTGGATAACCTCAACGATGAGGTACAGACCTATGAAGAAGCACTCCACTCCCTTTCTGCCTACAGGTCTGCCCTTGGAAAAGGTGTGTATGTCGCAGACAAATCTGATACAGGGTTAGCAGAACACTCTGCCCACGAGATAGCAACCTGGGCGTACAAGACCATATCTTCACGTATTGGTACAGATGTATTCTCTGAAGATGTAGACCTCTTGGTATCTGGACAGATTGCTTCATTAACTCACAAGAAAGGGAAATATCCTTCAATAAGGGAGTATCTCTCAAAAATTTGTAGGCGCAGCATAGGAAATGTCTGGATAGATGTTGATCTGGCATTTCTGGAGAAGGAGGATTCATCAATCAAGGAAGGGAATGATTACATCTTTAAATCCTATTTGATCTACGATGATGTCCAGGATATTGCCAGAGATTTACGGAGTAATTCGATTAATGCTGCTGTCATTCTGGGATTGGAAAGAGGAATTCTTACAGAACGAGAAATAAAAGGGAATCCAGTGGAAATAATCGAGAAATTAGAAAAATCTGGTATTTTTCAGGATTTATTATGGCTGGGAGATTTGACCTTTTTGAGAGGGCTGGAGATCATCTCTGAATGTAGTTGTAATCCTGTGGATAGAGAGGGATTTAAAGCAAGTCTGGGATTGATCAGGATGTTTAACATGCGAAGAACTCTCAAAAGAGAGAAGAATTTCAGCATTTTAGGTGCATTTCTGGCTGGCCACAGAAGACTGAAGAAAGTAAGAAGGTGTGCACCTGAGTACATCCATGAGATGGTGGAGTATGTGTGAATGATTTAATGTTGTGCTTTAATTCTCAATGCTTTGGCACCAATTTTTTGGGAAGTGTATTGCCTAAATGTAATTTGTTACACGTGTAACAAAGTGAGAGAAACGCTAACGATTTTCTCCTGATAATGAAAAAGGTTTTATGAGTGGTTTGCAAGGAAGTGTATGGCAGAAGAATTTCAGAAGATGATGCATTTCATATCAGCACGAATCTATGCTGGTATCTCTATCGTATTTTTGGTTGTGTATACTACATTGGCTGTACACGAACACTTTACTGGTGATGATCGATGGACACTCTATTACTTAGCTTTAGGGTTTTGTTTGTTCTTTGTGTTTTTCATGGCATCAGGAAGTACTATGAAAAAAGCTGTAAAGAAATCCTAAAGATAGGAGGAGCTTTAGTAAAGTGGAGGTCCCTTCTCTCTTCCACGACCAGATGGTAGGAGTACAGGTATCAAGGAGTGCTGTACCAAAGTACCAAGAGATGAACGTTCCATAAAGAGGACTCTAATCTTTGTGAACCTTGTACGGAGCTACCATGTGTATAAAGACCAGAAAAAGGGAAAAAAGAGATATTCTTCAGGCTCTCGAAATATTCTTCTAATCAACGGCATAATACCAGAAAGTTGCTCCGCAACCACCAGGATGCTTTGGAGCTACTTCCTCCAGTTCTTCGATCAGAATCTCCATCCTTTATCACCTCTTTTTTTCTTCGATTTTGAAAAATATAAATGTTTCGGTTAAACTAATTTTTTTACCAAGTCAGAACAGCATCAGGAGAAGTCTTCAGCCCTATGACAATAAATAAATGCATCAAGAAACTAGAAAACCAATGTTCACTCAACCTGGAATGAATGACTCCTGTAAGTTAAAGACAGCTTTACATGTTACACGTGTAACATTGATACCAGATTTCATCCCTTGTGGCAAAATCTTTAAAGGTACCCCTCCATGGGGAGGATGTATGAGAGAAATAAAAGAAGTAAAGGAGTACCCATGTCCTGAAAGAGAAGGCGCTACTATTCATGAAACCATCTACACCGATGGGTCCAAAAAAATTAAAGTTTCTGGAGACTGCTGGGGATGCGAACACCTTTCAGTATGGAATAAATGCACAAAATATGAGAAAAGAGCTTATGAATAAATGAGTACCTCTACAATCTCCTCTAAGTCATATTCCCCCTCAATGGTGAAAAGGATTTCTCCTGTAACAGTAATGTGTTCTCCCGGGTTGGTGATGACAATCTTTTTGGTGTTTGCGCTTTTGAATCCTTCTGTAAAGATGAAATCTGCTTTTGTAGAATTGATTATTGTATCAAGAGAGATTTCTTCAGGTTTCACATGATAGGTCAACTGGGGGGAGGTTAACCAGACTTCATCTGCTCCTGCTTCAGAAAAGGTGTACGTATCCTTTCCTTCGTGGTCAAAATCTCTGTAACTGAGTTGTTGGCTGGAATGCTTTACCACACAGATAGTGTACCCTCTTTTTTTGAGCGAAGAGATTAACTGCCTGAGCAGCGTCGTTTTTCCTCTCTTTGACTTTCCAACAATAGATAGTACCTTCATAGTATCTCCTTTTCAATTATTTTTTCAGCATTTTCTAAATCTGTAAGTGTATTAATATTTTTGAAACTTAAAAGGTGCGGGTCGATTTTTTCAATTTGTGCAAAGGTGACATACCGGGGATGAGGAAGGCATTGAATGAGATCCCAGAGCCTTCTCTTTCCTTTTTCAATTATTGAGGTGATGCAGGTTTTAACGTCTTTGGTGTGGTAGACGCAGCACAAGGGTTCAATATATTCGTTCTCTCGAGGGAGTAAGCAGCTGTAGCCGCGGGCATTGTCAAACAGGTAGTTCACCAATGTCTGGTTTATGAACGGCATGTCACAGCCTGTGACAAAGGTGTATTCTGTTTTTATGACGGAAAATCCAGCATGGAATCCTGCCAGAGGTCCTAGATGAGGAAATTCATCTCGTACTACTGGGTAGCCAAATTGTGTGAGATTTTTGTTCCCTGAGAGGTAGATTTCGTCCACACACGGGGCAACTGATTCTATCACCCATTCAAGGAGCGGTTTTCCCTTCAGGGTTACAAATGCTTTTTTTTCTTTGTGAAAGCGAAGAGCTTTTCCACCTGCCAGAATGAGCGCAGCCTTCATTGCATGAGATTAATACGGGTAATAAAAAGGATTGCCATTGGGATTGGTTACGGTTGGTATCAATTGTTGCACATGTCAATCAATTGCTCCACATGCCAGTAGGATGTCCCCTGGGTTGAATTCATACCATGAATTTACTGCTTAACTCCTTTGGTAAAAAAGCCACGTACAAAAAAAGTGTAGTATGTCTACCATGCATGATACTTGGACCTGCTTTCACTGCAAATCGAATCTGCGGATATACACCAAACCTTGCCACATTCCCGGAACCTGAAAAAGCATCAGTGATGGGTCTTGTTAGCTGTAAAACAGGTTTTTTTGACAAAATTATGGAAAAAAACATTGATAATATGGATCAGGTGGTATTCATGGGTGCAGGTTTTGATACACGGGCACTCAAGTATTGTAAAGGAAAAAATGTCAAAGTCTTTGAACTGGATCAAGAGAATACACAAAAACACAAAATTAAGGCGCTAAAAAAAGCGGGAATTGAATATGACTGGATCACTTTTGTTCCCATAGATTTTAATCAGGAACCATGGGTGGATAAGCTGATAGAGAATGGCTTTGATACTTCTCAAAAGACATTCTTTTTCTGGGAGGGCGTAACTGGTTACCTGGAAGAAGAAAGTGTGACATCTTTTATTTTTATTCCTTTTTTTATCTTCTCTATAGCTTCTGTTATTTCATGGTATCTCCTCTGGCGGATTTGCTCTCGTAATGAGGTATTTAAACAGACGATCATTCTCACCTTATCAAGTCCCCATACTGGTTCAGGTTCAATTTCTTTGGCATAGATGAATACAGAAGATAATTTCACCAGGTGTTCAACAGTTAAGGTTTCAGATTCTTGTAACGCTCTCTGTTTGAGGTTTCCTCTTAAAGCGATGCAGGCAGTCACATCAAATCCAGTATCTACAGCTTCTTGAACGTTTTTCCTGGAGGAAACTCCTCTATCAAATACTAGTGTACATTTTTCTCGTTTAAATTCTTTTAATCTAGCCAAAATGATGGGGAATGTTTTTGCATCAAAGACGTTCCCATCAAAGATGTGGTGGAATAATGGTATCCCATATTGAGATTCCACAGCCAATCCAATACCGATCTGGGGCAGATCTGATCCGTGTCCTCTCTTTGCCATTTT
>Ga0209636_10001839_pt1 | contig 21475 bp, 16 predicted proteins | sample DeeMarSWOR152_54_FD_187464 | JGI IMG/M metagenome (GOLD analysis project Ga0209636, IMG submission 187464) | Marine sediment microbial communities from White Oak River estuary, North Carolina - WOR-1-52-54 (SPAdes) (version 2) | ecosystem: Environmental > Aquatic > Marine > Intertidal zone >...
CTCACAACAGATATTTTCCTGCTACCGATGATATAGTTGCAGTTGTGGAACCACAATTCGATCAATGGAGGCATGGAAGTGAAACACTGCAAAAATTATGCGCGATTACTTAAGACGTTGCGTATAGTTTCAACCAATGATGTGTAACCTTTAAAAGATCACAAAGAAACAACCTTCATGAAAGTAGGTCAAGCAGCCCTGAGTGAAGGTACATGTCTTGTCATTATGGATGAGAAAATTTATGAAATCTTATTTCCTGGACAAACTCCTGAAGATGCAACTTTAGAAAGAGATGAAAAAGCAGATAGAATTGCTGAAAAAGTTGTACAATGGATCGAATCTGGAGAAGTCTTTTCGTACCCTTTCCACGTTCAGGGAACACCCTTCCAACAAAAAGTGTACAAAGCAACCCAAAGAATACCAAAGGGGAAGGTCGCCACTTATGGGGCGGTAGCCAAAAGTGTAGGCACCAGAGCATACAGAGCGGTCGGTCGAGCTTTGGGCCGAAATCCTGTCCCTTTGTTAGTGCCGTGCCACAGGGTGATTGGTTCTGATAGAGGATTGACTGGATTCGGTGGTGGAATCCCCTTGAAAAAAAAGATTTTAGAGGCTGAAGGAGTAGAATTTGAAGGAGAAAAGGTGAAAAAGGAGTACATCCTGGAAACACTATGAAGATTGCTGCCACTTTTTAGATGTTCTCATCCAATGCAGATAGCCAAGATATCAATGAAGACATGAGCCCTGGTTCTCCTGGTAAACCAGCGTCGTACCGATATCAAAGATAAAATTCCCTTTAAGGCTGAATGATTTCTCTATTCTGTCCCTTTCAAAGTATTGTACAGTTTTCTCTGAGAATACCTGTAGTAATCATCATTATATACAATCTATCGTGCTTTTCACTTTCTTTCACTTTTTTCCACGTTATTTGTGGATTAACTAACATCTGAAGTTACCAATCCTGTTGGTTATCTCCACCCCCATGGAGCGTCTTCTGTTTCGACAATTGTTGATAGAAACCTTTATAAATACTTACTACCATTGATAGTAACTACTAACAGTAGTGATGGTGACTATCGGTCTGCAAATCTCGGAGCACGGACCACCTGAACGATGCCAAAGCTGATCAGAGGTAGTGCAGGTGGATACAGAGGAGCTTCTGGTGACCATGCAATCGCAGATGTCGCCATAAGAGGTAACCTAAAACCAGGAGGTGATAGAGTGGATATTGTGATAGAAGAAATGGAGGAAGTCACTCCAAAGCACCCAGGCGGTTGCGGAGCTGTATACTGGGCTGGCGGAACAACAGCAGTATGCATATAACTGCATGAGTGGATTCGGTTCTCATTTCTTTTCTTTTTTATTCTTTTTTATTCTTTTCATCTCAACAAATTACTCTGCAAATATTTATATATCCTGTGAGAATAGAGCACTCATGTTCGAGGTGAAAGCACCATGGTGAAAATAAGTGAAGATTTTTCACCCCAACTGAAATCTACAGTAGAGACATCTCCGTTTGATACTATAGAGGATGGGGAGTTTTTATTGTTGAGAAACCCAGAAAATGCACGATATTTAAAATTGAAGGAGAAAGCAAAGGAAATAATCGAAAAAATGGATGGAAAAACCTCAGTTGCCCAATTACAGGGAATGTACAAAGACATAGATGTAGTTCACCTGATAGAAGTACTGGCAAAAGCAGGATTTTTGATAGATGTTGAAGCAGAAAAGTACACAGGACCTTTGTACACGGTGAAGATACCCTTTTTTGATACAAATAAGGAGTGGATGAAAAAGGTGTACCGATTTTTTAGATTTACTGGGAGTAAGTCATTTCTTGTTGTATACTCGTTGTTTATTTTGTCAGGGTTCATCCTCTTTTTGAAGAATTTTGGCACTATTGTTGATCACGCGTACATGAATTTCCATTTAGGTGTCCCCTTAAAATATCTCTTTGCAGTCTTTGCCCTCTTTTACGTGGTGGAGCTCGTTCATGAGTTTGCTCATACAGGTGCTTCCTACAACTGCGGTGCAGAACCAGGAAAACTGGGATTGGTATTCCATTTTTTGGTAGCATTTTTTTATGTAGATACACCAAATACGAGAATACTGGATAAGAGAGGAAATGTGTGTACGTTTATTGCAGGTCCCTTGTTGAGTTTGTTAGCTGCTGAGATATCCACGTATATCTTCTTGTTTACTGATTCCATGCCCATCGTGTGGGCAACATCATCTTTTTTCTGGCACATCAGTACTGCTATCACGTTGTCCCCTTTCATGCAAACCGATGGGTATTACATTGTGCAGTTTCTGGCAAAGTTTCCCAATTTATTGGACAACTCGTTAACCTACTTGAAAACACAGGTGAAACGAGGTTTCCAGTTGATAAACAAAGAGGAATACAAAAAAACCATGGCAAAATGGAATGACAAACAGAAAAAATTCTTAAAAGTATACATGATATTATGGCCAGTCCAAACGTTGATCCTCACTTACTTTTTCTTTTTCTCTTTGAGCAAAGCACAAGTAATAGGTGTTTTGAAGGTTTTCCCTGAAATCATTTCGCCAGCAAGTCCGTACGGACCCAAGGGGTACTTCCTTGCTGCATTTTATGCGTGGGGGATCATAGCGGGGATTCTACCCATAGCTTTAACGATACGAAAATACATAAAAAAGAGAAGAGGTGATGACTATTCCATTCGACCCAGATGATGTACCGTACCTCCCTGAAGAACGAATTACTGAAGAGAAAGAAGGGGGAATGTATTTAATACTGGCTCCTGAACTTCCCAACTGTATCAGTGTCAATATTGATGGGAAGGATATTGTAGACTTATGTGATGATACAAAAACGATTAGAGAGATAACAGAAGTTATATCTGCTCGGAAGGGAGAAGATCTGGAGGAGAACCTTCCAGAGATGTTGACATTCTTTAACTACCTAGAAGACAAGAAATTTGCCTTTACAGAACCAGTAAAAATAGAAGAATTCACACCAAAAAAAGCAGAAAATCTCTTTTCTTTGTGGCTCAACGTCACGTACAAGTGCAACCTGCGGTGCCGACACTGCCACAGCTCCTTTGGATCTCCTTTAGAAAATGAGCTGACAACAGAGGAGATCATTGCCATCATAAAAGAATCCTCTCAATTTGAGGGCTGCGAGCTGGTAATATCAGGGGGGGAGCCCTTCTGCAGAGAGGATATATTCCTGATACTGGAAGCTGCCTCAGAATACTTTAGTGATAAAGTACTTGTCATAACAAATGGAACACTCATCGATGATGAGAAGGCAAAAAGGTTAGCTGGCCTAAACGTAAATGTACAGGTCAGTCTGGAAGGGCCGGATGAAGAATCCAATGATGCTATAAGAGGTAAAGGTGTATTCAAGAAAGCTTTAGAAACCATAAGGAAGCTGAAAAAGCTGGGAATAAACGTTGTTGTGCGAATGACATTCTTAAAGACTAATATAACCAAAATAAGAGAGACAATAGAATTCATCAAGAGAGAAGAAATTGGTAGGGTAGCATTTGGAACCTTACAGAGATCGGGAAGAGCGTACGAATCCATGAAGGATATCGATCCTACCATAGATGAGCTTATAGAAACCTACAGAAAAATTAAAGAATTAGATCCTGATTTCAACTACATAGGGTTTGTTGAGAGTTTGAGACCTGCGGTCACCAGAGGAGAAAAAATAGATTTGTGCGGTGCAGGCGCTGGCATGCTCTCTGTGGGGGCGGATGGAGGTGTATACCCCTGTGCAGGGCTGATGTACCCCGAATTTTTGGCAGGGAATGTCAAGGAATCAAGTCTTGAGGAAATATGGAAGAAATCTCCTGTTTTAGAAGAGATACGGAGTCTTTCTGTGTCAAAGATACCTGGCTGTAAGGAGTGTCCCATACGGTATCTGTGCGGTGGGGGGTGTTTAGTAGACATATTCTGGGAACACGGGAGTATACAGGGGAAAACACCTCGATGTGAGTTACTCCATGCCATAAAGTGGGATGAACTCAAAAGGACGAAATACAAGACGAAGAGGATGGGGTGAGTCACTGTATCCGTATGTAGAGGATGCAGTTTTGTACGAAACCCTGCTGGGACCTCGGATATTTCTTGCACAGTACGATAAAAAGTTAAAGATCAACAAAAACGTTGAGAAGATCCTTTCTTTGTGCGATGGTGTACATGAAGAAAAAGAGGTGATAACCTGTATAGCAGGCACTGCGGGAGTTTCATTAGAAGAAGCTGAGGAGTCCTACAGGCAAACCAGTAAAATCTTTTTTGATAAAGGAGTTTTGAAATACAGAAAAACTCCTCATTTACACCCAGTTAGATACCGTCACATTCTTGATCCGCCCTTTGAGATGGCTTATGCAGAACTCACCTATAGGTGTAACCTCACCTGTAAGCACTGCTACAATTCTGCAGGGAAGAGGAGTGAGCTTTCGACAGAAGAATGGATGAAGATCATAGATGAAATCCACAGGTGCGGATGCTTGCGGTTGTTCCTTACGGGAGGGGAGCCTCTCCTTCACGATGGATTCTTTGACATTGTGGAGTATGCTCGAAGGAAACCGTTAGCTGTGGGAGTGCTCACCAATGGTACTTTACTGGACGAGTACACTGCAGAGAGACTGAAGAAAGCAGGAGTGAGTATTTTACACTTCAGCGTGGATGGCCCCACTGCTCACATCCATGATGAGTTCAGGGGTGTTGATGGGAGCTTTGAAAAAACGTTAAACGCTGTAAGAAGAGGGTTGGATAAAGGTCTTCGCATAAAAGTGACGTTATGTATACATAGAAAGAATCTTGGAGAAGGAAAAAATCTGGTTACCCTCATGGAAACCATGGGTGTTACTGAGTACAACTTTGCACCTGTGATAAAATCTTTCAGAGAAGAAGAAAATTCAATAACACCTGAAGAATACAAAGAATTTCATGATACACTACCTAAAAAAGAGAGAATAACTGTATATGCTCCACAATACGTGAAAAACTGTGGAATTGGCTACAAAGAGTGTGTCATCCACCCAGATGGTACTGTTGGATTGTGTCCTCCTTTTGGTGCGGAAGGCCCTGTTGTTGGGGATCTGAAAAAAGATACGTTTGATACTATATGGGATTCACCCATTCTACAGAGGTTAAGGAGTATTGATGCTTTTAACCATGAAAAATGTGGAAAATGTCCCCACGTGAGATACTGTCTCGGTGGATGCATGGCAAATACCTACTATGTAACAGGTGTCATAACCTGTGGAAGTCCGTATGAATGTTCATACTACGATGCTATTTCAGAATCTCACATCGATGTAATTGAATTGAAAGAGACTTTGTGAAGAAAGAATATGGAAGATTATGGCTCAGACAACTTTGGGTAACAGAACTATACCCTGTGTTGCCGTGGAGTAACGACAGCTTCTCTATCTGCAAATAGTCACTGTTGAGACATTCACATTGTAGGAAAAAAGAGTCAACTTACCTGATCAACAGTATTTATTTTTCTTGTTTGAAAAAAAAGAGAGCCCCAATTCAGAAAATACGAAAGATTCACGAAAAGAAGCAGAGAATTCCTGCAGGAAGACACCTAAACTTTAAATAAAGGGCTTCAAAATCCAGAGAAACGTGTGCTATACTACGGTATAAATCAGAAACAAAATTGAAAAAAAGAAAAAAAGAATAGACTAATCGTGTTTATATGCAGAGTTTTACTGTTCCGGATGGGTGTTTTGGACTAACCTCTTCGAGGTCTTCCACAAGTATCTCTATTTCCATTTTTCTCACCTCTTGTGTCTTTTGAATAAAGAATTTCATACATGTATTTAAAAACTTCTCCTGCGTTTTTGAACAATAATGGGGAATCAAAGGTTGAAATGTACTATTCTACTGTAGAAATAAGAAATGTACTATTATCTATTTAAGCAAGCTAGATCTTTTGGATTGCCGGAAGATAATTAAGAGCGCATACGTCGAAGTTCATTTCTTTGCTGTCATCTTCTTTGTTATATCTATGTTTCCGCCGCAGTGCTGACATTGTATCCGTAATGTGTCTACTCCTTTGATCTTCTTTCTCTTGAAAGGAGCAGTCGATTCCCCCTGGTTTCCGCAGTGAGGACACGTGTACTTTGCTTCTGCTGCTAATGTTTCTTCATATTCTTTCTTTTCCACAGTGTACCCACATTCTGGGCAGACATATTTTCGTGCTCGTACTTTTACTCCACCTGTCTTCTTTCTTGGTTTCCCCATGAGTCCTTCTCCACACTGCGGGCATTCTCCTCTTCTCACCCAGCACATGATTTGTCCTCCTTCATCCAGTTCACGGTTAGTGAAATATATGAGTTCTTCCATGCTTTTGGGTTCTTGTAGAGCCATTTCATACACCTCTTCAGTATCATTCACTTCAATGCGTACTGCATCTAGGTGCCCTCATGGGCATGCATATACCCTTTTCTCTGTTATAGTTTATAATCTTTTCTTTCTTTTTCAGAAATTGTGGCGTAAGAGGCTGTTGGGAATGAGTTATCCTCGCGCAAGTATGAAGAGGGAGTAGACATTTAAAGGCTTTTCTGTACATTTTCCCGAAAAATAGGCTGAAAATTGTCAACTTTTGTTAATTAGGTTTGTCAATAATTATTTGAAATTGCATCGTATGTGATCTTAAGTGCCACCATTGAATCCCTCAATTAAAAAAAATAAAATAAAAAAATAAAGAAATTCTAGCGTCTTTTCATTCTTGCAGGTATTAGTAACACCAGCAGCAGCGAGAAGAGTCCAAGTGAGAGTTCCAAAGGATTTCTAACTCTGACCTTGAGTGCATCTTTGGCTACCGGTATATTATCCTGGTACCCTTCGGCCAGTAGTTCGTATTCTCCGTTCTCGTACGTGGTGGTGTCCCACTTCCACTCAAAGGGTTTAGCATCATCCTTGTACTCAACATTTCCATTGAGGTAGAATACTACCATGTCGATGTTCCTCGTTTCTGTAGTGACTAAGACAGTACCAGATACGGTAGATCCATCTTCGGGGTTGGTGATCTTTATGTAGGGTGTGGTATTGTCCACTTTGACTCTGATGAAGTCATCATCTCTGAATATGTCGGAGTAATACCCCTTTACACAAATGACGTGCTCTCCATCTGAGTAGCGGGTGGTGTCCCATCTGTACTCAAAAGGTGGTTCAGTATCAGTGTACACCCATCCTCTGTCAATGTAGAACTCTACTGTGTCAATTTTTCCTCTGCAGGGCGTGACACTGTGGATAGGCCCTATGATGACAGTAATGTTGACAATTCCTGAAACAGTAGATCCATCTTCGGGGTTGGTGATGATGACTTCAGGCGGTGTACACGGTGGTCTCCTAGTTAAGCAGGGTGATTCAGGGTCTCCTAGTAGGTTGATCTCGTAGTAGCACCATCTGTAAACAGCGTTGCTCTGTGCGTGGGATACCCAGTAGGATTTGGCCTGGTTTAACAATTCACCCAAGTGCTGTTTGCCATCACTGAACAAGCCCCTGAACATGGTTTCCACGAAATCGCCAGAGTACTTGGATGCATCATATAAGGAGTACCAGCCGTAGTTGACGTTTAACATGCAGGCAATGGCTCCGCAGTCGTCTTTGACGTAGGTTTCTGCTAAGCAGTCATTGACTTTGAAGTTACCACTGTGGCAAGCCACACTCATGTGAAGGGGCCAGAAGTCATTGGTTAAACTGGATACGTCTGAGTTGTACCAGTTTGTTGAGCCGCCCACCACATAGCAGATGCTGTAGTAGGTACTGGCGCCGTGTCCTGCATGCTGGAAGGTCAAGGGCGGCGTATGGGGTTCGCCATCGTAGGTGCCGTCCCACGCATCTCTCCAGTCGTCTTTTGTAATGTGGCCATTCTCTTCGAAGAGTTCTTTTATAGTGTAGTCATCAGGCACCCACTGCTCACAATCCCAGGCGATTTGTCGGGAATCTGGGTTATTGTTGCTCCTGAATCGGGCTTGGTGGAACTGACAGACTTTGGGTTTGGAAGCCAATTCGTAATCAATAACCTTGTCGACGAATAGTTCAGCTTCCGCCACTGTTTCAACGGGTGCTCTCCCAATGAAGACCTCTTCCAACCAGTCGACACCATCGTTGGGTTCACCATAGATATGGTCACCATCAGCATCGAAGGTGCCGTCTAAACAACCGTAATACATGTCTGCTGCCATATCGTAATCAGTGGCTGACCCTGTAGTCACGTAGAATCCTCTGTAAGGTACTACAGATATGTCACCGCCGAGCAAGCAGTATTCAGTGTCCCAGTCGTTGTAGGCATCGATGATGAAATTCCTGATTTTTTCCTGATTGTCATATCCAGTGTAGTTGGCGTAGATCCAGTCGACATCGACGATTTTGCCCCTGTTGACGTAATCGATTTTGTGCAAGAGTAACTCATGGAAAGTGGAGGTCATTGCACTATTGGTGATGATGATGTATTCGTAGGGTCCTCCTGTTAGGAATGGTACAGCCTCAATAGGTTCTGCATAGGTTTGTACCATGTCGGGGTTGTCCACCATGTGAGCCACACTGTTCTTATCACCTGTTAACCCTCTGTACAACTTGTTCTTTAGTCCCTTACCGAACTTCACCTCAACAGTCATGGTTTCGTAGAACTTTACAGTGCCAGATTTGGGCTTGTACTGCATCGGGTACAGGTTCACATACAGGATTTGGAATCCTCTGAAAGACTCTATAGAAACAATGTCAAACAACGTTTTAGGGTAGTCATTATCTGAGTTATAGATTTCTTCGTTCTTGCCCACTGTTACTGGCTCACCGCTGATAGTACACGAGGGTTGGCCCCATGGAATTCTGAATCCCTTCTGTACAAGAGGTGCACCAGTCTTCACCTTGATATCTTTCACTACTGCATTCTGCGGTAATAGAATCTGAGCAGCTTTGTAGGGAATCAACGGCTCTCCTGGTCTTTCCTGAAGGACAGTGCCCTCAATTGTCCACTGACCGTCTACTATTGTAGAGCTAAACTGGTAATCCACAGAAAACGTATCACTGGTAGAAAAAGCTGCTGGAATGCTCGCGCTTACCAATCCCAATAAAACAAGCGTCACTATCTTACTTTTCAAGTCGTTCACCTCCTAGCAAGGTTTATATATCTTTTTACACTTACATCCTTATAAAGGTGTCGATCTTTGTTTTGTTTTTGTCTGATCTTGTCAGATATGAAGGGTTATATGCTAAAGAACAGTGATTTCTACTGCAATAATTTTACAGAGCTTATTTTTGTGATATAATAAGACAAATATACTATATCGGCTGAGATTCTGGCTATCTATATTTTATTTGATTTTTGGAACTATTTGAGAAATGGATCTTCTTTTCATATGCCGTGAAGTTGCCCACACAGTGTAGACAGGATATACTGTGGCACAGCTTTCGCTTGTACTCATTCTCAGCTTCACAGCAAATTAAAGCAAAAAGCAAAGAGTGTAGTTTATCGTTTTATCCATGAAACCTGAGAACTGGTTACCTTTTAATTTCTTCAATTCATAAGCAGAAGGTAGTCTCCTGCCACAAATTCTCGCGAATAACCATGCGTCATGCCAAGAAATTACTTACAACATTATTTTCACTATGAATTTCGGGAATTCCCCATTCAAAGGAATCCATTTCTAAATTCTCTACTGGTAAGTCTTTTTCCCTTGTTTTTTTCCAGCTAAATCGGCCCTGTAAGTAGCCTTTTTTGAATTGAATGTAGGTTTTGGTTCCAGAATATGAAAATCTATCTTCTCCAACGTCGATACCATAGTAGGATATAACATTTGGTGTTCTTGGGGTTTTCAAATCTACGGGCTTTTGTTACACGTGTAACATTGGATTTATCTTCATTGTTTGTATTCCGTCAACAAAAAGATAATTTACCTGAACTTACCCCAAGTTTCGTACAACAAACCACGTCTGTATCACATAATTTTGCAACAATAGTTAACTATTTATGCTTGGAAGCAGTTGATTATGTCAATAAGAAGACAATTTTCTTTTGATGAAAATGAATTGTCATGAAAATAGGGTGATATTCAGGTAATTTATCATCCTCTGATAACTTAACAGCCCCGTGTTCTTCCACACGTTCTGCAGGGATGCATTCCATTACATCTAAAAGATTATTTGACAGCACACAACAACTATTTAGGAAGAGCTTCAGACTTGTCGTTAGGTTCTTTATAAGATCCATCTGCAAACCCAAATAGAAAATAAAAATTCCTCGAAAAATTAAAAAAAGAAAGAAAGAAAGTTCTAGTGTTTTCTGATAATGATTCCCATAGGTAGGAATAGTATCAGCCATGAAAGCAGTGCAATCGAACTGTTACTGACTATCACTGTAATCGTGTCGTCATCCATGAATACGCCACCAGCATATCCCTTGACTGTTATGGTGTGGAGTCCGTCCCCGGACTTCTTGGTGTTCCAGCCCCACGAGAAGGGTGCTCTAGTATCTGTCTTCATCAACACGCCATCGATGTAGAACTCCACTGCGTCAATGTCTGAAGATGCGTCTACTGTTATTACGACACGACCACTGACAGTTTGTCCATCTTGTGGGTAGGTAATGGTAACGTAGCTTAGGACACAGTCCACGTAAACGGTAACTGAGTCTTCGTTGATGAATGCACCAGAGCAGTAACCCTTTACTGAGATGGTCATGTACTCATCTTCTTTAAGAAGACAGGGATCAAAGTAGTACTCAAAGGGTGCTGTGGTGTCTGTGTATTTTAGGACTCCATCAACGTAGAATTCCACAGTGTCAATGCATCCTTGTACAGAAGTGGTAACAGTGATCGGTTCAGATACGGTCTGTCCATCAGACGGGTAGGTAATGGTAACGTAGCTTAGGACACAGTCCACGTAAACGGTAACTGAGTCTTCGTTGATGAATGCACCAGAGCAATAGCCCTTTACTGAGATGGTCATGTACTCATCTTCTTTGAGAAGACAGGGGTCGAAGTAGTACTCGAAGGGTGCTGTGGTGTCTGTGTATTTTAGGACTCCATCAACGTAGAATTCCACAGTGTCAATGCATCCTTGCACAGAAGTGGTAACAGTGATCGGTTCAGATACGGTCTGTCCATCAGACGGGTAGGTAATGGTGACTTTGTCTTCTCCTCTCGTGGTCAGACAAGGTGACTCAGGGTCTCCTACCAGGTTTCTCTCGTAGAAGCACCATCTGTAGTAGGAGTTGCTCTGTGCTAGAGATATCATGTAACTCAATCCCTGGTTCAGCATGTCCCCAAGTTTCTCATATCCGTCACCCCAGCAGGCTTTGAACTCCATTTCACAGAACTCACCAGAGTACATGCATGCATTAGCTGTGTTGAACCAACCGTAGTTGTCGTTGTAGATGGCTGCAATAGCTCCATTGTCAGCGTCTTTGACGTAACATTCTGCCAGACAGTCGTTGTATTCGATATTTCCACTGTGGCACGCTACACTGGTAGTCCAAGGCCAGAAGGTATTGGTCATATTAGATACATCTGAACAGTACCAGGTCACTGTACCGCCGTTTTCGTAGTTGATCTGGTATGAGGTAGTTGATCCGTGTCCAATGTGTGCAACTACTACTGGGTTGGCAGCCCATGCATTTATCCATTTAGTCTTTGTGACTGTACCGTCCTCTTCAAAGAGATAGTCTATGTAGTAGTCACCTGGCAAATAGTCATCACAGTTCCACGCTAAACATCGGGAATCAGGGTTGTTTGCTGGCCGTACTCGGGCTTGGTGGAGTAAGGCTCTCTTGGGTTTGGCAGCCAGCTCGTAATCGATGACTTTGTTGACGAAGTTCTGAGCTTCTGTGACACTCTCACATGATGCTCGGCCAACAGCAACCTCTGGATACCAGTCGACTTCACCAGGTTCAGCCCAGTAGCTGTCACCATCGTTGTTGAAGTTGCCGTCTAAACATCTGAAGTACATGTCAGCCAGCATGTCGTAGTCAGTGTATCCACCTGTATAGACGTAGAATCCTCTGTAGGGAACAGCAGCAATGTCTCCACCCATCAAGACCCACTTTGTACCGTGGTTGGTGTACCATTCCTTGATGAAGTTTCTGATTTTCTCTGCGTTGTCTACACCAGTGTAATTGGCAGTAATCCAGGATACAGTATAAACACCAGTTCCAGTGACAAAGTTGGCTTTGTGATTAGCCAATGTCTGGAAGGTAGACTGCATGGTATCGTTGGTGATGATGATGTACTCTTCCGTCTGCAAAGGAGTTGGGCCATCCTCATAGGTTCCCACCATTTCAGGGTTGTCCACCATGCCTGCAACAGTATTCTTGTCACCATATAATCCTCTGTACAACTTGTTCTTCATACCTTTGCCGAACTTTACCTCAACAGTCATAGTCTCGTAGAACTTTACAGTGCCAGACTTTGGTTTGTACTGCATAGGGTACAAGAGCATGTTCAATATCTGGAATCCTCTGAAAGACTCTATAGAGACAATGTCGAACAACGTTGTGGGATAGTCGTTATCAGACCCGTAGATCTCTTCGTTTCTCCCAACTTTCACTGGTTCATCACTGAAAGTACAGGGGGGCTGACCCCATGGAATGTCAAATCCTGTCTGGACTATAGGTGCACCAGTCTTCACTTTGACATCTTTCACATCAGCTTCCTGCGGTAACAGGATTGCAGCAGAGTAGCAGGGGATCAGTGGCTCTCCAGGTATGTTCCGGAGGGTAGTATCCTCGATCACCCACTGGCCGTTTACAATGGTGGCTGAAAATTGGTAGTCTACAGTGAAAGTATCACCACTGGAAAAGGCTGCAGGAATACTCAAACTCAGAAGCATTGCCAGAACACACATTGTAGTTTTCTTTTTCATATCTTTCACCTCCTTGAAGGTTGTACATGTATCTGTACACAGATGTTTATAAAGTTTTCGGTAGATGACATTTATGATACATTACGAAATTTTTTAGAAAGAATTAATTGTAAGAAACATAGTTGGATTGTTATTCTTCTAAAAAAGATACTCACTTGAGTATTTCTATTACGAAACGCTCTGACCATGATCTAAGCGAAGGCTCCTACATGATGTTTTCATTCTAAAGCTTTCTTCATGGTGCTCGTAAGAAGTAATTGTATCCCTGTCGTTGCCACCTTATAGGTTTCTATTTAAGCCTATCTAAATGAAAAGGAAATCAATTATGAGATCATATTCAGTTATCTTGCCAAAAAACCGTCGTTATTTTGCCTTTCAAGCTCGTTTACTTCTTTTGACTATAATTATATATGGATGCACGTCTTTATGAAATTTTTGCTTAATTGGACTGTCATTTTTTTGGAAATCAATTGTTACACGTGTAACATTTCAGATGATATATCATTTCACCCGCAATTCAATTATAAAGACGATCAGTCCTCTACCAGATTTTTCTACAATAAAACTAATTAGCCTCCCAAATTCTAAAAATAAAAAAATAAAAAGAAGAATAGGTTCTAGCGTTTTCTGATAATGATTCCCATAGGGAGGAATAGTATCAGCCATGAAAGCAGTGCAATGGAACTGTTACTGACTGTCACTGTAATCGTATGGTCAGCCTTGAATGCGCCAGATGCATATCCTTTGACTGTTATGGTGTGGAGTCCGTCCCCGGACTTCTTGGTGTTCCAGCCCCACGCGAAGGGTGCTCTAGTATCTGTCTTCATCAATACGTCATCGATGTAGAACTCCACTGCGTCAATGTCATCGGATGCATCTACTGTTATTACGACACGACCACTGACAGTTTGTCCATCTTGTGGGTAGGTAATGGTAACGTAGCTTTCTGGGGGGACACAGTCCACGTAAACGGTAACTGAGTCTTCGTTGATGAATGCACCAGAGCAATAGCCCTTTACTGAGATGGTCAGGTACCCATCTTCTATAAGAGGACAGGGGTCGAAATAGTACTCGAAGGGTGCTGTGGTGTCTGTGTATTTTAGGACTCCATCAACGTAGAATTCCACAGTGTCAATGCATCCTTGCACAAAAGTGGTAACAGTGATCGGTTCTTTTACGGTGTCTCCATCGGACGGGTAGGTAATGGTGACTTTGTCTCCATCGTCTCTTGTGGTCAGACAGGGTGACTCAGGGTCTCCTACCAGGTTTCTCTCGTAGAAGCACCATCTGTAGTAGGAGTCGACTTGTGCAGAAGGTATCATGTAGCTCAATGCCTGGTTCAGCAGATCACCGAATTTCTCATATCCATCGCCCCAGCAGGCTCTGACCTCCATTTCACAGAACTCACCGCTCAATGCGCAAGCATTATTCGTCATGAACCAGCCGTAGTTGTCGTTGTAGATGACTGCAATAGCTCCATTGTCGGGATCCTTGACGTACACTTCTGCTAAACAGTCGTTGTATTCGATTTGTCCAGTGATGCAAGCCACGCTGGTGGTCCAGGGCCAGAACGTATTAGTTAAACTGGCTATGTCTGAAGTGTACCAGCTTACAGTACCGATGTCCTTTTCGTAGTTAATGTAGTAGACTGTGGAGTTTCCGTGTCCAATGTGGACGACTACTATTGGGTTTTCAGCCCATTGACTGATCCATCTACTCTTAGGAACTCCTCCAGCATCTTCTTCAAAGACGTAGTCCATGTAGTAGTCACCTGGGAAATAGTCATCACAGTTCCAGGCTAAACATCTGGAATCAGGATTGTTATTGGATAGCACTCTGCTCTGGTGGAGTAACGCTCTCTTATGCTGGCCCACGTCAGGCTTTTCAGCCTTTTCGTAAGTGATGACCTTGTTGACGAAGTTCTGTGCTTCTGTGGTGGTTTCACATGGTGCTCGGCCAACAGCCACCTCTGGATACCAATCAACACCGTCAGTAGGCTCGGCCCAGTAGCTGTCACCATCGTCGTTGAAGGTGCCGTCTAAACATCTGAAGTACATGTCAGCCAGCATGTCGTAGTCAACGTATCCGCCTGCATAGATGTAGAATCCTCGGTACGGAACAGCAGCAATATCTCCACCCATCAAGACCCACTTTGTACCATGGTTAGTGTACCAGTCCTTGATGAAGTTTCTGACCTTGTCTGCGTTGTCCACACCAGTGTAGTTGGCGGTAATCCAGGATACGGTGTACACGCCCGTTCCATTGACGAAGCCAGCTTTCCAGGTTGCTAGTTCTTGGAAGGTAGACTGCATAGTATCGTTGGTGATGATGATGTACTCTTCCGTCTGCAGTGGGTCAGGTCCATCCTCGTAGGTTGATGCCATCTCAGGGTTGTCTACTACGGCTGCAACATCTTGTTTGTCACCATATAATCCTCTGTACAGCTTGTTCTTTAATCCTTTGCCGAACTTTACCTCGACAGTCATAGATTCGTAGAACTTCACAGTGCCAGACTTTGGCATGTACTGCATCGGATACAAGAGCACATTTAGTATCTGGAACCCTCTGAAAGACTCTATGGAAACGATGTCGAACAACTTGCTGGGGTAGTCATTGTCAGACCCGTAGATCTCTTCGTTCTTGCCAACTTTCACTGGTTCATCGCTGAAGGTACACGGGGGCTGACCCCATGGAATCTCAAATCCTGTCTGAATTATGGGCGCACCAGTCTTCACCTTGACATCTTTCACATCAGCTTCCTGTGGTAGCAAAATTGCAGCAGATTTATACGGAACCAATGGCTCTCCAGGTATGTTCTGGAGGGTAGTACCCTCGATCACCCACTGGCCGTTTACAACTGTGGCTGAAAATTCATAGTCTACCGTGAAGGTATCACCGTTAGAAAAAGCTGCAGGAATGCTCAAGCTCAGCAGCATTGCCAGAACGAACATTGTCGCTTTCTTTTTCATATCTTTCACCTCCTTGAAGGTTATACATTGGTGTGTACACAGATGTTTATAAAGTTTTCGGTCGATGACATCTGTGATACATTACGAAACATTTAGAAGAAAAAATTATTGTAAGAGTTACAATTCAATTGTTGTTTTTCTGAAATGCATAATTGATTGAATAATTATCTCTTACAGAGGCCATGCTCTGGGTTAAAAAGAAAAATTCATAGTTCAACATCCAGAGGTTGTCTCAGAAAGCGTTCTGGTATTCAATAAATGTCTTTTATTCTCCTTTATATCCAGTGTGCCTCTATTGAAAGAAAAGAAAACACCTATTTTTTGAGAAAATGTGAATTATAGGACAACTTCTCCAGAATAGAATTGCCAAAAAGTGGTCTCAAGATTCCTAATGTGAAGCTGTTGAAAAACCCCCTTTTTTTAGTGTCTCTACTCTACCTTTATGCCCATCGTAAGGGCAGGGGGGATATATTTCTGTGGTTTGCCCCTATTCTTTTCTCCTTTTTGCCCCTGTACCCCTTTTTTTGTGTTACAGATTTATTTTTTGGGTTATTACCCAAGAGAGATAGATAGCTTACGCTGGGAGGCTTGTTGTGCTGCTTCTGTGAGAAGGCGGATAAAGTTTTTGAGATTTGCAACAATAGCTGTGAGTAAGGCTTGGATGGTGACTCTGTCGAGACCGCGATAGCGTGCTCTTTTTAATCCATGAGAGTGCTTCATTTCTGAGTATTTTGATTCCATCAGTGATCTTTTCTTCATGAGAGATTTGTATTCTGGTGTGGCATTGAATTCTGCTGCTTCATCGAACTCTTTTTGGTAGTGACTGATGGATATGGTCCTGTATGTACCTGTAGTACACTGAGGTTTTAAGGGGCAGTTTTGGCAGTCACTTCCTCTGAATCTGAAGACTAAGGCTTTTGTTCTCTTGTTGATGGTGAATTTTCCAGTTACCTTTCCTTGTGGGCAGGTGACTGTTTCACCATCATAGGGAAATTTTAATTTGGAGAATAATTTGGTGGGATTTTCCTGTCCACGTAAGGGAGATACTAATTGACATCCTCTTTCTGTAAACTCACGCCTGTTCTTTCCTGTGCCATAAGCTGCATCACCTACAGTTACTGCAGGTTTTTTCTCTACTTGATCATACAACGGTATAGCTCTCTTATCATCTGTGACATTGGCAGGGGTGACATCAACACTGGCGATGAATCTGTTTTCAGTCATCATATTGTGGAATTTGTATCCTACCCACATCTCATCATCAGATTTTGCACCCCAGCGAACATCTGGGTCTGTAACACTGACAATGCGGTTTTCACCTTTCTTTTTTCTCTCTGTTACAACACCATCTGTACACTCTGTGTAGTCTTCTAAGAGACCTTTTAGAATTTCTCTCTCATATTCTGTTTCTGGTATATTAGAAGCAATTTCTAAGAGATAAAAAGCCTTTTCAGCAGTTTTTTGCAGTGATTCTTTCTTTTCAAAAGTTACTTCAGTTTTGCATCCTTCTTCTTTTAACTTTCTTTCAAGGTTCAAGCATCCTTTCTGAATCAATTTTGATGTTTTTAAAAGCGCCACATTTCCCTCAATAGATGTGGAATCTGTAAATTGTAAATGAGAATCTAGTAATCCCGCTTCATCTATCTGTCTAAGAATGTCTAAGAATAACTCTGTATGTACTTTGACTCCGAGTTTTCTCCTGAATTTACTCAATGCACTAAAATCAAATGGTTCTTCCTCCAATTCCAACTCTAAGAACCACTTCACTGCAAGATGATACCTCGCATACTCTACGACGTCTCGATCTGTCCAGTTATGCAAATACTCAAGCACTTCTGCCTTAAACATCTTCCTCGGATAGTTAGTCACAGGCCTCCCATTATTCTCACAGTACAAGTGGTGGCACTTCGCACCCAATCGACTCCAATCAACATGGTTATCAAGTTTTCTTAAAAAGTGATCCTCAGGTATAATTTTATCATAAATTGAAGGACTTAATACAAATCTAAGCTGTTTTGGACCTTTTCTAAGCATATTTTAATATAAATAGGGGGTATATAAAGTTAACCCATGAACATAACATTTTTGCACAATAGACTTTTTCAACAGCCTCAATGTTAATATATCAAAACCTGAATAGTAAACAAAAGGCAAATTGTTACACGTGTAACAAAGAGAACCACAAAGACTTGACACTTTACAATTATCACATTCTATTCACATGTTACACTGCACAGCCTGCAGTAAAATAACCACAAAAGAAAAAGATAACCCCAGTAGATAGACAAAATTAAAGACGCTTACTCCACGAATGTCCAACAACAGAGTGTTTCTGACTCCCAGTAATTCCTCTTTCCAGTAAATTCCTCATTGAAGAATAAATATCAAGGAGACGGGGGGGTTTGTGGCGATCAACAGCCAACATGAGATATGCTGGTATATCTACACGCACAAACAGATTGTGAGAAACTGTGAAAAACCAGGAAGATGAGGGGAATTGGCTGAATATATCTATGACAAAGTCCTGGTAATCAGTCTCAAATATGAAAAGGTAAGATCGGTGAATCATAATTCTATCTGGAAAGTACCGTGTGAAAACGGTACAGTATTCGGGGAATTTTTCATACCATTCTCGCAGTTTACGTTCTGAGATATTATATTTCCTTTTTAATGGAGCTTTTTTCTTTCGTATGTTGAACTTGAATTCTCTGTACAGTATCTCAAACGTGTCATCCCATTCTATTGATTCATCCCAGTGGGTTTCTATTATTCTTTTGGATTCATACGTGTGGGGGTCGAAGGTTTCCACCTTTTTGTGCATAATGTCCAAAGCTGTGTCCCACGAATGGTTGGGACCATAAGCTACATGGTAGTCAGAATGGTAGCCTTCGATTAAGATATCACCTTCAATATCGATTTTTTCTTTTGCAATTATCCACAAATTAGCATCTCCAATCAATTCTGAAAAACGGATCACCCGTGGATCTTCGATGTATTCTTCGAAAAATCGAAAAGGTTCTTCACACTTGACGATGTACACGTATTCTTTTGTGTTGGCATAAGAACGTTTTCTCATCTGGGGGCAAAGAATATATCCATATTCAAAGGCTTCTTTGAGTGTGGCATTTGCAGCATCCCAGTTGATGTGAAGGAGTGAGGAAATATCCTTTACAGGGACCTGTGGGTTGGTATACAGTGCATCATAGATAGTGCGGAACTGCTTTTTTTTCTTTTCAGAAACTTCATTCATAGGTTATCCTCCATTTTTATGTGTATATCCTTCAAGGTATATTTAAGGCTTTTCTTTGAAAAATGAAATCTGATTACTGAATGTCGATTATGATTTTGTATGGTAGTATTTGATATGATGATAAATGTGTACATTCTCCGTTTGTATCCCTCGTTTGTTGGATTGCCTGAATTTAGAATGGGGAACTCAGGAAATTTAAATGCCTGTTGTAATCTTTTGTGAATTAGCGAGGAATTTTTATATTTCCAGTACTTAATCCTCATATTTACAGATTTTTATCTATTTATTGAATTGTGCAATGAATTTCCTTCAAGTGTAACACACAGGGGGACCTAAGCTGGACACCTAACCTTGAGAATGTAAATTCCCTGTTACACGTGTAACATGGTATCCTTAACCTTGATAATCTGATAAAATCAGAGCATGACACAACGAGACTTAGAAACCACCACTGCAGAGCTGAACTCCTTTATCATCTCCACTGCTTTCATGTCAAAAATAGTGTAGATCATGCCCCTGGTGACATTTGAAGAGACCACTTTCAAAAATACTAACAAGCGGTCACCCACTTCCATGATGACAGGAGTAGTGGGGAACAAAGAGAATAATGAGATAATTGATTGGTTGTAATCTGAAGAAAGCAAATAACAGTGACATAAATAAGTATTACACCCTTGAGGATAAAATTCAGTGTGGATCGTACAGTGATCTTGTAAGGTCTTCATCCACTGTAGATAGGTCTCGTATCTTACTTTGATATTCCTTAGTAAGGGTGTTACTGTTTTTCTTACGTTCACTCTAAAGGCGTGGTATAACTTCCATTGATCTTCTCCCCACTTCAATGGTGGAACGAGTCTTTTCTTTGGTTCAGGTTCTCCTGGAGTAAACTTCTCTATGTGTTCATATATCTTTTTTAGACTTTCATCCCATGTCGTATATGTGACCTTTGGCGTGTACACGTTCCCCTTTACTCCCTGGTATACTATGGATTCAAATCCCACTAATTGTGGGAAATCTAACTGTCTATCAGTAATGACCATGGTATTCCAGTCTCCAAAGGCCATTTCATGGTGCAACACGTGAGGGAATCCCTTTAATCCCTTATACGCATGAAAGGCTTTAGAAAAATTCATCAAGTACACGTATTCTTTATAGTCTGAATGAGGGTTCAAAGACATCCAGGGACCAATCAAAAAATTCCCAGCATACATGCTCTTTAGATACTCAGATACTGTATTTCTGGACAATTTTGCATTTTTAGCTATTTTATCGCGATGCATGAAAGGATTCTCACATAATTGTCCAGCAATCTTACAGTATCCTTCTCTCCTCTTTTGAGAAATTTTCCCCACAGTATCACCTTTCAACTCCTTTTGTACAGAAATCCCCGTTCTTTTGTTCCTTGACAATGTACTGCTTCTCTTTCGAGTAAGGAGTCGTTGTCATGTCAACCAACCCTTTTTTAACATATACGTCTGTGATGTACTTTTTCACTTGTTCACAGTAGGTAACTTCTCCGCGAAGCACATACGCAAAATAGAAGTGTCCACCATCGTTCTCGTATTCTGATGAAGATTGATTCTCATAAGGTTGATAATGAGATTCATTCACTGCAAACAAACACTTTTTCGAGTACGTGGGTTTAATAATCCTTAAAAGTCCTTTTTCCACGTATGTTCCAATAAGGTATTTTTTGATGTCTTCTAAGTACTCGATTTTTCCATACAGAATGTGGGTGACAGTGAAATGCTCGTGGAGATATTCTCTCTCTTTTGCTTTCTCATTGATCATACGCTCGTCAGGCATGTCTTTTAACCCCATAATTTGTGGTACATTTATATCGTTCACGTTATCATGCCTCCTCTGTGAGCGTGTACCACGTTGTGGGCAGATATGGCTTCTGAACGTACGACATTACTCTCTCTAGCTTTTGATACATTCAGAACAGAAAGTCTATTCCGGCCAGTCAATCTAATTACATCTTCACTTTTTACTCTGTTGTTTCCACTTTCTCTTACCAGAGACTGAATCTCTCTACAACCTTCTCTAAAGGGGTTTTTCGATACTATTTCATGGACCTCAGCATAGGCTGTTTGCATTTTAACTCCTCCTTTGTGCTCTCTTTCATCTTCCCCTGGAACTTTGGGGTATTGTACCTCATACGGTCTCTGTCAAAAAAGAACAGGTTCCGGATAAAAGACAGGACGGTAATCCCCGTTCTTATAACGTTCTTTCATTCTCCCTTCATAGGAACTAAAGGATTGAAAGGGATATTTGCTCTTTTTGGGGGTGAAAATGTGTGAAGATACTGGGTTGTTCCCTCCCCTTTAGTTCTGTGTTTTCTCAGCGAAAGGTTTATATACTAATTTATCAAATTGAGTGTGATATTCCATGG
>Ga0209636_10001840_pt1 | contig 21473 bp, 15 predicted proteins | sample DeeMarSWOR152_54_FD_187464 | JGI IMG/M metagenome (GOLD analysis project Ga0209636, IMG submission 187464) | Marine sediment microbial communities from White Oak River estuary, North Carolina - WOR-1-52-54 (SPAdes) (version 2) | ecosystem: Environmental > Aquatic > Marine > Intertidal zone >...
TAATTTCAGGTAAAGAATCATGGATAAAGAGGGACCATTTTTTCTTGCTCTTGATTTTGGAACGGAGTCAGTTCGAGGAGCAATTTTTGATAGCACTGGGTATATGGTGGAGGCAGAGGCAGAAACCTATCCAACCTACTTTCCCCATCCTGGGTGGGCTGAGCAGAAGCCAGACGAGTGGTGGGAGTCATTTCTCAAAGTGACAAAAAAACTCCTTGGGCAAAGCGGCGTTCATCCCCAGTCTATTTTAGCTTTAGCAGTGGATACAACAAGCTGCAGCGTTAATGCCCTTGATAAGAGCTTTCGACCCTTGAGAAATGCGCTTATTTGGATGGATGTGCGCTCATTTAGACAGGCCGCCAGGATTGCAGAATCAGGAATGGATGCACTAAAATACAATGGCTTTGGGAGCGTGTCAGCTGAATGGATGCCCTGCAAAGCGCTCTGGATTAAAGAGAACGAACCAGATGTCTACATAAAGGCAGCTCATATATGTGAATTTCAGGACTGGGTTAACTATCAGCTCACAGGTGAATATGTTGGAAGCATAAATAACACAACCGTGCGCTGGTACTTTGATTCTCGAAAAGGCGGTTTTCCTGTAGATTTTTATGAGAAAATCGGACTTGAGGACGTGGGTGAAAAGTTTCCGCAGAACATACTGGCTCTTGGTAAACCCGTTGGAAAGATCAAGCCCGAGATCGCATCTATTTCCGGTTTGTCTGAAAAGACACTGGTTATTCAGGGTGGGGCCGATGCCTACATTGGCGTATTGGGTCTTGGTGCGGTAAAACCAGGACGGCTCGCCTTTATTACGGGCTCCTCCCATCTGATGATTGGACACACCGAAAGGGAGTTTCATAAAAAAGGTATATTCGGTGCTTTTCCGGATGCAGTAATGCCTGACCTGTGGGTGCTTGAAGGTGGGCAAATATCGACTGGTTCGATTTTGAAGTGGTTCAGGGACAATTTTATAAACAGGGAATATGAAAAGGAGGCAAAAAAGCTCGGGCATTCCCTCTACGATTATCTGAACAGTCTAGCCCAGAATATCGCTATCGGCTCTGAAGGCCTCATAGTGTTGAATTACTGGCAGGGGAACAGGAATCCACTGACAGACTCACAGGTTCGAGGTGTAATCTGGGGTTTATCGTTGAAGCATACTCCAGTGCATGTGTACCGGGCAATAATGGAGGCTGTATGCTATGGTACTGAGCACATCATGAGATATTTTAAGGAAACAGGCTTTGTACCTGAGGAAGTGTACGCCTGTGGTGGTGCAACGAAGAGCGACCTTTGGATGCAAATGCAAAGCGACGTACTGGGTGTACCTATCAATCTGACAGAGGAGCCTAATGCACCTCTTCTGGGGGATGCAATACTCGCTGCATATGGAGCAGGTGTGTATACGTCAATTGAAGACGCAGCAAACCACATGGTAAGAATAAAGAAGAAAATTGAGCCGGATTTCAAAAAAACCGAACGCTACAAGTACTATATGAACATGTATATTGAAACTTATCCCCATCTCAAAGATCTCATGCACGACATGCTGAAACACGAAACAGGTTCTTAGCGGACCTAGCGAACTCTTTGATTTACACCCATTTGGGTGAATATCCTCATTAGGGTGAATGTAGGCCTACATTTTTACCATAGAAATGTTATTAACAAGGTTTTTACACCATAAAAAGATCCACCAGATTCACGGGACGAATCGGTTTCTGTCCCTGGGGAAGATGGATGCCTCGCGTATGTTCGTCAGTCCTAGAATCTGCACCGTTATTCTTTCAAGGCCAATTGCAAGCCCTCCATGAGGGGGCATTCCATAGGCAAAGGTATCGATGTAGTAGTCGAACTCCTCGGGATTAAGCCCACGTTTTTTAAACGCACTGAAAAGCATATGATAGTCGTGGATTCTCTGACCACCTGTGGTGATTTCAAGGCCCCTGAATACAAGATCAAAGCTCCTGGAAAAATCAGGATTTTCTTGGATAGGCATTGTATAAACGGGTCTTTTTGAGCTCGGGTACTCTATTAAAAATAACAGTTCGGTGCCGTAGTTATTCTTAGCCCAGTCACAGATGAGTTTCTCCCCCTCAGGATCAAGATCATAAGTGGTGAGCTTTTTCCCGTACTCCTTATCAAGTATTTCACACGCTTCTTTCACCGGAAGTCTCGGTATCTTTTCAGGTATCGGAAGGGTTTGATTATACTGTTCAAGAATATCGGAATACTGGCTGTTGATATTCTCGAAAAGGTATGAGATGAATCGTTCTTCCAGGTCCATGACGTCATGTTCATTTTCTATGAATCCAATCTCATAGTCCAGACTGACATATTCATTAAGGTGCCGAGAGGTGTTGTGCTCTTCAGCACGATAGACATGACCGATTTCAAATACCCGTTCATATCCGGAGCCCACAAGCATCTGTTTATAAAATTGTGGTGACTGGGCGAGGTACGCGAGTTTATTAAAATAATCAACATGGAAGAGCTGTGTTCCTCCCTCAGTTCCTGAAACGATTATTTTAGGTGTCGTGACTTCCGTAAATCCTTCTCCAGACAGAAAGGTCCTGAAACAGTCAATAATTTTTGCCTGGAGTTTGAAGATAATATTTCTTTTTGGGTTTCGAAGAGAGAGAACACGGTTATTGAGGAGAGTTTCCAGCTCAAGCTTCTGATACTCCGCTTTATCATTTACAATAATGGGGAGGGGTTTTGCAGGTCGTGAGAGCACCTCAATCTCATTAAGCTTGAGCTCCACTCCCTGTTCAGCCCTGCTGTCTATGATTATCTTTCCTGTTGCATTGATAACACTTTCATTTCTGAGTTCATATTTTTTAATAACATGACTATTTGTGGCAATCTGCGCAACACCTGATCTGTCTCTCAGCAGAATAAAGGAAATTCTTCCCTGTTTTCGAATACTGTGGACCCATCCTGCAATGGCCACTTCCTTGTCGATGTATGAGGGAATATCCTGGGTGAGAATTCTATCTTCCATACATACTACCGTTTTTGAATTAAAAGGCAATTTAAAGGGATAATCATCTATTGTCAAGTAATTTCAGGAATATCCGAAAAGAAGAGTATGAATGAAGATCTGGAAAAATATGATATTATTCTCCTTATTGGTAATTATGGAGCGGGTAAGTCACGACTTGCGAAGGATTACTTCAAAACCAGAAAAAGAGTTGACAGACATGACATTCGCCGTCATCTAAAGGAGATGACAGAGCACGGAGAAAAATGGACAATTAATGATTGGAACGAAGAGGTCGAAGGGCTTGTAAAACATATAGAGCATGATATCATCTGTCATTTCCTTGAAAGAAATGAGAAGATCATCATAGATAATACAAGCCTTACAAAACGGAGCAGGCATAGGTATGTTGAAATAGCCAAGAGATACAACAAAATAATAGCCTGCGTTTTTCTCAAAAGGGATATTGAAACTCTCATGGAAGAGAACAAGAAGAAAGAGTACCCAGTGCCAGACCATGTCATAGTGCAGCTTTTTGCCAAAACGGATGTTCCCACAGGGGATGAGGGATTTAACAAAGTTGTGATTGCTTGAAAAGGGGTGCTATTTAGGTGATCGATCCTTTACTCTTACACTATTCCTGATGAGGTATTAGGGTATGTTGACTCTTCTATTAAATCTGAGTTCATAAAATTAAAGCGATTCAATGTGCTTGGGTATGGCTAGTATCGGATCGGGTCCGGTGATATTGATGGTTTTATAAAACGAAAGCCTTCATTATATCTTGTCTTGTATACTATTATTCCATATGAACGCACATAGAGGATCTTCTGCAATCAATCCGGAAAGAATTTCCAGGATGCCTGGTGATATTTTAACGTCCGATCGGGGAACTCTCTGAGCGGTATCCGGATAAGATAGTTGCTGCTTCTATCAACGGACCGCTGACTGTGGCCGGACAGCTGATGGGACAGGGAAACTGGTGCTGAGACCGTGAGCGTGGATAGTATGGTTGATATGAAAAAAGCAGCCGACCTTTTCGGGGACAAGATGGCCATATGCGGAAAAACCGATTCTAACAGGCTACTTTTTCACGGAAGCTCTGAAGAAGTGGCATTGGCAACCCGGACCATGCTGGAGCAAATGGCTTCGGTAAAGAGTTACATTCCTACAAGTTCCTGTGGTATTTCAAGTTTGACGCCGCCAGAAAACATCGACACTTTTACGCAAATGGTTCGAAGATTCGACACTTGAAGTTCTCGGAAAACCCCCTACTGCACAAGGCTTTCTTAAAAGAAAGCATAGGGTATTTCAATTCCAGATTCTACCCGTCTCTGTGCCTGCATCCCACGATCGAGGTAATGACAATTGATTCAGGTTACGCGGAACTTCTTGATCCGTACACATTTATTGGTATATTTATATCAATCATTATGAACGAATTACTATGAATGCGGGTAAAGCTCCGGGATGATTATCTGCAGAATCCTGATACTCGTTGAAAACAACATCATTCTCAGGAGGAGGTAACTTTCTTCATGGCACCCAGAATACAGAAGAGGTTCGAAAACAAGGTCGCGATAGTGACCGGAGCAGGACAGGGTATGGGAAAACAGGTTTCCCTGGATCTTGCGGCGGAAGGTGCCAGGGTCGTGGTTATCGATATCATACCAGAGCTCATTGAGGAGGTTTGCAAAGTGATTGAACAAAATGGGGGCAAATGTATGTCAGTCATCTGCGATGTAACTTCGAGGGAACAGGTCGATGGGATGATACAAAAAACCATGGACGTCTTTGGCAGGGTGGATATTCTAATAAACAACGCCGGCCTGTTGATTCCGGGAACAATTGAGGAAACAAGCGACGAGCTGATAGACAAGACTCTGGATATCAACGTCAAAGGCGTTTTGTATGCGATACGCGCGGTCACCCCGATTATGAAAAAACAGCGGTATGGCCGGATCGTAAACGTTTCATCTATTACCGGTAAACGTGGTGATAATTCAACCATCTTTGTATACGGTGCATCCAAAGGAGCCGTAATCAGCCTCACCAAATCCGTTGCACGACAGCTCGGACCGTTCGGAATCACAGTGAACGCCATAGCGCCCCATGCTGTGATGACCTCCCTGATGAGCTATTGGGATGAGGGGAAGAAGAGGAAAGCTGCCGAGCAGATACCGGTGAAGCGGTTAGGTACTGTGCAGGACATGTCATACCTCATGATGTTCCTGGCCTCGGATGAGTCTTCATATATAACCGGGGAGACGATAAACATCAACGGCGGGTACTACATGGATTGACCCTGGAGGCTGCGTGGAACCGTTGCTCCAGTTCAAGATCTTTACGCTTGCACTCGCTCCGACTATCAGAACCGACCACGCAGCATCTCTTGACTATTTCCTCCAGTTCCATGTAAATATCGTTTACGGCTTCGCCCACTTGAAAGAACGTTCAACAGCTCTCTTCCAGTCCGCATAGAGCTCCTCGCGCTTGTTTTCATCCATATTGGGCTGGAAGACCTTTTCGATTTTCCATTGTCGCGCAATCTCATCTTTGCTTTTCCAGAATCCAACACCAAGCCCCGCCAGATAGCATGCCCCAAGCGCAGCCATTTCTGTAATCACCGGGCGTTCGACCTCGATACCGAGTATGTCTGCTTGAAACTGCATGAGAAAATCGCTCTTGGTTGCACCTCCATCCACGCGAAGTGACTGAGCTTTTTTTCCAGAATCAGCCTCCATCGCATCCAGGACATCCATGGTCTGATAAGCGATGGACTCCATCGCGCTCCGCGCTATGTGTTCCCTGGTCGTGCCCCTGGTGATACCCACGATGGTGCCTCGAGCATACATATCCCAGTAGGGCGCACATATTCCTGTGAAAGCAGGTACCAGGTATACACCACCGGTATCTGGAACTTTCTCGGCAAGTTCACTACATTCTGCTGAGCTGCTGATAATTTTCAAACCATCTCTCAGCCACTGGATCGCGGCCCCACCTATGAATATGACTCCTTCCAGCGCATACTCCACCTTGTCCCCGATTTTCCAGGCGAGATCAGTGGTAAGCCCGTGCTTGGACGGTACTGGGTGTTCTCCAATATTCATCATAAGTGCAAGTGCAGTCCCATAAGTGTTTTTCGCCATCCCTGGTTTGAAGCAGGTTTGTCCAAAGGTTGCTGCATGCTGATCTCCCGCTGAGCCAGCTATGGGAACAGTCGCCCCGAAAAATATTTCGGGATCGGTTTCGGCCATAACGCCGCTGGAAGGTTTCAGTTCAGGAAGGATGTGCTCTGGAATCCCAGTCCAGGCAAGGATCTCTTCGTCCCAGGAAAGGGTATGGATGTTCAACAGCAGCGTACGCGAAGCATTGGAATAATCTGTGACGTGATACCTGCCTTTACTGAGATTCCAGATGATCCAGGAATCGATATTCCCCATACATATGTTGCGATTCTCAATCTTGCTCCTGACGCCTTCAACATTATCCATAATCCACATGATTTTGGTTGCAGAGAAATACGCATCGACAACAAGACCCGTTTTCTTTGTAATGGAATTCTCGTAGCCTTTCCTTTTCAGGTCATCGCAAGTGTTTGCAGATCTTCGGCATTGCCAGCAGATTGAATTGTAAATAGGTCGCCCGGTGTCTTTTTCCCAGAGGATGGTGCTCTCACGCTGATTGGTTATACCGATAGCAGCAATCTCCTCTGGTTTAGCCCCTCCCTGCTTGCACGCTTCTTCAGCACATTGGAGAACCGTTTGCCAAATATCATCCGGATCGTGCTCGACCCAACCGGGATTTGGATAAATTTGCTTGATCTCACGGTAGGCCATTGAATGAATCTCACCATCGTGGTTGAACAGTATGACCCGGGTACCCGTTGTACCCTGATCAATGGCCATGACATACTTCTTATTCATGTTTCCTCCCCCCGACTGTTTATTCGGCTTGCCCGGCAAATAGAACATGCAGAAGACTTCGCGATTTTAGCTTGTGATATTCCTCAAACTTCCATCCCATATCTGTGTATCTTATGTGTTGGATATATTGCAATTTGCGGAATCGTCACACTGCTATCTCTCGTAACAACGAACAGAACAATTTCAGCGACATTCTCCACATCAATACAGCTTTTATAAATTCCTTCTCGTATTTCTTTTTCATCAAGCCATCCTTCCAAATAGGCTGGTATGTCTTCTTCGTATAGACTCTTATCGATGATTTCCGTCATAGGTGTTTTCACATGGGAGGGATTTATCACAGTTACGTTAATATTTTTATCCATACCTTCCCGGAGCAGGTTCTTGCTGAGGCCCATCATGCCATGTTTTGAAGCTCTGTAAGGGCTATGACCGGGACCCGAGGCAAGCCTTGCGGAAGTCGAACCCATGTTTATTATTTTGCCTCCCCCCTGCTTTTCCATGATTGCAAAGGCTTCTCTACAGCACAGGAATACAGCCTTGAGGTTTGAATCGATTGTCTTTTCCCACTCCTCCATGGTGACCTCCGTAATTGGAGGCGAAAGAGAATCCCGGCCCGCGCTATTTACGAGAATATCTACTCTCCCATATTCATTCATCACATCCTGAAAGAGCTTCTTGACCTGCGGCTCGACAGAAACATCAGCATAAACGCCCTTGCAGTTGCCCACCTGCTTTTCTATTTCTCCGACGACTTTATTTAATCGATCTCTGTTTTTATCAACTAAAATCACTTTGCAGGTATTCAGGGCGAATATCTTGCCTACAGCCTCTCCTATCCCGGATGCACCTCCTGTAACAATTGCAACCTTACCCTCCAATGCTTTGCCTTTTATTTTCATATATCTCTTCCTTTCTTTTCATAACTTTGCGACTTCTACATTCTACACGGCACTTCGAATGAGCCCTCCATCAACCCTCAGGCATGCACCATTGATAGCCGATGCGAGAGGACTGCACACAAATGCGACAAAGGCGGCGACCTCTTCAGTATGGATAAGACGGCCGATTAATGAAGTCGGACGGTTTTCTTTCATGAAGCGTTTCTCAGCAGTTTCATAATCAACTCCTGGAAAAACGTCTTGAATGAATTTTTCAACTCCCTCTGTCTTCGTTGAACCGGGCATAATGGAGTTTACAGTCACGTTTGTTCCTTTTGTCAATTCAGCCATACTACGAGAAATGGAAAGCTGCATGATCTTTGTCGCACTGTAATGTGCCATTTCAGGGGCAGGATTTAGCGCATTTTCGCTGGAAATAAATACAATGCGTCCACTGTTCCGTGACAGCATTCTTTTGAGATAATGCCTGCTCAAACGAACACCGCTGAGAATATTTACCTCGAAGAGGTACTGCCACTTTGAGTCTGTTGTGTCGAAGAAGTCGATGGATTCATAAATTCCAAGATTGTTGACCAGGATATCCATCTCAGGATGTGCTTTGATAGTTTTTTTGCATCCTTCTGAAGTACCGTTGTCCGCAACTAACTGTAAAAGCTTTGCGTCAGGGATTCCCGAATAAATTTTTTCACATGCACGGGAGACAGTCTCAGATGTACGGCCATTGATAATAACGGTTGCCCCTTCTCGAGCTAAATATTGGGCAATTTCCATGCCAATACCTCCCGTTGAAGCAGTAACCAGTGCAGTCTTAGTGTCGAGTTTCAGGTCCATATAGTTGCTCCTTAATCAATTGTTATATTCCCTCATGTTTGGCACAAGTAAAAAGCAAACCTCCCTTTTTAATGGTTGTAAGCGCATATCATAATCGGTTATTGAAGCTGATCAGCTATTGGGTCAGGTAAGCCTTACTCCCTTGAGATTTTATCCTTTTTTACAAGAATCTTTACCTTTAGTTGTGAATTGGGGTGTGGCAAAAAACATAGGCTTTGCTCTCAGTTGTTGCAGAGTGAGCAGGTGAAATTTACTTAACGATCTTTATCCTCTTTCTTTCTATCGTGGCTATACTCATTCCTATGGCGATTAAGCCGAAAGTTAGCATCTGAATATCTTGGCCGATTGCAAGCATTGCCATCCCGGCTTGAATCCATGTAATAATAATCACTCCCAGCAGTGTTCTATGCGGACCACCCACGCCCCCTGTGAGGGCTGTTCCGCCCGCGACTACGCTTGCAAAAAGCGGTATAGCCATTTCGGCTCCGATTCTCACCGACCCACCGCCCATCTGTGACATGTACAAAACACCTGCCAGACCGGAGAGAAATCCACTGAGCATGAAAACGTAAATTCTGTGCCGTGCAACGTTTATGTCAGAGAGCCCGGCCCCTTCCAGGTTTCCTCCTACCGCGTATATACGCCTCCCAAAGGGCGTAACGAGGGCCACGAACGTGCAAATAATCCAAACACCCATACCCCAGTACAATGTGGAAGGAAAACCTGCTATAAAGAAAGTTGCGAGGCTTCTGAATGTCTCATTCTGCATTAATGCAAGGTGGCCCTTTGTGAGATACCAGGCTATCCCCTCCAGGACAATTGAAATTCCAAGGGTGGCTAAAAAAGAGGGGACCTTGAACTTGGCAAGAAGCAGTCCGTTAACGAAACCGATCACCAAACATGCGACCAATGCCAGGGGAATCACAAGCAACCCGATCTTCTCGATGTACAGTACGCATATGAGGGCTGAAAGTCTCAGCACACTTGGCACTGAGAAGTCAAAGGACCCCGTCAAAATGACAAAGGTCAATCCGCAGGCGGCTATAAGGAAATAGGACATCGCATAGATGAGAGTTATGATTCCCTGATAGCTGAGGAAGAATGGGTTTATCAGCTGAAAGATGGTCACAACAGCTATCACAAAGATAAACGGCCCCACGTTGGTCATGATACTTCGAAGCCATTCCAGAGAAAGCTTTGGTCTAGTCATCACCTTTTCCTGTATCATGTGACCGTTACTCCCTTTAATCCTCTTGCACTTATGATAATGGAAACAATCAACAATACTCCTACAAGCAGTGGTACCATGATGGGATGGAGCGCCGAAAGGTACAAACCGCGGTAAAAGACGGTAAACGTAATTGCACCGAGTAGGGTTCTTTGGGGACCGCCGCTTCCCCCTGTCAGAGGCGTACCACCTAGGACAATCGCCACCAGCGGCCACACAATGGTATTAAGCTTGAGCTCCATCTGGGCCGAACCGCCAAGATGCTGGAACAGGATCATCGCTCCTATGCCTGTAAACAATCCGCTCAACATGAAGGCCAGGATCTTGTACTTATCGACATTTATACCGGCCAACTGAGCTCCCTCTTCATTTGACCCGATAGCGTTCAAATATACACATATTCTCGTGTATTTCATGAGAAATATGGCGGCTGCGATAATGGGGATGGTCAATAAAAAGGCAGTGGGAATAAGGGGTATCAAGGGCGAGGTTATGAACTCGTATCCCTCAACAGCCCGGGGATATCCACCTGCGATCAGGGCTGACAATCCCGTGTAAGTTACCAGTAAACTCAAGGTCAGTATAAATGAGGGTATTTTGGCCTTGGTTTGTATCACTCCAATGAAAAGCCCCGTCGCTACTCCCACTACGGGGATCATAATGATTGCGAACATCCCCAATATTGGCTTGAATAGCCACACAAAGACGCCCCCCAGCATCCAAACCCCAACAAACGACAGGTCCAGGCGGCCGGTCAACACCACAAATGAGGGGCCGAGCGCAAATAGCGTTAGTGTTACAAACTGTCTAAGAATGGATTTGAAGTTTATGGGGCTGAAAAACCTATCTGGGTATATGCTTCCAAAAATCACTATGAGGGCCAGAAGAACAATGATAACCGGGTGCATTTTCAACGTTTGTGTTATGACTGAGAATATCCTCTTATTTGTGTTCTGATTGTTCACGTTGACATCACCTTTCTGAACTCCTCAGGACCGAGTACCTTTTGCACCCTTCCATCCATGACGAACATTATATTGTCGCAGAGTATGGAGTATTCTTTTGGTTCGTCGCTTACCAGGATCATTGAAATGTCCTTCTTCTTCATTTCCAACAATACTTCATAGATATCCTCTCTGGACCCCACATCTATACCTATCGTTGGATCATCCAGCAAGAGTATGTCCGGGTTTCTTTCAAGCCATTTCCCCACAGAAACCTTTTGTTTATTACCGCCGCTTAAAGAGTAACAATCCGTACGTACACTCGGGGCTTTGATTTCCAACTTCTGCACGATATTCTCAGCCATTTTTCTCTCGGTTTTGAATTGTATGACGGGGATGATCTTTCCTAATATTTTCTTCATGTTGATTATGGAGATATTCTTTGCAATTGACCAGTTGAGAAACAGCTCCTTCCCAGTTTCACCCGAGAAATACCCGATACCCCTTGATAACCTTTCGTGGGGGAGTTCGTCGGCTTTGAGTTCCTGATCTTTGGCTGTGAGCTGCCCTTCATCATGATTCATAAGACCGGCAATCGTTCGTATTATTTTACTTTTGCCCGACCCTGCTGGACCGAAGAACCCTATGCAGTTGCCCCTATGGAGATCGAAGGAGACATCATAAAAATGTCCACGTTTTGTAAGATTTTTCGCTGACAAGACTACTTCCTTGCCCGCGACTTCCCTATCCTCTGCTCTTGATATATATTCCGAAGATTTTCTCCCCACTATTGCTCTGAAAAGATCCTCCTCCGTCATCTTCTCTTCAGACAAGTCATACTGGGCGACCAGGTTACCGTCTCGCAGCACGTGCACCCTGTCCGTGTATTCCATGACTTCAGGTATTATGTGTGAAATGAAGATGAAGGAAGCATTTTTCTTCATTTTCAAGAGGTCCCTGAACATCTCCTTGCATTCATTGTCTGTCAGAGGCGCGGTCGGTTCGTCGAGTATTATGATCGGTGTCGTCTCACCGTCCTCGCTCTCCAATCTCACACCCAGTATAGCCCTTGCTATTTCAATCTTTTTCTGGGTGGAAAGCGGCAGTTCATGCATATAGGCCTCAACTTTGCATGCTACATGAAGCTCCTCCAATATTTCACAGGCCTGCTCCTTCATCCTATCCATCTGCAATGTTAAGAGTTTTATATACTTATCCTCATGGCCCAGAAAGAGGAATTGATATACCTTCAACCAGGGTATGACTCCCTTTTCCTGGTAAACTATCGAGATTCCCCTCCTTGCTGCCTCTTTTGGATTCCTTGGGAAAGGAACCCTTCTTCCCTTATGATACAATTCCCCCTTGTCCGGAGAATACACGCCTACCAGAATCTTCATGAGTGTGGATTTCCCGGCTCCGTTTTCACCGACAACCCCTACTATTTCATTTTCACGGGCCTCTATACTGACGCCATTCAGGGCATGCACGACTCTATCGAAGGTTTTGTAAACGTCCTTTACCTCTAATAATTTATCATTCATCGGCTTCACCATGCATATTTATAATTACTGACAGCCTGCCGGCTTCATGCTAGACTCCACGCAGTGGAGAAATTAAAAAAGGGGGAGTACAAGGGGGGAGCAAGAGCCGATCGAGTAACAGGACGTAACGAACTCGAGCACCTACATGAACAGACTTCATCGTTACGTTTTGCTGTTTCGTTCCATGTACTCGACCGGCTCTTTTTTTTACTCCTCTCCCTACATACTCCCCACATTCCCTGCCTGCTTACTTACAGAGGTTCATCTTTACATCTTTGTCTTGACTTCCCTGTCTTTAAAACCAATAAGGTTCCGTCTTGAGCTCCGGCGGAAACTGCTTTGCATATTCCTGCGCTTCCTTAAAGGTATCGACACTGAAGTCCAGGAAGTACTTGTGGAGAACGCCGATGTGTTTCCTGACGGCTTCGAGGCTCCCGAGCTTCCTGATCTTTGCTGGAAAGTAATAGTCATGTGACAGGGGAGCCAGTTTGGTTCCTCCGCCTGCATGGCGGTCATATTTCAGACCAAGTTCGTCGCACTTGGAAAGGGACAGCAGCCTGAAGTCATAGGGATACTGCGGCTTGTCCTTCTTCATCTCCGTCAGTATCGTATCAATATTCTCCCTGAGAGGGCCCATGGAGAAGCTCGGGTTTTTATCTATACCCGAAGCCTTGGCCAACTGTTCGATTTCACCAGGTCTACCGTAACAATCCAGTCTCCCGGCTTGAATCATCTCAGCATGCAGCGGGTACCATGCTCCGACGCACATGTCGTACAGCATGGGAACTATTCTTCCGCCAAAGTAGGGTATGGCGAATCCGGAAGTGACCAGGAAGTTTCCTTTAAGTATTTCCTGGGCAGTGGTCAATTCCATGTCCCTTGACGCCGTATAGGGACCGATGTTGACGCCGGCGTCCTGCAGTGCACTCAATGCACCCGTGGTCTGCGAGTCGTTAGCGCCCCAGAACCCTTCATAATCCGTTCGTTGAGCCAGCGACGCCTCACCGGCTTTTCGACCGTCCTCATAGCCCCACATACCGTACTGGTGGCCCAGCAGCTGCATCTCCGGATAGTTCTGCCATGCCATGAATACTCCCAGGTTAATGTAGACTGTGGAGACCGTAGCCGCCGTCTTGTGTGCCTGGTGGTGCAGCAGCTTCGTCCTTCCGTTCTGCCTCATCTTCTCCATCAGCAGCGTCAACGGCGGGTACGTCTGCTCGGCAGACATGGGCGTGTTATCTACGACCCAGTATGGGCCATAATCTCCGGGGAACACGTCGCCGGTGACTCCGAAGTTTGTGGAAATAAACACCCTGTTCTCGTTAGCGATTCTACACAGCTCAGGCATTACAGCCATTGTAGGAACGTTCAGGTGTACAGCCTTTGCGCCTTTCGCTATCATGCTCTCCAAAGTCTCGATCCACTCAGATTCGGTTGAAGCCACTGCACCCATGAACTCACAACCGAGCTGTTCAGCGGCCTGCTGTGAAGCCTGGTAGTTCATAATCGCGTATTCCTGCGAGAGCCACCATGCGATATGACCAATCCCGAACTTTTCCCCAGGCTTGGCGTTCTTGTATTTTTGTGCCAGTTCTTTCCTCTCTGCTTCAGTAGTAGACACTGAGACAGGTTCGGTAGCCACTTCCTCTTTTCCGGCTGCATAAGCCTTACGGGTACCACCAAAACGCCCTAAAACACTGCTCGCTGCTATACCTACTGCCGCGGCTCCAGTCATTTTTAATGCCTGACGCCTAGTAATTTTGATTGGCTTATCTCCTTCCTTTGGCTTTTCGCCTTCCTTCATGATAACCTCCTTTAAAAAATTTGTTAATAAATAACCACAAACTGTGATTATTTTAAATCGTGCGTAACTTTTTTGTCAATTTTTTTTGTTGATACTATATGGGTACACACATAGGTACCACCCTCTTATGGCACCTCGCTATCACCCGGTACCGGTTGATAGCGCCGAATACAGAAACACCTCGTTATCTTTTATGATTTGAAAGCATGCCCTTATCTTGCCATATCACATCATCGTATATTATTTTTTTTTTATGTCAAGAAAAAAAATTAATTTTTGTCGATAATAAACCAGAAAAAGTACACATATGAGCATGTATAGTGATGAAAGCCCTCCCTTAGACGTTCAAAGAATCATTAAGCATTGCCCGACCGAAACTGGTTGGATACAATCAGACAGATGAAGCTGCATAAGGACGCAAAATTGTCAGATCAAATGCTCGTTTTTACGATTATCCTTATAAACTTATTTGGAAAAGATCCAAACTCCCCTATATCATTGAGTACCCTCCATCCACTATAAGTGTTTGTCCAGTGCAATAGTCTGAATCTGAAGAAGCGAAATAAAGTACTGCCCCGAGAAGGTCGATTGTTCTACCAAGCCTCTTCATCGGTATACTCTCGGTAACTTGTCGTTTCCATTCAGGGTCCTTACTCGCTTCCGCTGCCATTCCTGTGTCTGTAGTTCCAGGGAGAATAGCATTTACCTGAATGTTATAGTCTACAAGCTCAAGCGCAAAAACTTTGGTCATTGTAAGCACGGCCCCCTTGGTCGAGCTATACGCACAGAGGCTGGCCTGCCCACCTATAGCTGCAATAGATGATATGTTTATTATCTTTCCACTTCTTTGCTTTTTCATTTCCTTTGCTGCAGCCTTAGAACAAAAGAACAAACCCTTAACATTCACCGCAAGCATCTTGTCCCACATTTCCTCTGTCGTTTCCTCAACAGGAGCTATAAACAGGATGGCTGCATTATTTACGAGAATATCGATCCTTTTGTATGTTTTAACCGTTTCAGTAACCATTTTTTCTGCATCTTCTTTCAGGCTCACATCTGTGTGCACAAAAATAGCCTTCCCACCTGATCGATTTATGCTCTGTGCAACACGCTCACCTGCTTCTTGATCTATGTCAGCAATGACAACATTGGCACCTTCTGCTGCTAGACCGGTGGAGTAGGCTTCACCAATACCCTTGGCACCTCCGGTTACTACCGCTACCTTATCTTTCAATCTCATTGAATCTACCTCCTTTTATCTTAAAAGCGCTAATGTTATAGCATCTATAAATTCAGGTAACTCAGGTGTTGTGCGGCCGGATACATGGTTGCCGTCCAAAGCGACAGCCCAATCTGCGTTAAATTCACCACCCATGGATGTCACTGCGTCTCTGGAGGCAAGCCATCCGGTGATTTTCTTACCCTGTACAAGATCGGCTGCTGCCACTGGAATGGGGCCATGGCACATATACGAGATAACCTTTCCTGCTGCATCAGCTTTTTTTAGGAATTCAAGTGGTGTCTCTGCCTCAATCATATTCCATGGACAGAATGCACCAGGAATCAGAAGTCCATCAAACTCACCCATATCAATTTCATTTAATTTCTTTATGCCATAGAGACTTTCCGGTATTTCCTGGAGCGGTACAGACATTCCAAAGTTTCCCTGGACAACTTCCAGACCAATTAATGGGGGCCGGGCACGCACCACACTTGTGAATGTTCCGATTAGTATTTCTGCTCCCCTGTGCAGGAATTCCATGACAGGAACAGCAATCTCGAAGTCCTCGAAATCCCATCCACAAATCATCAGCATTGTTTTCCCTGTAAGAACACCTTTCCGCTTGTCTACAAAATCGGGGTCGAAATATTTACACAACGAATACACAAAGATTGGGGTGTCTACTGTATTCTTTGCCGTTATTATCCTGCTGTCCATTACGCATCGGATGTCTTCGAATTTTGCAATCTTTTTCAATATAAATGAGACTTGTTCATTACCCGTGCATTTTTTGCCTTTCATAATACCGGTGGCAATTAGCGGTATAATACCTCCTCCAATCCCCCCAATAACGGCACCGTTACCGTATGCTGCATTAATAAAGTCTAAAACGTTTTTCTCTGTTGACATTATATCGCCGGAATGGTCACCAATTATAATCACTGCATCATAATCTCCGGGATCTGCTTTCCCAATTGTTTTACTCCTGCTCGCTTTGTCACCCCCCATCACCGGTATGGGATTTATACTTAAGCCCCACATACCCTGAACGCCTTTTACCTTGATATTGGGTCTCGTGAATTTCCATGTAACCTTATCAACAAGTATAAAATCGAGTTTTCCACCAAATTCACCTATGTACGATGCCACATAATACGCCTGGAAGTCACTAAACTCACTGGCGACCAGGCACGCCACCCTTTTATCAGCAAGAGGACCAGCTGGTTTAATATTCCCTCCTTTGGGACCTATCCAGATAGTAGCACTACCTTCTTCGATTATGTCTATACCAGTTTCCTTCGCAACATCGATGAATGAAGATCCAGAATTGGATATGGCACTCATAATTACTTTCCTCCATCTTACACTATTTTACTCATGCTTCATCGAGCATTTTAACATATCTATTATGTTGGCCGGAGATTTTTATATCCTTATCTTACTTTTTCTCAGAATATACTCTGTACTTTCCCTTGTCAAGAAAAAGCAAAGAAAGTAAATAATTTAACCTAAAGGGGTGCTATTTAGGTGATCGATCCTTCCGGTAGATGAAGGGGAGAAGCCCTAGGGCATTGTAAGTTACGGCGGAGGGAATTATATTACCAAAGTCATTCCTGAACCCGTACAATGCAGGTGGAGTCAAGATAGTAATTACCGGAAGTTCCCGAGCAATGATATCCTGATATTCATGATACAAGCTCTTTGCTTTGCTGATATCCCAGGTCGTTCTACCCAGTGCAAAGAGCTCATCGATCCTCTTTTCCCACTCCGTCTGTGGGAATTCCATGTAGGGTGCCCACAGGTGTAGCGGTCCTTTGGATTCCCATATCCAGGAGGCATCATTGGGCTCAATGCTTCCTTCAACTCCAATGATCACCGCCTCCCAATCGAAGGTATCAAGCAGTTTTGTGACAATACGATCATATTCCGATGTACGGAACATTACGCGTATTCCGGCTTTATTAAGGCTTTCTGATATTATCTCTCCCATTTTTACCCGTAATGGATTATCCTCGTTTGTGAGAATTGTAAGCTCAAAAGGTTTACCTGAGGGTAGGTCAATGAAGCCGTCGCCGTCTCTGTCATTCAGTTGGAGCTGGGAAAGCAGCTGCTGGGTTACCTGAATATCATATGAAAGAGGTTGCATATTTTTATAAAAGGGTGAGGGGCTTCTTTCGGGAGATGAGTCGAGCCACGCATACCCCTTGTACACTTCAGCCACTATACGTTTCCTGTCAATGAGGTGTGAGACAGCCCTTCGAAACAGCACGCTCTGGAAAACGGAGAGCTTTTCCTTTTCAATTACTTTGGGATTCTGATTGATTACAAGAAAATGATTACTCCCCAGTGTATGTCCTGCCGAGTAAATTCTGTAGTTGCCCTCCGCTCTGTTGTTTATAAGATTTTCTAAATCTCCGCTCGAAATATCTGTATCTTTCACATCGTAAAAATCTATTTCACCTATCTGGAACTTCAGTATCTTTGTTTCATCATCGATGTCGAGGAGTTCTATGATCTCATCCAAATAGGGCATGCCCTCAACATAGAGACTCCCTTCCCTCTTTTTGTAGTATGGATTTCGTGAAAGTCGGATTAACTCTCCCTTGCGATACTCTGCGATATAATAAGGGCCGGTCCCGACGACATCGGTGCTTTCGTCCTTCATGTTACCCCACTCTCTATTGAATGCCTCAATTCCCTCGCTTGCGATAATGGGCTCGATTATATGTTTTGGGAGGATTTCAATATGTGCTAAGGTAAACAAAAATGGTCTGTATGGTACAGGTAGGTCAAACTGAATACTGTTCATGTCTAATTTATTAATTGAAATCATTTTGTCCCTGATTTTAAGAACATCTGTTTTCTTGGAATCCACATCGGGATTCATATAGATTTCCTCGAATGTGTACACCACATCATCAGCTGTGCAAGGGATTCCATCGGAGAAATACACATCATCATTCAGATGTAGGACCACTGAATATCCATCATTTTTTATTTCATATTCCTTTGCAATGCCGCCTTGTATTTCTCCGGTTATGGGATTCAGGCTGAGCAGGCTTTCAAAAACAAGCTTAAGAACGCTGTACAATGATCTTGAGCGAGTGGTTACTACATTGAAGGTATCGTAGTCCTGGATATCTGAACGTATGATTGTACCACCCCTCACCCCCTTTTTGAGCTCCTTGGCCGAGCTGTCGATCACTCCGGGAAATATTTCCCTCTCTTTTGGGATAGAGGGAGTCATTTTATCTCTACAGCCATACATTGTGAGAGAGAGCAATAAAATGATTATGAGAATACTGTGCAGTTTCATGCCTCGGGTCCTTTATATAAGAGTACAAAATATAATAAATCACCCCAGAGCACCAAAAACCTATTAAATTTAGATGAAACTGTCAAGGAGTTGGGGTATAATATGAGATTGATATTAATAAGTTTTTCATTTTGAATTTTTATGGAAAAAAGCTCATGAAGAAATGTGTACTATTTATTTTATCCCTTTTCCTCTTTTTACCTTCCGGGTTATTGCTGCCCGTAGAAGTATCAGAGCAACAGGACATCGCAATATTTGGTCTTACCCAATACTCTTACAATATTCCTGATGAGGTATTAGGGTATGTTGACTCTTCTATTAAATCTGAGTTCATAAAACTAAAGCGATTCAATGTGCTTGGGTATGGTCAGTATCGGATCGGGTCCGATGACATTGATGGTTTTATAAAACGAATCAGAGAGATACGGTCGGAAAAGGCCAAGGAAGCCGGGACCTTTGATGAAAAGTTTGGTACTGTGGTGATAAAAGGGGAAGACTTTGATAAGATTGCAAACTCTTTTCTCGTGGTCATTCCATCACTTTCAAACTACAACGTCTCAAGAGATAGAACCGAATATACGTCTGGTAACACTACATACGTTGTTGATAGCTATACAATTGATATAGTAATTGACATTACCTTTATTGATGTTCGGGAGGGTACTCAGGAAGAGTCGTTACGGGTCACAGGCTCGGGAAAAAACGAGGACCGTGGTCGTGCCGGGAGGGAAGCTGTTGATCAGGCGATTTCCGGGCTTGCTTACAATATCAAGCAGATCGAGATTTTTAAAATCAAATCAGGGGTAATCAGGGTCAGAGGGGATACCGTCTTTTTTGAGCTTGGAAGGAATTTAGGAGTGAAACCTGGCGACGAGTATGAGGTTATGACAAAGCAGGAGATTGGAAAGACGGGGAGAATCGTTGAGCTTCCTACAGGATTAGTCAGAGTTAAAAAGGTGTATCCTGAAATCACCGAAGCGAAGATTGTGTATCAGAAGGGAAAAATTACCGAGGGTGATCAGCTGGTAGAGGTACCGCGGTTCGGAGCGCAGCTCTCTTTCTATACAGGTCTCATGAAGGTGGATATTCCTGATATGAATTATGATATTATGTTGGTTGGTGATAATCTATTGTTACCGAATTATTATTATATCAGTCTTGACCAGAAGGAGAGAAGTCACTCTCCTGTAGCGGGCATTCGATTTGTAAAGAACCTCGGGTACAGGTATAGAGGAGTCTTGGATGCCACAGCGCTACTGAACTTTCCTCTTATTGGCGGCTTAGGGGAGTTGGGCATAGGGAGCTCTCTGTACAAAAGGAGGATGAGCATCGATCTTCTTGCTGCAGTGGGGCTTCTCTACATGACCACTTTCAGTAAAGACCTTGAGCGTAGCAGCCTATTATTTGACAATCTTTTAATAGATGGAAAAAAAATTGAATTTAATAAGGACCCTGTACTGAATATCTACGGAGTTGCAGTTGGGTTGAAAGGTGGAATTGGACTTAATTTTCGTATAAAACCAAATTCCGCCCTCAGGGCAGCAGTAAACTACAGGCTGTATACGCCCATAAAAAACTGGCATCTCCATATTGAAGAAACCTCCGGAGGCACAAAGGAGTCTGTGACTATCAGAAGTGATAGCGAGAATATTCATGAACTGGAAGGCGGTATGAAAAGGGTCAGTATATCTGGGTACGAAATAAATCTCGCATTTACACTTCAATTCTGAATGAATTTTCCTTCACTCAGGATATAAAAGGGATTATGTATTTTATACAGGTAAAAGAGAAGGAATGTGTTATATTAGTTATGGTTAGAGCAAACATATAGGGTGTTTTGCTTCGTGCGTTGTTTTACTATCTGATGTGAAGTTTGATTCCTCTGTCATTTTTTACTAAGGACATTTTAGCAAAGAGATAACAGTATTAAAGAGGGGGATTTATTATGTTAAAGAAGAGTATTTTATATTCCTTTCTGTTTTTTGCGGTGCTCACTCTTGCATTCTACGGCTGTGCCAAGAAAACTGTTAAGGTCGAAGAAAAGGATGCCCAGCAGGTGGTGGAAAATGGCGTAGGAAAGGCACGGAAGTTTGATGATGCGCTCGATTTAGCCTTTAGAGATGCGTTGAGGAAGGTCGTGGTGAAGATGATCGGACCTGAGCTTGAAGATGCAAACAAAGATAAATTGAAAAATTACATGTACGGAATAAGTGAAACTTACATTGTTAATTACCAGATCACCGATAAGGTAAAATCGGGTAAAGATACCATTGTATACATGCGGGCTGCATTCAATAAAGGTAAAGTGGAGGAGAGTATCAGCACGCTTGGCCTAGAAATTCCTGAAAAGGAAGTGGCTAAAGAATACGAAAAATTGCCCTATGCAGATGTAATACTGGAGGCCCTCGATAATCTCACCTACATGGTTTACTTTGAACCGGAAAAAAGGAATATAGCTGACGAGTATGCCCGCCTTGCAGTGAACAGGGTGAACAACTTTTTTGCAAACAAAGGTTATGAGTATGTGGAACTTCAGAGAATAAATGAAGTTAAAGAGGAGTACTTCAGGCTGTATGAGGAAACACAGGGCAGCGTAAGTGTTATCCAGCTCATTGCACAGGCTCTGAACGCGGATGTTTACATGATTGTCGATGGAATCGTTGAGGAGGCGGGCAGCCAGGGAGATATCCACTTTGCATCTGCGTCGATTGACCTCAAGGCCTTTGAGAGTGCAACAGGAAGAGGGCTTGGTACTGAGACAGGCTATTCAGGA
>Ga0209636_10001842_pt1 | contig 21467 bp, 19 predicted proteins | sample DeeMarSWOR152_54_FD_187464 | JGI IMG/M metagenome (GOLD analysis project Ga0209636, IMG submission 187464) | Marine sediment microbial communities from White Oak River estuary, North Carolina - WOR-1-52-54 (SPAdes) (version 2) | ecosystem: Environmental > Aquatic > Marine > Intertidal zone >...
TGGAAAAGGCGAGAACTGCTTCCTATTACTTATGTTCTGCTCCATGCATAATGAGATCTGCCAGACCATTGAGAGGCAGAATAGAGGATGTATTCAAACCATTGAGAGGCAGAATAGAGGATGTATTCAAACTTCTCAAAGATGGGTTCTTTAAAGAAAAAATACACAGATATACGAGAAAATCATGTTACAGGTTTGTACTTTTGGGTGTACTTTTAGCAGGGATAATCATTAACAAGGGATTTTACTCACAGGAGCTTCTACAAGGGCTGGCTGAGTCATGGGTTATGGAGGACCCTGAGAATCTATTGATGCATTACTGTAAGAAATCATGTCTTCAAACAGCTCTTCATTACAAAATGCTTCTATAGCACATTGCGAAGGTAGAATATGCAATGCACTGTACCAGAGTATTTCAGGTTTGTAGCCATACTATTATATTACCCTTCTTCCAGTTTTTTCTTTAAGCTTTCGTACAATTCCGAAGATATCTTTCCCTCTCTGTATCTCTCTTCAAGTCTTTGAAGTTTCTCTTCTCTACTTTTCAGCTTCCTTTCGGTCAAAATTTCTACTCGCGCTCCATCTTTGAGGCCACATTCTTTGACAGTCTTCCCGGGTGGACAGGGTTCCTGATTATACAGAATCTGTAAAGGTAAAACACCCAATTTGGTGGCAATCAACTGCCTAACTTTGCCAATCCTGTCAGAAGGCTTTACCTCGACGTTGACTTCCTTTTTTGTTTGTGAATCTAACACTCTCAGTACAAGAACCTCTTCTTTAGCAGCTATCGGAGCTTTTCCTTTTGTGATCCGACTTATTACCATGCCTGCCACAGCCACTAGTGCAATAACCAAAACTATAATTATCAAGCGGCTTCTCAGTCTGCCAACTCCTTCCAAATTGCCGATTTCATCATCACATTTATTGATCCACATTTGGCACTCCGTAGACTGAGCAGCATCAATCTCATCGAATTTGGCTTTTGCATTTTCGAAATACGAACGCGCATTTTCATACTCTTTTATTGCTTCATCATAGTTGTCTGTTGCTGCAGCTTCTTGGAACGACTGCATTCCTTTTCTCATAATTTCCTGTGCATCAAGAAACGAGTTACAAAGATCAATTTGCTCTTGGATGCCATCACATTTCGATTCTTCTCCGCCTTGATCATAGATTGCTATTGCCTTTTCATATTCAGTTTTTGCCTCCTGGAACTTGCCAGCTTGAAAATATTCATCTGCTATACCCTCATACTGCAAAGCGTTCTCCAGCTGCAGTTGCTGGTCTTCGTATGATGTGAGCAATTGGTTCTGACTTGAAGAGTAGTCTATTCCCAGTCTGAGTACAAGTGAATCCAGAAATGCCAGACATTCACTGTCTGAAAGACAGTAGTAAAAGTAATCAGGATGACAGTAATAATCTGCTGATTTTTTAAAATCCACCAGGTTCAAAGTTACCTTAAAGTACTGGTCTTCCACTATCAAGGGAGTCGTCTTATCAAATGTTTTCCCAGCATAATCAGCTTTTTCTTCGCCTGCTTTATCCCAAAATAGACGCCCTTCCCACGCGTTCGTATCGCAATCAACAATTTCGCAATTGAGATAGCTAGAGAAATCCTCAGAGACTGTTCCCTTTGCATCACTCAAGGTTACTGAGACAGATACCTTGAAGAAGAAATTTACATCCTCGTAAATACCTTCTCCGCTTTCCCACATCATCCGCTCTCTGGGACTGATAGCAACTCGAACCATGCGGTCCTCTGTTCTGAAAGTGGAACCTTCCTGTACATACACAGGAAAATTGAATGCGTGAGCGAATTCGTCGTCAAAGTCATCGATTTTGATGGTTTTCGAATAAGAAAGGGCTGGACCTTGCACTGCAGGAAGCAGCATCAGAAGAATGCTCACAAACACCATCACTGCTTTTTTCATTCTGTCACCTTGGTTTTCTTATGTGCAAAGAGTTTTAAGGTTTTCGCCTCAAGCCTCAAGCGTCGTGCACGTATAGTGTTCTTTCTTGACTGGGCAAGAGAATAAATAATATGTTGCCAGGGACTACCTGAATCAAAGGCGAAAGAAGATAAAATGAAATGAAAGAGGAAGATATAGAAGATATTAAGAACACAAAGCGCTAAAGTTGCTTAGGGTAGTTTTAAATACAAATATCTCTATAATTCGTCTTCTTACCTGTCACAGACCGAAGATGCGAGAAATCTATTTAAACATAAATAGCAACACAACAGTATGTCATGCTATTTAAGACACATGTCTGGCGTACTCCAAGAAGCAGGTATCAAAGTTACTAGGGAGAACAAAAAAGATATTGATAAAGCCTTACACAACCTGGTAAATGTAGAATACAAGAATTGCAGTCCCACCTGGAAAGAAATTAAAAAATTGCTTCAAACTGAGGAAGGAAAGAAAAAAATTGTTAAAGAACTGAAAAACCTGCACTAAGGGATACTATGAACATAGATTTCGATGAAATCTACAGGAATGTCCCTTCCACCCAGAAAGAACACGTGAGGAAATTCCGCTCCACCCATCCGTATACAGCTCTCACCACTGATGGTGTCACCTGGGAGTACATCTCCTGTGGACAGGGGGAAGAAACTCTGGTACTGCTCCCTGGTGGCAGCTTTCGTCTCGGTGAAACCTGGTTCCACCTGATCACTACCTTTGAAAGTCACTACAAAATTATTGCTCCCACATACCCTCCTGTACCCATTATGAAACAGCGGGTCAAGGCAATTTCTCACATACTGAAATCAGAAACTATTGACACTGCTCACGTTCTTGGATGGTCCCTTGGTGGATGGACTGCCCAGTGCTTCATCCGGGAACACCCTGACACAGTAGAAACACTAATTCTGTCCAATACATCAGGACCCAGCATATCCAAAACTTCCCTCAGTATGAGTCCTACTATAATATCTACATACCCTACAAGGCTGCTTCAATTTGGAATTAATAAATTACTGCAGAGTCTTTTAGCTGTCCCAGATTCAGAACAGGAGCTGTGGAAGGCTTTTACGAGAGAAATATCTCTCAGAACTACGAAAGAAGACATTATTAATGAACGGAAATGTATGTTCGACTATGTGAGCAACTATGTATTCTCCGCAGATGATTTGGTTGACTGGCCAGGGAAAATACTGATCATAGAATCTGATGATGATTCTGCATTTGATGAATGTGCCCGAGATGAACTAAAGGCATTGTATCCTGCAGCACAGGTGCACACCTTTCACAATGGTGGACATTCGCCAGCATATAATAAACCTGAAGGATACATCTCTGTGGTTCAAAAGTTCTTAAAAGAATTGTAATCACCCAGGTTCATACAGCAACCTCGCATAACTGTGTAAACCCTCCAATATTTATTGACCCTTGTAATAATCCACCTCTCATGAAATATGGACGAGGTGTTACCAATTTTGGAGAATACTTTGACCCAGCCATTACTGCTGATCTGGCTTTAGATGCTGAAAAAACAGGCTGGGATGGGGGTTTCCTCTCGGATCACATCTTAATATTCAAGGATTTCAGTATACCAGTAAATGATCCTTGGATTACCCTTTCTGCCGCTACTACACCAAAAATTACACAGACTGCAAAGGCATCAAACAATCACGTACCAGGATTACTTACCAGATACAGCCCCACAACCACCAACAAGAAAATAGATGGAATAGATGACACATCAATGCCTACCAAAAAGAAAGCCAGCAAAATAGCATAGTATGGTACCATTGAATCATTATTTATCGCTTTTTTATACAACGTATTAGCTGAAGCACCCAAGAAGGCCATCACTGATAATTCAAGAATACCACCATCAAAGATCAGCGGTCCCATGACAGTAGATGTAATATTGGATTCATAGCCGAAAAGGTATGGTCCAATAATTGTAGCAGAGGAAAATTGCAACCAGATTTCACCGTGGGTAATCCCCAAGTACCCTGCCTTATGCACAATTTCGTTTAAAACCCCAAAGGTAAAGGCAGGCCTGAAAAAGAATAACTCCACTGGATTAAACTTCCATTGCTGGTATCTCACACCCATGTACCCTAGAAATAGTATTAAAAATAATAAAGGAATTCCAAAGGAAACCACATGCACCAGCTTCACTCTTTGCAATGCATACAAAGTGACAAAGACCACAATCACTAATTCAACCACGTACACCCTGAAGGTAAACAGTGACAGCAATCCAATGCAGCCTGCAAAGGTCATAAAAACAGCACGAACATCCCAGGTTTCAGCCATGAAGGCCATTCCCAAGAACACAAAAGAATACCCCAGAATAAACAAAGGAGTTGTTGCTGCCTTTCTCAATTCAGAATTTACAAGGGGTATCCCTCCTATTGCTAATTGAATCACCAAAAGGGAAATTCCCAGTAGTAAGAACCATTTCACATTTAATCGCTCTATTAACTGTAAAGCAGCAAATCCAACCACTGGAATAGCCAATCCTACATAGTGATATTCCTGAAATCCATAAAACGTCAGAATAGCTAAAGTGAGAAAAAAATAAAGTCTTTTCTTGTCCGGCAGCACGATTTGGCACCCTGCAACATAAAAGGCTAGCCCTACACCAATACACAGAAAGGTCTCTCTATACATATTGAATTGATCTTCAACCAAAGAGAACATTACAACACCGAGAATAACATACCCAATGTAGCAGCCCACAAAGAGGTATGGGGAAACTAACCAGCATCTATCCATGCATCACTACAGGGTAGAACCCATAAAACCCTTACGGCAGAAACACCTTGTTTTCGATCTTCTCAGGCAAATACTCCTTGGCCACAAACTCCAGACTCCTGTTAGCTAACGCCTGCTGTTCAATTCTCACTCCCTTTTTCAAACATAAATTCAACTCCTTCTGCCATTTTCTGTGCTTGAACCATTCATAGGATCTTAACTCTTTTATTCTAGACTTATCGGTGGATTTTAATTTTTCAGTTACTGAATGTAACCCATACTGGTCAATGTCTCTCATGGTCATGCCCACAAAGACGGAATCCGGAACACTCAGCCGTTTGGATAAATACGCCAAATTCATGGACCCCTGCTTAATCGTTGAGTAGATATACCATCCGTAGGGATCACCGTCAGTGAACACAATGACTGGTAATTTTTTCTCAAAATGCAACCGGTGAATCAGCCGCCTCACTCCTCGAGGGGCCTGGCCCTGACAGGCAACAATCAATGCGCCATTGTTCTGGGCAAACTTCTCTTCAATCAGCCGATCCGCCATGGCAGCAGTTTCCACCACCAGGACGTACTCTGCACTGACTTCTGGGAATTGGATATCCTCTACTGTTCCGGGAACTGCCCATCCTCCTCTTCCCAATCTGGAGGCATTGAATTCATCCTCTCCGTCCTTAATCAGAACGTCTCCATACAAGTACCCTCGTCTGTCTGCAGTTAAATTCAACTGCTCTCGCAGCAAATCCAAGGTCACTTCAATATCTTCGGCAATTGCATTGCTCTCTGCTTGATCCTCAAAGGTGTTCTCTCGTGATCCAGCTACAGTATGTTTTAACGCGTAGTACAATTCACGAATGCCAGCATGTTTTTCTTCTTCCACTAATTGGCGACAGTAAGAAGCCACCAGCAATGTTTGCATGAATTTTCGGGTGTGGGATACATTCATGTAATACCGCTTGGAAAACTTGTCTCCCAATACTAGCATGCCGCTCTTTTCATCATAGGTGACATTACCCAGTCCTCTTTGGGGAATCTTCATGTAAGGACTTCTCTTTTTATGAATCTGACTATATACTGATTCACCAAATTGCTCTAGTTTCTTGACAATATCATTCATTCGATTCACCATATTTTTTGGTAATAATTGCAAGTAGCTTTTTTTCAATTGTGTCTGTGGAACTCTTTTTCTCCTGTAATAATCGGCTTAATGCAACAGCAGTTTCAGGCACATACTTTCTTAGGGTATCTCTCTTCTTCTTTTTCTCGTAGGCTCTCCTTTTACCTCTTAAGAATGATTTTAGTATTCTTCCTCCATCCATAATCCCATTTCTTACTTCTGAGAAAATTTCTTCTTCTTTAGCTACTGCCTGTTTTCCTGCAGAAGTATAGGGTATGTGGGTGGACACCACATTGACGAAAACGGTCAGTGGCGTCTTATCTCCTTCTCTGACTCCATAGCGTTTCCAGTCCACCGAATTGACTGCTTCAGTAATGGCGCAGCCGCCCTGGTCGAAGATTAGGGGAGCTCCATTGGCATAGCGGATAATATCAGTTCCATTGTTGGTGCTGTGGTTTCCTCCGTAGGCAATTCCTACTTCCACAATGAAGGGAATTCCCCCTCTATACGTTAATGCAGAACGGGTCACTGCATAACTGAAATTGGGCTGGATGGTGGATTCTAATCCTTTCTTGATATTTTCTTCTCCAATAGGGATTAACCCATCAACGGGGGGTGCCATGAATTTTATTTTCTTGAACGCGTTAACCAATGCTTCAGCTTCTTTCCAGGTTAGCTTATCAGGCCGTTTTTTCATGCTTATGCCACTTTTCTTTTCAGTTTCTTTTAATCTGGCCTTGGATATTCTCACAAAGTCATTGAACAAAAAAGAAGAGAGTGTCCACTTGTCGGTGTAGCGAGCCATTAGTAATAGATCATGGGGAGTAATCCCTTTGGGATGGGGCTTGGTTTCCCTGGGCGACTTTGGTACAGAGGCGATGCTCCTTTCAAAGACAATTCTGGTGCCATCGGGTTCAATAAAGGTAATGTGAGCATGAGGATTGGAAATAGAGGTCATCCGCAAGTAATTGTATGGTCCGTACCTGGATTTATTGTACAAAACCTCTTTGACGTCAAAAATTAATTTTGTCCCTCTCCAATTTTCTCCATTTTCCCGTTTTTTCTTATGAATGATCCTCCCAATGTTGCGCTCCACATCGATCTGCACATCGCACTTGATGATATGAGAATCTCCAGTAGAGGTGATCACTGTTGAGGGCTTTCCTGTGGTCACCTGGGAGTACATGACAGCTCCTGAAATACCAATACCCTGCTGTCCTCGGGATTGAATATTGCGATGAGCCTTACTGCCCGCCAGCATTCTGCCAAATACTTCGGGAATGAAACTCAAAGGGATGCCAGACGCATTGTCTTCCACAGAGACTCTGTAGTGCTCTGTCCCCAATTCAGTTATTTCCACTTTTATTTCAGGGAGAATTCTGGCATCTTCACAAGCATCCAGCGCGTTGGTTACGCCTTCATGAACCAAGGTGGTTAGAGAGCGTATCTTCCCCGTGTAGCCCAGCATGGCTGCATTCTTCCTGAAGAATTCAGAAACACTCTGCGTCCTGAAATCTTTGAAGATATCATTAGCGTGACGAGTTTCTTGATTCATGGATATACCTCTTTTCATGTAATTTTCAGTTTTTCATGTTTTACACAATATACATCTTTTCATCCTTTTGACTTTATAAAATTTGCGGTAGTGCACAGGAAAAATGCAGGGGTCAGTTGTGCATATCTTTATATACGTTGTGGCAAAAAAAGAAAAAAGGTATTGCATCCTTACACGAGGTGTTGATGTACATCCTTACCTTGCGTAGATTATGAGAGGTGTCATAATGGCAGCAAAATCAAAAACTGAAGAATTGACAGATTTGTTAAAGGAACTGGAGGCCACTACACCAGATATAGAAGCCTCTGCAGTGGTATCTGTGGATGGATTAATGATTGCTTCTTCTTTACCCAGAGATGTGGAAGAAGATCGAGTGGCTGCCATGTCAGCAGCCATGTTATCATTAGGAGAGAGAACAGCAACCGAGCTAGCTAGAGGTGGATTATCTGAAGTATATGTCAAAGGAGAGAATGGGTACGTGGTGTTAATGGCTTCAGGTGAGAATGCAGTACTAACTGCTTTGGCCAGAAAAGATGCCAAATTGGGGTTAGTATTCCTAGACATGAAACGGACAGCGCAGGAAGTAGCAAAGTTGCTATAGCATGGAAGGGTAGCATGGAAACAGAAACAAGAAAAGAAATAGAAGCAAAATCTGAAATAGGAAGAGAAATAAAAAAAAGAAAAGAAGTAAAAAAGAAAATAGAACCCAGAATTCCTTCCTGGTTATGGCGCATAGTTCTAAACTGTACCACAGATAATATTGGAGAAAAAAGAACTCATACTGCACTGCGCAGATCAAATTTAGACCAATTCATTACTGCTCCTCCTGAAGATGATGATTCTCCGTCTATTACAGTGGATGAATTTTCACACTATGTGTGGACCCTCTTTGATATCTTTGGGGAGGGTGGAGCGCGTCCTATCTTGCTGCGATCTGGAAGGATAGGGTTCACCGCTGCCTATGACAGAATGCCGCCATTGATAAAACTGGCCAGCAAAATGTTAAAAGTTCTTCCTGAAAAAAGAAGAGTTGCCACTGTAGTATCCGAATTTAACAAGGCTTTTGACGAGGTCATGGGAACTCATGGATCTTTTATTCAAGATGAAGGGAGTATAGTGGTGAAAATTCCTGAATGCCCCTACTGTCGAGGGATTATAACAGAAAAACCTGCCTGTTATGTGGAAATTGGGTTACTTCTACAATTGGTAGAAACTGCTGTAGGCAGCGGATTCACAGTGCAGGAAACAAAATGTATGGCTAAAGGAGATCCTGTCTGCCAGTTCGAGGTGAGAAAAGTGTCCGGTAATCAGGGTGATCAGCAGCAATTCAAGAATTGAATGATACAAATAGTAGCAAATCAAATCTATTTCTCTTTCAAAAGATAGTAAATTGTTCTTCGAGGAATATCCAACTTTCTTGAGATTTCAACGATGGGAATGCCCCCTTCTTTCAATTTCACGATTTCTTTGATGTCTTTTTTTGTGTATTTGGGAGGTCTTCCAGCAGTATCTTCTCCCTTTTCCAGAGAGACTCTGGCTTCTTTCAGATATGATCTTACCCGGTCTGAGGTTTGAGCGTACACACTGGGGGGTACCACAATTGTTTTCAAGCTACTGCCGTGCTCTAGAAGAGCCAGCAAAATATCCATTCCCACAATTCTGGAAATGTACACCTCTTTATCAGAGAAGCCTTCCTCAATTTCGGCCAAAAGCTCCTTTTTTCGTTTCGACTTGAACACTTTGATTAATATTCCCCCTTTACTGCTTCAACAATACGTGATAATGTCTCTTCAATATCTTCTGCTCTTTCTATAATAGTCCCCGTTACCACAATATCTGCTCCTGCTCTCACCACCTGGGCAGCTTGCTCAGGAGCGCGGATTCCACCTCCTACCACCACAGGGATATCAACTGCGTCTTTCACAACAGCAATCATGTCTTCTGGCACTGGTTTTGAAGCGCCTGACCCTGCTTCCAAGTACACTACATCCATACCCATGTACTGGGCAGCTAACGCATAAGCCGCAGCAATCTTTGGCTTTCTTCTGGGGATGAGATTTGCCTCCCCAAACCAGCCCACCGCTTCTCCTGGTTCAATCACGAGGTAACCCATGGGGATGGGCTCTAACTGGAACATTTTCACTGAAAATGCACCTAAAGCCTGCGCTTTGGTAATAAAATAGGGATTCCGAGAGTTGAGAATGCTCATGAAGAAGATCGCATCTGCATAGGGAGAGACAGCAGACCATCCCCCAGGAAATATAATAACCGGGAGGTCGGTCCCTTTCTTGATGCCCTTAATGGTTTCATCATTCAACACCCCACCAGCAGCAGAGGACCCTCCCACCATCACAGCATCTGATCCTGCTTTTTCTATGGCAGACGCTATAGAAGATACGTGGGCTATATCTACATCTTCCGGATCTATCAAAGCAAAATGGAGTTTTTCTTTGGCTAGTTTTTCAGTTATATAGTTGAAAACGGACCCCATGACCTCACGCCCTGCGTTCTTTTGCTTTTGGCCTCAATCCGTCATATCCGCACTTTCTGCAGCGCTTTGCACGCGGGGGATTCCGGGCATTGCATTTCATGCAGATTTTTACGTTAAATAATCTGACTCTTGCTTCTGGTGATTTCAAAGTTTCACCTCTTTTTACCTTATAAACTGATTCTGAATGATGATGATATCAGCGCTTGATTCAGCGCCTGAATACGCATCAAGTGCTTCTGAATTCAGGGTGATGAAGGTCTCACCCCATGTGAACTTAGAGAGAATATTTAAAGCTTTCGACTTTTCCCCCAGAATGTACAGGCAAGCTGCCAACGCTTCTGCTGTACTAAGTTTGGTGGGCTTTCCAAAGTTCACTGGGTTGGCAGCAACTAAGTAAGGAAGACATCTACCTGTTTTAAATCCTTTCTTGAATCTGGGCTGATCTTTTTTCTCCCAGGAATAGTCTAAAGCTGTTATGGATGAAAATATCTTATCTTCAGGGGATAACGCTTTCTCGCTAAATGGGTCTAGGATCAATGAGTTCCTGGGGATATGTTTCAAGGAATGCAGCAGTACCGCCTGGTTCAACCTGGCCAGCTTCTGAGCAGTACACCGCTTTGGGTCACAGTGTTGTGCATGGTATATGTACAAGTTCACAGAACTAGATTAGTACCAACCCTTTTATAGTATTCTCCAGGTGGAGAAAGAAAAGCTGCCGAGAACCTTTCAGAGTGAAAAATGAAAAATGAAAAGTGAAAAATGAAAAATGAAAAAAGCACAATCATTTAAAGTGATGATTTGCTCATATATAGCCTAGTAAAATTGACAGTCTCAGTACGTGAAGTGTGAAAATCCTCACCTATTCCAGAGTAGGTTCAGTGCGATTCTTGTCCAGACATATTGATAGAAACAGAAAAATAAATAGAAAAAACAAAAGTGAAAACCGATTGATTTTTAAATGCAATGTAGAGTAGAAGCCCATGAAGAAGAAAGCGCTTGCTGTCATAGCTGCTCTCCTCATCATCATATCTACCGCTCATTTTTACAGAACATTTGATCCCCAAATCAGTGTGTGTAAGTGGCCTTACAGAAAGGATATGGCCTTTGTTATCACCTGCGATGATATATCTGCAGGATACCCTTTGAAGTACTTGCAGGAAATTGAATCACTCCTCAAGACACACAACATGAGAGCCACTTTCTTTGTGATCCCTTACCATGGAGAATGGGACTTGCTAACAGATTCACCAGAATTTGTAGAAGCTCTGCACAGTCTCCAGGATGATGGACATGAAATTGGCCTCCACGGATATGCCCACTCCCATGATGAATTTGTCTGTCCACCTGAAGAGCAGGAACTTCTCCTGGAAAAAGCGTTGTCCATAATGGAAGAAGCAGGGTTCACTGTAAAAGGATTCAGAGCACCCTGTTTACGAACTACTGAGGAAACCCTCGCCATTCTAAAGGGGCACAACTTTGTGTACGATTCCAGTATCTTTGGAGAAAGTGGAGACATTTCATTCGTAAATGATCTCCCACAGGCACCCTCTGGCCACGAGTACACCTGGTACATCACTGAAGAAGAGCTTTTTGAAAAGATTGCATTAGCCAAGCAGGAATTTGAGGCCAAATACCATGAAGGAAGTATTTTCTCTGTGGTCACCCACATGAAAGCAGTCAATGAAGGAGAAGGCATGCACTTTCTAGAGCAATTTCTGTCCTATGTGGCCCAACAGGAGTGCTGGAATTTCACCTTGGAGGAATTAGTAGAATGGGAGCTCCAAAAACAGAATGTAACCTGGAAGAGCAGAAAGACAATTACTGGAGGTGACATCACTTTTTATAATATTCCTGAAGGGTTAGCAGTTACAATTGTATTACCGCCTCACTACTATGTAAAGGCTCCCCCATCTGTAGAAGTATCTGTAGAACACACTGACCAGCACCACATTTTTGAGTTAACTTTTCATCAGCAATTCAAAGAAGTTACCATACCCTTTGGATTAACCTATAAATCCTCCCCCCCTACTCTGAAAAATGAACTGCTCATTCTATGTTCTGATTCTACTTCTGATTCTCATGCCGATAGTCTCCATACTCTAGAGCAGTTACTGGATGCCTGGGAGATTACATACCGGGCAGTGAACGTCACCTCACCCATCTCTGCACAGCTTCTGGAATCCTCATCTTTAGTACTGGTGGACAGCGACTTCTTGGACCAACCCCTCACCCTGAAGGAAAAATACCTGTTGTACTCACTTCAAAACCGGACAATTGTCTTTTCTGGGATTGAAATTGAATTCTTCTCTAAATTGTTCATAGAGGAGCCTGAAACCTTGAACTACATCATGATACCTCTGCACACATCTGGTAGCCCTGTGTATTATGAAGTAACTATACTAGAAAGTGAAAGTACCTATATCTGGTTTAACCCACTCACAAATTTGAGTTCAAGAGAACTGTTTTACAACATTTTGGTGCGCGCTCTCTTTTTTTCGGGCAGGATTCCGGTAAGAAAACCCTTTTTCAGTCTGGAAATTGATGATTGTGCCATGTATGAAATCGAAGATACCCAAGGAGACCACATAACTGCAGATTTAAAAACATACAAAAACAGCATGCACTTGGCAAATTTCTACCATTTAAAGCCTATTTACGGATTTACTACATCTTATTTCTATTATAATCCAGAAATCGAAGACATTTTCTCTTTTCTGAAAAAGAATAATGTATTAGTGGCCAATCACGGTTACTGCCATTGTTTGAATTTTGCTGATTCGCACACATTGGTGCAGGACATAAGAAAAGCCAATGAAGACATCAAAGAGATGTGGGGGGAGCCTCCTCAGATCATTTTGGTCCCTGTTCATGATATGTGTCAAGAATCTATGGTTGAAGCAGCAAAAGATACCTCCATTACAGCGGTGGGATCAGCAAACAGAGGGTATGACTTTGGAGTTCTTGAAGGAATTCTTTTCTATGAGAGGACCAGTCTCCAGTTATACAGCAATGCAGTGGACGATGCGCCTCCTTTCTGTAGGTTCCTCCTGTATTGCAAACCGTTTCAACCTTCTGTGTATGCAGTCACCCACATATTCAATTACATTAAAAAGGGAGCAGCCTATCAGTACGTTGACGATGCTTTGCATTACCTGGTTGAGATGGGATATGAGCCCTCAGATACAGAAACCATGGTGGAAGAGGATTTTTTCTGGAATTTTGTGGATCTTGAATCTTCTATAAAGGGAGATACTCTTATCATCAGGTTTTCTGGACTGGAAAATCTGCCCAAGAAAATGTACACTGTCCATTTCATACTGCATGGCACTCCTTCTTTTGCCATAATTGCTGATTCGTACTCAGTGAGAGCTGATATATGTTATAAAGATAATATCACGTGGGTAACTATAACCCTGCAGCCGAAAATCATTGAGAGATCAAAGAGAAATCTCTCACCTCAGTGATTAAAACTTTTGTTCTGAAGCCCTTTTTGTGCTCAGGTTATTCGAAACGTTTATAACAGCCACCAACCTATAGAAAACCATGCAGAAATGGCGATCAATAGTCTCGGCTACACTTTTTTTAGTATTAATAATTGGTCTTTCATCTGTTGTGACAGCGCAGGGAGAGGGGGATACAGAGCCCCCCACCGTGAAAATTACTTATCCTGTACATGGCCACACAGTTTCTGGTATCATTACCATCACTATTGAAGCCAGTGACAATAATAAAGTTGCTCTGCTGGAACTGTTCATTGATGATGAGTATATTACTTCTGTAAGCTATGAAAGTCTTATTGCCAAATACGCCCTTGGCGACAAGTATGAGTGGGAATACCAGTGGGACACCACTGCCTATGAAAAAGGGGAGCACACAATCAAGGTCATAGCAACAGATGGTGCAGGAAATACTGTCCAGGATGAGATCATTGTCTATGTGGGGGTGCAGACAGATGCAGAACCTCCCGTTGTGAAAATTGTTTATCCTGTACATGACCACACAGTTTCTGGTATCATTACCATCACCGTTGAAGCCAGTGACAATAATAGGGTAGCTCTACTGGAACTGTTCATCGATAATGAATTTATTACCTCTATAAATGATAAGACCTCCTGGAAATACAAATGGGACACTTCTTTCTATGAAAGAGGCGAGCACAGAATCAAGGTTATAGCAACAGATACTGCAGGAAATACTGCCGAGGATATAGTCACTGTCTATGTGGGAGAACAGGAAGAAGATGCAGAACCTCCCACTGCAAAAATTATTTATCCTGTAAATGACCAAATAGTTACAGGTATCATTACCATTAAGGTTGAAGCCAGTGACAATAATAAGGTAGCTCTGCTGGAACTGTTCATCGATGGTGAGTACATCTCCTCTGTGAACTATGAAAGTATCTGGACCAAAGTTGCCCTTGGCGATAAGTATGAATGGGAATACCAGTGGGACACCACTGCCTATGAAAAAGGGGAGCACACAATCAAGGTCATAGCAACAGATGGTGTAGGAAATACTGCCCATGATATAATCACTGTTAATGTGGGAGAAGCAGATACAGAACCTCCCATTGTGAAAATTATTTATCCTGTAAATGGCCGCACAGTTACAGGTATCATTACCATCACCGTTGAAGCCAGTGACAATAATAGGGTAGCTCTACTGGAACTGTTCATTGATAATGAGTTCATTACCTCTATAAATGATAAGACCTCCTGGAAATACAGTTGGGACACTTCTTTCTATGAAAGTGGGGAGCACAGGATCAAGGTCATAGCAACAGATAGTGCAGGAAATGCCTCCCACGTTGGGATCATTGTCTATATAGAAAGTGAGGACAATGATGGTGATGGATACCCATTACCAGAAGACTGTGATGATGGTAACCCAGAAATCCATCCAGGAGCTACAGAACCCTGCGGAGAAGATTACAATTGTGATGGGGAAATAACACCCTGTACAGGAGATTTGGTAATTACAGCCAGTTCTGAAGGAAAAGGAGTGAAGGCTGCAGTCTATATCAACAGTTCATATGTAGGAGAAACTGATTTGGAAGGCAGGCTGACAATATTCGATCTGGAAGCCGATGAAGACTATATTGTTCAGGTAGAAAAAGAAGGATACATCCTGCAAGAGCAGAAGGTGGCAGTTGAAAAAGATACTGCAATTGAGGCTGCATTTGAAATGGAGAAAGAGAGTAAGGGCAAAGGTGGTATACTGATTGGACTGGCAATTCTTGCCCTTGCAATTCTTACTGGAGGAATCCTTAAAATCAAGCACAAACCACAAAAAGCGCCGAAACAACCGAAAGTTCCACCAAAAAAGGTAGAGAGAAAAGAAGTAGAAAGAGAAATAGAAGAAAGAAAAGAGGAATTTGGAAAAGGAAAAGAAGAATTAGAAAAAACAAAATTGAAAGCTGCCAAAAAAGCAATGTGCCCTTTCTGTAAGAATGAGATTGAAGAAGACTGGGTGTCCTGTCCCTATTGTGGTACGCGGGTAAAGGATGATACCCAAGTGTACTGATGAAGCTCATATTACCAAAAGAGCAGCAAAATCATGATAGCCACACTGCAGCAATTACAAATGCACATCCATAGATAACCACACCTGCTGCAAAAGCGTAAGAGAACCCAAAAGAAAAGGCCAGTATCATCCCTATGATACTTCCGATGACTGATCCTCCTCCATTTACTGCATACATCCAGATGACATCTTTTTCTGCTTCTCTGGACACTATTCGTAACCCCAGGGGAAATGGCATCCCCATCAATAAGTACAGTGGTGAGAGGAGTACTACAGCATAACCTATTTTCTCAGCAATTGGATTGGGCATCAAAACGTAAATTAGAGGAGACAGCACCAAAGCATACACAAAAGCTACCACCACTAACGCCAGAAGGATCAATTTTACCATAGTTTTCTCATTCTTAAATTTTCCAGTGATAAAGCTCCCTGCCCCGGAGAATACTAACATGGAGAACAGAATCACCTGAAAAGCGTAAGCTGGCTGACCCAAAAATAAGGTTAATCGCTGAATGGATACTGCCTGTATCAGTATGTATCCTACACCCAGCAACAAAAAGTAGGGCAACAACTTCACATTGAGTTTGCTCTCAAATTCTAGCCGCTGTTTTACTGCCACAGGAAGAACCAGGAACAGGAAAGTGAAAATGAGAAACACAAAAAGCATGGAGTACAGAAAAAAAGGAGCTCCCTTTTCTGTATGATAGAAATATGGATGATCATCTGTGGTGGGAGAAACATCTCTGCTTTCAGGAATGGTATCAATATAGGATTCAAAGTCTACAGAGTCGTAGAATGGTGCATACAAGCATTCAAACTTGAAAACATCTGCTTCTGGGCTCTTTAACTCTCTGTAATAATTCTTAATCCTATCTTCTGATTCTTTTGCCCTTTCCAGAATGGAGTGTACTGTTTCCTCATCCAATTCTTTCTTGAAAATGTACATGTGATCAGTCTGCCTGTACACAGGCTGCAGTACACTGCTGTACTGTGAAGACATGACATGCCTAAAAACAATGATATGCTTTTCCGGAGAAACTCCCACATCCTCTAACGCTTCTGCTGTGGTCAGCCATTGCCGTAATAACCGGTAACTCACCCCTTTCTCTGCATCAACAGCATTGTACTCGTCCATTAAACTGGTGACCAAAATGACTGCAACTCCATCATCTGTCAAGTGGTTCCAGTAGTCTATGTTGGCCTCCACCGTATACACGTAGGTATCTGAAAAGGTCTGTACAATAGAAGAAGGGAGTATCAATGCATCAGCACCCAAGACACCATTTTCTATGAGATCAAACGTTCTGTTACACCTGTTTACGTAGGTGCGTCCATCTTCCACCACGTATGTCACGTTTGGCTGGGAGTAGATATCTCCTGAACTCTCTTTGAACTCTGATAACATCATCTCCATGATCACGGGATTGATTTCCACTCCGGTAATGTTTAGCGCACCTGCTTGTACAGCCATGGCTAATTCTACTCCCCCTCCCGATCCAATAGCTAACACAGATTCAGGACTATCAGAAAACATGAAGTACCGGGTATCGTATTCATTTTTAGTGTATGGATAGTCTGAAACCAAAATAGTCACAGGATACGACCCATTGATAATGAACTGGGTTTTTCCTGAAGGAAACTGCACCACATCCACCCGGGAGGTGGGGCTCCATTCAGTATATAAAATTTTAGACCCCTGCTCAACATAGGTGGCCAGCGGTTTCTTGGGTACAGGTTCTAAAGCATCTCTGTGGAAGAAGGCAGCACCCAGCAACAATAAAGAAATAACCATGACTGCACCCACTTTTTTTGAGGGTCTCTTAAAAAAGAGGGAGGAGACAACAGCCACAAGAGAACAGAAAATAACTACTCCTTCCACTGCAAGTGCAGGAACCAGTAAGGAAACCAGAAATGATCCCACACCAGCTCCGATCAGATCACCAAAGTAGATGTAGGATATTTCTCTCTTGGATTCAGTGGGATAATTTAAAGCAGAACTCAACACAATTCCAGCAAAGAAAAAAGGGAGAGCAGGCAATAGTGAAAAATAAATGAGAAACAGTAAAGATTCTCCAGAGAGCAACTGTAAATACGTTAAAGACAAACTCTTATAAAACGTGGTCTGACTCACTCGAGCCATCAAAAAGAGACTGAAAACCATACACAACGCGAAAATAAAAGCTGAATAAGAGAGCATCTCAAAGTACTTCTTCTTTTTTGAGAGAAAATACCCCAGAATTCCACCAAATCCTAACCCAAACATGGCAATGGAAACAATCACGTAAGATACATTGGTCCAGAACATGAATCCAAATTGATAGGAGAGGGATACCTCAAAACACAGACTGCTCAGAGAGAGTAAGAAAACGCCTGCAATAAAGATGGATAACCTTCTGTTCATAGGGTGAACATTTGTAACTTCTTTATAAAGTTGTGGTCGTTAACGAGAAGGTGTAGTGGAAATGCAGATGAGGGTTTTGTGTGCTTCGGAAAATAATTCCATCTGAGTGACAGTCTTCTGCAAAGTGTGGATAAAAAAATTATATTACCTATATCTTGCCGATTGATTGAAAACTGAAATAAAAAAAGAGAAAGATGATGCTAGTTCACTGGAGAACACACATTGGTCACATCGATAATCCATGTACCTGTGTAGGTTCCTACTTCCTGGGGATCAGATATAGTACCACCGAGGATCAGAGTTCGGAAAGCTCCATTAGAATACCCTAAAACTCCGGCATCAGGAGATCCTCCTTCATCTGTTTCTCTGTAATCATTGTAGATGATCTGGGCAGCTGTGGTCAAAAATGTCTGGTTGGAACTGCCATCTTCTGCATAGAATTGGCCTATTGGTATAGTATAGGAACCTGCAGTCAGGTCTGCTCCAGTCACTGAAATATCTACTTCCCCGTTGGATACAATGTTCACCACATTATCATTGGTGGGGGTCACTGCGGCCCCGGGATCCACATTTCCAAAGTTGATAGTATTGTTCTGCACTGAAAAGGACAGAAACTTATTCACTGAGGCATCTCCCTGTGTGCTGGAGACTGCAGGGTTTGCTGAATCAGTAGCCTCAATGTGGTAGTGCCAGTGGTCAGTGGCAGTAGGCCGAGCCACACCCAAGACCTGCCAGTCCAAATCCATGGTCACTTCTTTGTTATTGGGTGTGATAGTGACATTGGTGGTGGATATATAGGAACCAGCCACTGTTTCTGACCAGTTTGCTGCATTGATGAAATCAGCTACTGCTGGGTTTGTGCCTGGATTGGGGTTTGTCCACGTCCACTCATAGTAATTCCGTGCGTTACCTGATGAGTCTGTGCCGTAGTACAGTTTAATCACAATAGTATTAATGTCGGCAAGCTTGTTGTTATCCCTCACTGATGTATTAATGGTGTACTGCACTTCTGGATCAATGTTCAGCGGACCCACTGTATTATTGTCCACTTCCGGCGCCTTATTGTTTACGGTCACGGATACATTGATGTTTTCTGTATCTGCTCCAATACTTTGCAAACTTGCCAATGCAAAGCTGATAATAGCGAGAGCAATGAATTTTCTGTTCATATAGACACCTTATACCTTCTATCTGGATCGTAATATATAAAGGTATTTGTGAATCTTTCTCCTTTTCTCCATATTTGTGACAAAGAGTGTGATAAGATAAAGAAATGTGTGAACCAGTGTGAGATGTTTGGAGTAGTTTTTCTCCATTTCTGTGTACAAGGTACCTTCTATCCCTATTCAGGCTGAAAAACATCCGCCCATGTATAAAAAAAGGAGTGGTAGTAGTTCTGCCCAAAAGTTTTTAAGCACACTGTCAGTAGTAGATTCATGGTAGAGAAACCACTTGATCTTATTCACGGAAATTTGGACAAAGATATCTCCATCCAATTAAAAGACGGAAGAGAAATTGTTGGTATTCTAAGAGGATACGACCTGGATTTGAATCTAACTATAGATAAAGCTGTTATTTCGGGAGAAGGGGGTAAGAAAGGTCTGGGAAAGATAGTTTTGCGTCACAATAATGTAACAGCAATCAACCCGATCTAGTCTTTTTGTTGATAGATTCCTTGGTAGGTCTTCTCAGCTTTCCTTGACATTTTTACAAAGAATAGCTGCATGAGGCGGGCATTCTTCTGCAAAGAGATTCCATGAGGGTTGTACACCACCAATAAGGAGATACTCACTCCCCGGAATCCTGCATCCCACACTGCGCTCTCTATGGTAGCACCGCATCGTAATAAGGAAGATCTGGGTCTGGCCAGAGCGATGATGTCCTCAGGGATAGACACAATCTCGTTGAACATTACTTTGTAAGCTCCTTTAGGAAGATAAATCACTCCATTGGTAAAGGGGATTTCTTCTGTTTCAGAGAGTTTTCGGTTTTCATTGGTAAAATCAATTACCCCTTTGCTGGTGAATTTTTCCACTTTCTTCAGGGTGAGATCAATTCCATTGGGGGTTAACTGGGTGGAAAGATCATGAAGTGAGGTGACCATTCCCTTTTCAATGAGTGCTTTCAGGTTCTCATCACTTAAGATCATGAGGTTAGTGAGGGGTGGCAACTAAAAACTGTTTCTCTTGCAGAGTCTATAGATGCTGGCTTATCACACACGTGGACTTTGATAAAGTAGCAGAATGAAATGCAAAGGTTTTTTAACCTCAGGAACACAATACACTTATTGAGAATTCCAGGAGGGCACCTGCCTTCTGAGTTCTGATACGGAGGTGATGAAAAGATAATTGCCTGAGGATATACAGACATCATTCATAACCTGTAGAAATGGAACAATTATAAACAATTAAATGGAGGCGAACATGAATAAAGAAGAATACAACAAAGAAGAAGAACTTGATGAAAAGAAAACACACTTTCTAGAACGCAGGAAGCGAATCCAGCGCATGTACTTTTTGTGCCTTGCAATGGGGATTATATTTATCTCTATAGGACTAGGGCAATTATTGGCTGATATACTGTGTGATGCTGAAGTGACTCTGAGGCTATTGCCACAGCAGTTGTGTTTGATCCTTCTCATTTACGGTGTCATGATGATCTGTGCAGTAGCACCCATGACCCGGGCTCGGCTGCGGAGTATTGAAGAGGAGATACAGGATAATGAATTTGAGATAGACCTTCTCAGGCTGAAGGCCACTCCAGAAGAGAGCAGAGCAGAAAAGCTCTTGAGAATGAATCAGCTCCAATTACGGCGTTATTATGACCTGAATCTGAGCCAGAATTCCTGGATTTTTGTTGTGGGGATTGTATGTATCTTGCTGGGAGTGGGCATCATTGGAGTGACAGTGTATTTATTGACATCTCCTGGTTCGGCAGCTTTCGAACTGGAGGAGAAAGTAGTTCTGGGACTGTTGGGAGCAGTTGGCACAATACTGACTGACTATGTGGCTGCCATCTATCTGAAGATGCATTCAACTACTTCTGAGAGCCTCAACACCTTCCATTCAAAGCTGGTATCCACCAATACATTGTTCCTGGCAAATCTAATTGCCTCACGCATTGATGATGACGATAAGCGAGAAGATACATTGTCTAAGTTGGCTATGTCTGTACTGGGACGTGCAGAATAGATTAACACAATGAGTGCTTCGACAAGCAAATATGCAAGGAAATTTGGCTGCACAATGGAATCCTTTCGAGTTATCTAATGAGAGCTGCTGCCAGTACAAGCACGATGAGAATTACAGTAAAAATAACATAGTAAAGAATGGTTTTCCACTTTTCCCCTTCTGCGCTCTCTGCTCGATCGTGGGAATTGCCCGCTTCTACTGGTTCTTCTGCAAGTAATAAGGCTGCAGCTGAATTCCTCCAGGCAGTTACTGCATTGCCCCAATCACCAATCTTTTCCCAGGGTTTCCATAGCCGTGCGATACCAGCTGCCGTTTCCCAAGCTTTTGCTGCATTTCTCCAGGCTCCACCTGCCTTTCCCCAAGCTGTTATTGCATTTTCTAGGTTTGTGGGATTTCCCCAGGCTTTAGCTGCTAATTCCCATTCTCTTGCTGCTTTTTCCCAGGATTCAGCAGCCTTTTTCCATTCATTGG
>Ga0209636_10001843_pt1 | contig 21467 bp, 19 predicted proteins | sample DeeMarSWOR152_54_FD_187464 | JGI IMG/M metagenome (GOLD analysis project Ga0209636, IMG submission 187464) | Marine sediment microbial communities from White Oak River estuary, North Carolina - WOR-1-52-54 (SPAdes) (version 2) | ecosystem: Environmental > Aquatic > Marine > Intertidal zone >...
AACATATTTTTTTTGACTTGAATAAAAGAACTTTGAGGAGACGCTCCAAGTGCCAACATCATCGCTAAAAGGACGATTCCAAAGACGACGGGTGAACGTACCAAGCTTTTTGGAAATTTACGGTCGTAGCCTTCCTCCCTTTTGAATTAAGGTTAACACTTCCCCCTCTCCCGGAAAACGAAGATGTAATTGACAAGCAGGACCTGAAAGGAAACAGTAAAGAGGTTCATACATCAGGTTGTCAGCACAAGTTTGCTTATCATCATGGTGTCGGGTTGTCAACAGTTTTTTTATAAAAACCCCTCGTTGAATACTCCTCCGTTTACGGAGGAGATGAAAACGACCTTTGGCACTGTTGGATGAAGCATCCAACAGGGACAAACCCTTTTGGGCTTGACCAAATGTCATGCAGGCAAATACTGTAGGGCATGACTCCAGTCAAGCGAAGCCCTCATGCGCTCTATGATACTAAGTACCATCTGGTATGGATACCAAAATACAGGAAAGAGATACTCTGTGAAATCTATTGCAAGAGGCTCAAAGAGATTTTTCTTGAGATATCGTATCAACATGAATTTGAGATAGACACTATGGAAGTTATGTCTGACCATGTCCATGTCTTTCTGTCAGCATCTCCGAGCTACTCACCGGCAAAGATTGTACATATTCTGAAAGGTGCAAGCTCGAGAAAAATGTTCGATGAGTTTCCAGAATTGAAGAAACACATTTGGGGTGGTGAACTCTGGAGCGATGGATATTTTGTTCCAACAGTGGGAGACAAGGTTACCACCGATATCATCAGAAGGTATATCCAGTACCAAAAGCATGAAATGAGGCAACTCGATTTGTTTAAAGATGACTAAATGCTCCGCCCTTCAGGGCGGAGTTCTTTACTCTGATATCCTGGAAACAATTCCGATCAGTCAATAGATAGGCGAGAATGCAAGCGATCTCGCTTATCCGGGCGAGCTGAGCTTCGCTCCGCGACTGACAGTCGTCGCTTGCGCTTCGCCTATCAATCGCTGGAGCAGAAATCTGTATGACAGCCAGTGATGCCACCGGCCTCCTGGCATTATACAGATTCTGCTCAGCTCGTCCGGTTGTGCAGCCTCATTGGAGTTAGCACAGTGGGCATGCTCGCTTGGATCTCCACGGTTGTTCTGATCATTGTTCCCGTCCGCTACGCTGTCCTTAATTGGGGCAACTGGAGTTTCCGTGAATCCGCTCTCGCCGGATGGTTCAGGACAGCGCAAAACCCCGTTTCACATTGACAGCCTAAAAAAGTTATGATATTGAGGCGTTGCATGATTACCGGTGGCAGAAGCCACTTGCCGCTGAAATCAGTTCGACCATAGCGGGTATGCAAATTAGCTAATTCTAACTAAGCCACGAAGGCTTTGTTCATCCAACATAGGATGAGGACGCTGACGTGGCTTTTTTGTAAGGCAAAAGGGTGAAAGGAGGTGATGAGGAAGGGAGGACATGAAGGAGTGAGGGATAAGAGAGAAGGAACAAGGAAAGTACATTGGAAGGGGTAAGGGATGCTTCGGGTGTTTATATATGACCACGGCATTCCTCCGTCAATCCGATCCAGGGTGAAGTCCGAGGACATTTATTTCTCGTCATGAAATCAACTGAAGGGGGGGAATCGAAATGGTATCGAAGACAAGAAGCAAATCTTTGTGGCTCGCCGTTATCCTTGGCGTGATCGCAATTCCTGTCTTGGCCCAGGAAGAGGAGCCTAAAACAATCAAGTTGCGTGAGATTACAGTCACTGCTGAGCGAACGGAGATACTCCAGGGTCTGGATTCATCGATAACCGTGCTAAATGTGGATCGTTTTCATGAAGGAAATACGATGTCGGTAGAGGCTTTGTTAGATGGAATCCCGGGAGTCGATCTAACCAGGCAGTCGTTAGGGGGTAATACCGGGGGGTCCGTTCGCATTCGGGGATTTAACGAGAGTCAATTTACAGTACTAATTGACCGGAGGCCGGTAAATGCTCCCGGGGTATACGGCGGCGATTATGTAGACTGGAGTATGCTGACATTGTCGGACATAGAGCGTGTGGAGGTGATCCGGGGTCCCAAGGTAGCACGTTATGGCAACACGCTGGGTGGGGTAATTAATATCATTACTAAAAAGGCGCAGGAAGACCTCGACCTGCGGGGCAAGGCTACCTATGGGAGCTATGACTCCTTCAAGGCGATGGCCCGGTCAAGTTACCGCTATGGGGCTTTGGGTTATTCCATTTCTGGCGGTTATCGCGAGACCGATGGGTTTCTGCGGAATAACTACCAGGAGGGCTGGGATTTTAACGCCCAGGGCTACCTATTTCTTTTAGGGGATGGATACATTGCTCCGGGGATAAGACTGGGACGCTTGGAAAAGGGATTCGCCGTTCCCAACCTAATGCATGAAAGTTGGGATTATGATAGTGACTACCCCGATTCGGCTGGAGATATATTCTCTACGCCTGGCCCATTCGACAATGACACGCATTTGGGTGATGGGAGTTACTGGGACAAGGATATTTATCGCTACTATGTTGATCTCTATTTGCCCATTAAGCAAGATCTCAATTTGAGAGGAAGTTACACTTTCAACGAAGAAGATCGGCATGAGCGTGTCTATACAAATTTCTCGGGTACCACCACTTCATGGGACCCTACCATTGGAGGCCCATCTTTTTATACGTGGTCTAGGGGCGAGTTGGTAGTGGAACGAGACAGCGAACTTGATCGGAGCCACGCATGGAATCTTGAGGCTGAATATGAATTGTCCAACGACCATACTATACGCGTAGGCCATGATGGACAGTGGTTGACTTACGGGGACACTATCTATGACTACGCGAACCTTAACGCTTGGTCTTACATGGATCCGTACTATGTAGCTGATAGCACTGAGAAGCACCCCGTTTCCAAGGACTATGCCGGCTTTATTGAATACCGAGGCCGTGTTCTGCCCTCGTTGCAAGCCTATGCCGGGCTTCGATACGACCATTTCAAATTTGACCCGAAAGAACAACCCAATTCCGAGGAATTTAGCGACGACTACGTGGTTCCCAAAATAGCAGTTGCCAAGTATTTACTGGACGAGATGCTAGAAGTCCATTTGAGTTTCGCACAAGCCAAGCGTCATCCAACGCAACCTGAGGTGTACTGGTACTTTAACGGGTATGGCTTTCCTGAAAAACCTGATCTGTCGTTAGAATATGCAAAGCAGTTTTGGGAACTGGGTGCTTCCGTTCGCCCGGAGGAAGGTCTGTTATTGGGAGCAAATGCCTATTACTATGACGTTCACGATTACATCCAATTCCTGTTCGGCGAGGCTTGGGGTGGAGGTGTAGTTTATAACATTGATAAGGTAAAACTTTACGGTGTGGAATTGGAGGGAAGATTTCCTCTTCCCTTTGGACTCAAAGGTTATGCCAACTATACCTTTCAGAAAACCAAAAAAGCTGGTGACCCGCTTGACCCGGATTCTTACTTGACGGATGAATTAACGGAGATTCCTGAGCACAAGGCCTATGTGGAGATCGAGTACATGCCCTATGAGGACGCTGCCATTGGTTTGAACTTCCGCATTGTCGGTGATCGAGACTCCATCCAGGGAGACCCCAGCATACCTGGTGGAGCCAGGTTAGAAACGTTGGATTCTTTCATGGTCACTAACCTATATGTGGACCTACCCCTGTGGGGGACAATTGGCGAAAAGGTGTCCTTTATCGGACAAGTTAACAACCTATTTGATGTTGATTATGAAGAGAGGTATCAGGTTCGGATGCCTGATATGAATGTCATGGTCGGATTACAGGCAAGATTTTAGCACCTCGTTTATCACGAAGGTTCGTCCTCGTGGGAGAGACGGGAAGAAGGGGTGTGAAGCAGTAAGGCAATCTGTATGCTGGCATTCCTTGAGAGCGCCAGGCATGGCTTTGTAATCGAGATGATGATGTTACGAGAAATGAACGCATAAGGGGCTCTGCAAAAAATGTCTAAGCAAACCATAGTGACCGGCATCGTGCTATTGGTATTGAGCTTTTTCCTCCTTACTATTCTTGGCTGCGAAAAGAGTTCAAAACACGTAAAAGAGCCTGTAACATACACGATAGGCGATCCAGTTGGAGATTGGGGCTATCCTTCGCCTTACGGCATGTATCCAAGGGGCCCAGGGTATATCCAAATGAGCTTCATCTTTGATACGCTTGTTTGGAAAGATAAGACGGGAATCATCCCTGCCCTAGCGGAAAAATGGGAGTATGTCAAAAGCGAAAATGCATACCTGTTTCAATTGAGGAAGGCCGTTACTTTTCACGACGGTTATCCGTTTACGGCCGATGATGTCGTCTTCACTTTCTCTTATATCAAAGAGCATCCATGGTTGTGGGTTGATTCAAGGATCATTAAAACGGCCCAGAGAGTCAATGATCATATGGTCAAGGTACATCTCAGCAGGCCCTTTGCCCCATTCCTGATGAATATTGCCGGAGTGCTGCCCATTCTCCCTAAACATCTCTGGGAGAATGTGACAGAACCGGAGAGGTTCACAGAAGCAGGTGCAACGGTAGGAACGGGGCCGTTCAAGTTGGTAGATTACAACAAGGCTCAGGGAACGTATCTTTATGAAGCTTATAAGGATTACTACCTGGGGAGACCAATAGTAGATAGAATTAGGTTTCTAAGAATCAACCCGGAGACAGCACCCGCAGCTCTAAAGAGAGGGGAGATCAACGCCTGTAGTGTTCCTCCGGACATAATGCAGCATATGAGGGACCAGGGTTTTACCATTGAGGAAGAGCCTCCAGGTTGGGTTGTAAATCTGTTCATAAATCACAAAAAGGAGCCCTTTCGGTCAAGGAATTTCAGGCATGCCCTGGCTTATGCAATTAACAAGACAAATATCGTCCAAATAGTGAAAAAGGGACACGCAGTGATAGGAAGTCCGGGCCTGCTACCCCCTTCTAAAGGTGTATGGTATAGTGCTGAAAATGACTGCTACGAATATGATCCTGCTAAAGCGAGGGGAATTCTTGAAGATCTGGGATACAGTCTGGGGCCGGATGGCTACTATCAAGCGGAGGGTCAAAGGCTGGATCTCGAGCTCCTCATCGCCTCCCCCACTGAAGAGGAATTCATCCGAACAGCTGAAATGATCAAAAAGGACTTGGAGGGAATCGGTATAAAGATAGCTCTCAGAAGCCTTGAGGCAAAAACGGCGGATAGCAGAATCCAGAATTGGCACTTTGATTTAGCCTTAGGCGGTTATGGGGGGCTTGGCGGAGACCCTGATGTATTGCGCGGTGTGATTATCGAGGATAACTTTAACAGCGCTAGGTACGATCAGAATAAAGAGCTTGTGAGGCTTCTCGAGAATCAGGTGCGACAAATGAGTCAGGAAGAGAGAATTCAGACGGTACATGAGATCCAAAGAATATATGCCGAGGAACTGCCAAGTATAACAGTATATTACAAGAAGTGGTATTGGGCCCACGACGGGGCTGTTTCTCTTTACTACACGCCAGAAGGTCTAGGACCAGGCATCCCCGTGCCGACCAACAAACTCTGTTTCTTGGAACCTCACTGAAGAACGACGACACAAAAGGCTTTGACAAGACAATATGAAAACTACGGGAACCCACTACGTAATAGCCTTCCTTATCATCCTCTTTCTTAATTTCCTTCTCCCAAGGCTTATGGCAGGTGATCCTCTTACGGCTATTTACGGGCAAGAAGTACTTATTCAGATGACGCCGGCGCTAAAATTGCGTCTGACGGAGAGCTTTGGCCTTGATCAACCGTTATGGGAGCAATTCTTTCGATATGTCTTTTCATTGTTCAAAGGGGACCTGGGCTATTCCTTTTACCACAAGACCCCTGTGCTTAAGGCCATCCTTTCATATCTCCCATGGACGATTCTGCTGATGGGAACGGCATTCACGCTGTCTGGTGTCATGGGCGTTGTTCTCGGCATAGAATCTGGTTGGAGGAGAGGGAGGAAAATTGACAAATCACTCCTTGTTGGAATGATGAGCTTTTCTGGATTTCCCAGCTTCTTCGTTGGCATTCTGCTTTTGCTCATCTTCGGCGTTGAACTGAGGCTTTTCCCACTCCATGGAGCCCAGACGGCGTACGCAGGTTTGTCGGGATTGGGTTTGCTTTGGGACATCCTCAAACATTTGGTTCTTCCGCTATCGACCCTGGTCGTTGTCTTCCTATCCGGGGACTACCTTCTGACTAGAAGCACCATGGTAACGGTGGTAAAAGAGCCGTTCGTTCTTGTGGCCAAGGCAAAAGGTCTCACGGACAGGAAAATCAGATACAAACATGCAGGTAGAAATTCGCTGATACCAGTAGTCACTGCCACCGGTGTTAGATTCGGAAGCATGATCGTCACCGGTGCCCTATTAGTTGAGGTTGTCTTTTCTTATCCTGGGATGGGGTCCTTAGTCTACGATGCTATCCTCACACGAGATTATCCTGTTTTACAAGGCTCCCTTTTAGTCATTACTATAGTGGTCCTGATGGTAAACCTCATGGTTGATCTCCTTTACAAGAAGCTTGACCCGAGGACGGCTAGTGCACAATGATCTTCGAAGACCTTGGAAAACAGTTGAAGAAAGATACTTTCGGTCAGTTCGGTATAGGCCTGACCATCCTCTTTGTGATCGTTGCCACCTTATGTCCCTTCATAGCTCAGGACCCTGACGCTCACTCCATCCTCACCTTTCAACCTCCCTCTAGTAATCATTGGCTTGGCACAAATGACGTCGGTCAGGATGTTTGGTCTAGGGTTCTCTGGGGGGTCAGGACATCTCTTCTTATAGCCCTCGGAGTTGGGCTTCTCACTACCGCATTTAGCACCACGATAGGCGTTACAGCAGCCTTAGTCGGGGGGGCGTATGAGATAGTAGTCATGAGGATAATAGACGCGTTGCTGGCAATTCCCACCGTGGTGGTTCTAATTGTAATTAGTGCTTTCATAAAGCCGGATATTTTTATGCTCATTGTCCTGATCTCGTCTTTACATTGGCAAGGCGGAGCTAGGATATTGCGGTCACAAACACTTGCGGTAAAAAATCAGCTTCACATCTTAGCGGCAAAAACCTTTGGAGCAGGCAGATTACACATCATCGTCAGGCACATCCTGCCAGAACTGGGCCCGATTCTGATTGTGTCCTTCATCTACACTGCTAGAATGGCAGTATTCATCGAGGCCGGGCTGGCTTTCGTAGGCATAAGCGATCCTTCAACGATCAGTTGGGGCAGGATGATGTATCATAGTGCGAAATTCTACTATTTGCCGGTGTGGAAATGGTGGTTGCTGCCTCCTGGATTTGCACTTTCTCTTTTGATAGTTGGTTTTACTTTTCTTGGTTATTCACTTGAAAGGGTTTTCGAACCCCGGCTGAAAGATGCTTAGAGTTTCAAACCTTTCCGTAACCTACGGAACAAGAAGAATATTGAACGGCATTGACCTGCAAATACAAAGGGGTGAAGTCCTTTCAATTGTCGGAGAATCCGGCACCGGGAAAACCACCTTGGGACTGAGCCTTATGGGGCTTCTCAAAGAGCAGGCAGAAGACGTAGAGACCAACGGCGAAGTATATTTACAAGAAAGAGACATCACTAAGTGTAACGAAGAGGAACTGAGAAAAATACGTTGGAACAGGATAGCCATGGTGTTTCAAAACGTGGAAAATGCGCTGAACCCGGTTTACACCGTACTCGACCAAGTGAAAGAACCTTTGATGGAAAATAAGTCTTGGGATAAGGAGGAAGCTACACTTAAGTCCTTAGACCTTTTGCAAAAGGTAGATTTTCCCTCGCATCGTCTTAATGCCTATCCTCATGAGCTCAGTGCAGGCGAAAAGCAGAAGGCCTTGATTGCAATGGCCTTTGTGTGTGACCCTGATTTGGTCATCCTCGATGAACCCACAGCGTCTCTTGATGTTGCCTCCAGACAGAGTATACTTGAACGTCTGAGACTACTTTGCCGAGATCGAGCCGTGCTGCTGATAACTCATAACCTGGCCGTCGCAGGCGGCTTTTCCCATAAGACGGCGGTCCTGTATGGAGGGTATATTGTTGAGTTTGCTCCAACAAAGGACCTGTTGTCACAGCCACGACATCCCTATGCCAGGGGCCTTCTGCGGTCTTATGTCGGCATGGATAGGGCCAAGGATTTACAGGGAATAAAGGGAAGGGTTCAGTTTGTTGAAAAGGGATGCCCCTTTCATCCCCGGTGTACTCAGGCAATAGCACTCTGCGAAGATGAAAGCCCAAAGCTTGTGAGTTTAGGAGAAAGGAGCGTAGCTTGCCACAGGGGAGGTATAGTTCCTCTGCTTGAAGTAAAAGCCCTAACGTTTTCCGTTGGACCCCTAAGGCTTATTGATTCGATTAGTCAAATCGTTTTTGAAGGCGAAACGTTGGCTATAGTGGGTGCCAGTGGAGCGGGAAAGACTACCCTGGCAAAAACAATCATGGGCTTACTGAACTCAACTGAAGGAGAAGTGCTCCTGGAGGGTGACAAAGTGGAAAGGCGAGACAAGGACTTCTTCTCCAGAGTGCAGATGATCTATCAAGACCCCAGAGAAGCCCTATCCCATCGCCTGAAGGTTCTGGAATGCGTGAGAGAGCCTCTTGATATTCAAAGCGTGGGCACCAACAAGCAGGTCAGGTATGAAAGGGTGAAAGCTGTACTCGAAGAGGTGGAGCTCCCTACTGAGGACGAATTCTTGCAAAGATACCCCCACCAACTCAGTGGGGGTGAGGTACAAAGAGTAGCTATCGCGAGGGCTTTGGTACTGAACCCAAAACTCCTCATAGCAGATGAGCCCACGTCCGCCCTAGACGCCAGCGTTCAAGCCAAGATAGTGAAACTTCTCAATAATATTCAAGAAAAAAGGGGGTTAGCCATACTCTTTATCACTCATGATATCGCTTTAGCCAGAAAGATGAGCGACCGGATTGCAATTATGCATGCAGGACGAATTATCGAGGAGGGTCCAACCGGTTGGATGTTGTCGTCTTGTTCGCATCCCCAGACGAGGGAACTTCTCAAAGCAGCCACTACCATCGAAAGATTGCGAGATTCATCTGACGAATCATGAAGGGAGGAACAAAAAAATGCAGGATCGGAAAATTGACTTGACCGGCATTCCCGAATCTGTCCGAAACCCTCGTGCTCAGATTCAGGATATGATCCAAAGGCAGGACGAGAGCGGGTTGCTGGCAAAGGCAGCCGAACTTCACGGCCACGTCTGCGACCATGTTACGTTAGGCGTTCGTGCAGGATGCCTGAGTGTTCGAAGGCTAGGTGAGCAGACAACAGATGGTATGGAAGAGATAACTTGCATTGTTGAATGCAACAACTGTTTCAGCGACGGCGTTCAAATCACCACGGGCTGCACTTTTGGCAACAATGCTTTGATCTTTCGAGATTTGGGAAAGGACGCATTTACCCTGATAAAGCGGGGCGGCAAGGCGATCCGGGTTTCTGTCCGTGCCGAAGCCATGGACAAGGTTTTCGCTCTGCAGGAAAAAATCTATCCTGGCGCAGCGCAGCTATTTGACAAGGTAATTACCAGAAGGAGCGGCAGTCCAGAAGAATCAGAGTTGCTGAAAGCCATTTTTCTTAAAGCTTCCTTTGAGCTTCTCTCGATACCACGGGAGGAGCTATTCCTTGTTAAGGAGGTGCAGGCAAAGGCTGAAGATTATGCTCCTATCTTCCAAAGCTACACGTGCAACCTGTGCGGTGACAAAATCATGCAAAGCAGGGCCAGGGTGTATAATGGCCAAACTGTGTGCATCTCATGCGCCAAGGATAGCTTCTTCCAGTTGGATGGCTCGGGAATCAGCCAAAAAACAACAACTGAATGATAATGGGAGTATACCCAGCCCATTAATTTCCTTAGGCCATGTAGAAAATGAATCACTCGCAACAGGCGTTTCATAGAAAAATTATGAAGTCGCCATGCAAACGCATGACACTTTCCGTGCCTTTCACTCATTCAAACTGTTTCTGTCTTATCTCTGTTGACTACGGACTTGTCTGCTGTGCATGGGTCTCGAACACGACCTGGCTGCTCAAGCCCCGGTGTCCGCCAAGGGATGGGGTGACGGGAGCTGTTCGAAACATTATGATTACTTCTGGTGGTTGTGAGCCTACAAATGTCATTCTAACCCCTCAGCGCGAAGAGCCTCACGGGGGTTTTGCGCACGAAATCGACCTCAAGAGGTGACAGTTTACAGCCTATGGATTGTGAAATGATGGGAGCATTGCCGGACGATTCCAAGACCCTGATAACCCGTAAACGATAGCGAAGAGGAAAGAGAATTCATGAGAAAAATAACGGGCGACATGAAAGAGATGCTGGAGACGCACGTGGGTTATTTGGCTACGGCCACCCCGGATGGTAAACCAAACGTCGTTCCGGTAGGTTTTGTCCAAGCAATTAGCGACTCCGAAATACTGATTGTCGATGTGTCTTTCAGCAAGACGAGAAGGAACCTCCGCGAAAATCCTCACGCGTCTATTGCCGTTACGGATTTTGAAAGGATGCAGGCTTACCAGTTCAAAGGAAGGGTTGAGGTGATTGAGTCTGGTCCCCGGTTTGAACGGGCTCATGAAATATTGAAGGAAAAATATGAGAGGCAAAAGAGATGGATTGAATACGGACTTCAAGATGCGGAACTGAAGAGCAAATACAAGCAACTGGCCGAAAAAGGACGGAAATTCAGGCCCAGGGCCGTGGTTTTACTGCACGTAGAGACAGTCTATTCCACGTGGCAAATGTGATACAAGGCAAGAGAAAGGAGAGTCGCATGAAAGAAACGGAGGAAAGGCATTTAGACACCATTATTGACCAGCACTTCTGGATAAGGTTGTGGGAGGAACGGGAAAGAAAGGCACAGTCGACAATAGATAGGGGTTTTATTAAAGCAGAGCGCTGGGATCAACTGTCCAAGAATTTTAGCGATAAGTGGTGCGCTGGTGAGGACGACGCAGAAAGAGATGAAGTACTTTTGCTTCTGAAAGAAAAAAATATTCTGCGGAGGGGCATGAAGATCTTGGACCTGGGATGTGGAGCTGGTCGCTTTGCTATCGCGTTTGCCAAGATAGGCGCGTACGTCACAGCCTTAGACGCATCCGAAGAAATGTTGCGGTGTCTCGAAGAGAAGACCTCGCCTGAGTTAGCTTCCTTTATTACTCCAATTCGATCAGATTGGCATGCAGCAGACATAGCTCAACTCCAGTTTGAGCACGCTTTTGATCTGTCTTTTGCCCATATGACCCCAGCTATTACGGGACCGAAGACTTTCTTGAAGTTTCTTTCTACAAGCAGGGAATGGTTTGTCTTCGTTGGCTGGGACGGTGATCGAAGGCAGAATACGGTGGATGAGGTGTGGCGTCATGTTACCGGAAAGGAGCCTGAACACAACACCATTGGCGATGTTATTTATCCGTTCAATTTGGTCTATTCTATGGGATATCGCCCGTATATTGATTTCCAACGTCGCCGATATGAACACATGGTAGACATCGAAAAGGAGGCTGATTTACTGTTGGATATGTTTTGCGAGATAGCAGATGGCAGCCAGCAGAAGCTTCGGCAGCAAATTGTATCTGTTTTGCAGGAAATGGGTTTCGGCGGCAAGGTTAATACGGTGCTTAGGGGATGCGTCGGACGGATGGTTTGGTCTGCAAAACCTGACCTCGAGCCCTGTGGCTGAGTTTCTGCGGGGGCTTGTCACTGGGAGGCTTGGACGATGATGCCACAATGTAGAAATAAGGGCTTCTATCTTAGCGCATTGGGCTGTCTCCCTGCATCTTGGAGAAAATTGGCGACAGAGCTCCCAAAAGATTTGCTTTTTCTGTGTTGAGAGGAAACCAAATGCCGAGTCTGAAACGGAATATAAGCCCAATTCTAATCACGCATATTAGATTGGGTCTCGACGTAGCCTTGACGCTTTGTCCATGACGCCTCGCAGGGGGCTGGGTGGATACCTGTATCAAAATCGCAGGGAGAGGGCATTTAGCGCTGTGGTGAATCCTGCGAAATCGTTAAATCAAAGAGCCAATAGAATCAAAATTTGGAAAAGCACCACAGCGCCATAGCGGTCCTAGCGATGGGCCTATAGAGACTTTTCCTCTCGGGGTTAACCCAAACGCTGCAAACCTGAATTCGTGCCTATTAGTCTCCCAGCTTGACCGCATCACATAGAATTCAACCTTTGGCAAAACGTTGTAGGAGGTTTTCTTGAATCCGTTTCCAGTGCAACAAAATCTCAGCGATTTTCTGATTTAGAAGACCTGGGCGACCCATAACGTCTTGGCCCGAAATCACACAATGGGAGAAATAAAAAAAGGAACAATGCCAGGCCAGTCCTATATGGAAAGTTATTCACAGCTGATTCGCCAGAATGGCGATTTCCGCTCTTTATGGTTAGGGCAAATCGTGAGCCTTCTGGGAGATTGGTTCACGTTGATTGCAGCGGCCATATTGACGTCCAACCTCACTCAATCCAGTATGGCGGTTGGTGGATTGTTCGCGCTACGCATGTTGTCACCCTTCTTTGCCAGTCCGATAGCAGGCGTTGTCATAGACCGCTATAACCGGAAAAAGCTGTTGATTATGACTGATGTAACGAGGGCTTTAGTTGTCCTCGGTTTTTTGTTGGTGAGAGATGCTTCCGATGTCTGGCTATTGTACGCCCTGACCGCTGTTCATTCCGCAATCAGCGCTTTTTTCTTCCCCGCACGCGACGCTATGTTGCCTAGCATCGTAAAGCGGAAGGAGTTAAGACACGCAAACGCCCTCAGCTCGGCCACGTGGTCTGTCATGCTCGCGTTAGGAACAGGTCTTGGTGGTTTGGTTGCTGGAGGTTTTGGGATCTACACGGCATTTTTGATTGACTCGTTGTCCTTTTGCCTTTCAGCTGCATTCATTGCTCAGATCCGATATCGAGATATCTACGAGACAGACGGCGTCAATAAAGGTATGGGTCCCGCCTTTAGTGAATATGTAGCGGGATTGCGATATATTTGGAATAATCTCGATATCCTTTACATTGTCCTTCACAAGGCGGTCCTTTGCCTGATTTCCGGCGCGCTAATGGTCGTTCAAGTTGCATTGGCAGAGAGGGTGTTCATCATTGGAAAGGGAGGAGGCATTAGTATGGGCATCATATTTGCTGTGGTAGGGATGGGCACCGGTATTGGCCCAATCATAGCTGAACGTTGTACTCGCAACCGAGGTCGCGCAATTCGCGTTGCAATTGCGATTGCCTATGTATTGAATGGAGCGGGTGTTGCCCTGGCAGCAACACTGTCCAGCTTTGGGGTCGTGTTGGCTGGGGTTTTTGTACGAGGAATCGGGGGCGGCACTGTCTGGGTTCTCTCAACACAGCTGCTCATGGAATTGTTGGCTGACCATATTCGTGGACGGGTTTTTGCGACGGAATTTGCAGTCTTTACTCTTATGAGCGCGATGAGCGTTACAATCGGTGGTTGGTCTGTTGACAGTCCGCTTGTGGGTCTCACCCGAACCATGTGGTGCGTGGCGGGTTTGTCGCTTATTCCCGCAGGCTTATGGGCCTGGTACATAACTTCGAAGAAATTTGTTGAAGCGTCTAGCTCACAAGAGAGACAACTCATGTAACACAATCGGCTCTTTCGTCTTTATGTTATTTGAAAGTGTTTTGAGAACAACAAGTCGCGGGGATGCAATTGGATGCTAAGAAAACAAACTCGAAAATAACTGCATTAAAGCCCTCTGCTATGTTGTGTCAGTATTTCAAAGCCTTACCTGATGCAGTTTTCAAGTGGCGATTTGAAGTTGCTTTTAGCAATTTTTTGAATATACTTAAATAGTTATGGGAGTTGTGTATACAGCTTTCAGCTGTGCCTAATCCATGCCAGAGGCAAGGTATTTCTCAGGGGAGCTGAAAGCGTTGAGCTTAAATCTCCGCGATAGGATCTGAAGAAATGGCCATGTAAATCATGTTAGATTTTGCGACTGAACCCTTGAATGGTCATTTTGGCCAAGATATTGAATTGCAGAAATCAGAATTTGTTATGTCTACTTGATGCCTCATTGTTGAAATGCAAGCCGAGAATGCACCGACAGTCACGTGTGATTGCACCTTCTGTAAGGAAGATCACCCTTTTGAGATGCCAGCAGGTCCTCTAGACGACTTTCTAGCAGGAAAAGTCGCACTATTCGCTGGTGGAGGTATCAGCACTGAAAACACAAAGGCATTGTTATCACGGATACCTCCGAGGAGATCGCTGAGATCTTCGAGGGGGAAAAAGTGCCCTCCGTGTTGGGCACCGACCAGTTTATGGATTGGCTGAGAGATAGTCTTTTCCCTGAAAAGAGCCATGAAGAGGTCCCCGAATCCCGACTGCTGGCCCTTGACAGGGAACAGATCAAAGGAGCCGTTTGTAAAACATACCATGTGAATGAAGGGGGATTTGCTTCAATCGAAGAGGGCTGTATTGAATGAGCCGAGGAAGGTAGCGATCTACCTCATCCTGGGATTGAGAGGTGAGGGGTTAGATGAGATATGCGGGGGATTCCATCTGAAGAGGTATAGTTTAGCAAGCAGTGCCAGAGAGCGGGTCAAGGTCCAGATGTCAAGGGATCGGCAACTGAAAGTCCTTCAGTTCTCTCATTAAGGCTGTCCTCGCCTTCATCCTCGGTGTAATAAAAAGGAAGGTGGAATCATTTGAGTGAGGTCCATATGAAGCAAGAGCGACGGGCAAGGCACTACCTGATGGACATGGATGGGGTGATATATCGAGGCAAGAACATGATCCCCGGCGCCGATCGTTTTGTGAGGCGCCTCGAGGTGCTTGGGCGTAAATTCCTCTTTTTAACCAACAGCTCCGATAACACGCCCGCTGAGCTGCAGAGGACCCTGTCGGCAATGGGTATACAGGTGGGCGTGGAATATTTCTATACATCGGCCCTGGCAACGGCAGCGTTTCTGAATGCCCAAAGGCCGCAGGGGAAGGCCTTTGTCATAGGAGGGCAGGGGTTGAAGGAAGCCCTTCTTGACATTGGATATGCCATTACCGAAAAAGGCCCGGACTATGTGATTCTCGGGGGAATGAGGGATTACGACTTCGACCAGATCACAACCGGTATCCGTTTAATCGATGAAGGAGTGCCGTTCGTTGCCACCAATCCTGACGTTACGGGCCCCTTTGAGAGTGGAATTATGCCGGCCTGTGGCTCCTTTGCTGCCTTGATGGAAAAGGCGACGGGTAGCAGTCCCTATTTCATCGGAAAGCCAAACCCCCTTATGATGCGCAATGCCATGAGGACACTTGATGTGCACTCAGGGGAGACGGCTATTATTGGAGACCGGATGGATACTGATATCGTGGCCGGTATAGAAAGCGGGCTTGAGACCATTCTGGTACTGACCGGCGTTACCGATCGCGAGGATCTCCTCAAATATCCTTACAGGCCAGATTTTATATTCAATTCCATCGCGGATATCGAACCCTGATAGCGCCGGAGCCAAATGTTTACGGGCTCCTGCCCGAAGCAACAGGATAACCACATTCAACCATATGCGAAGATGGTTTCCTGCTTGACGCACAGGACTCCCTCTCCTATACTTCCCTGACCGGAAAGTGAATTCTAGCTAAGTAAGCAAGGAGGCAGGGGAGGATGAGAATTGTCGTTCTGGATGGTTATACCCTGAACCCCGGTGACAATCCATGGGACGAGGTTGCCAAACTTGGTGAGCTGGACGTTCATGACCGGACTGCCCCTCATGAGCTTCTAGGACGTGCCAGTGAAGCGGAGATCATACTGACGAACAAGGCCCCCGTCCCCGCTGAGGCGTTGAAGCAATTACCAAAGCTGCGTTTCATATCGGTCCTGGCAACGGGGTATGACATTGTCGATATTGTGACGGCTGGTGAGCGAGGTATCCCCGTTTCTAATATACCGGAATACGGTACTGATTCCGTAGCCCAGTTTACCTTCGCCCTCCTCTTGGAGCTGTGCCACCATGTCGGGGCCCATGATACAGCCGTGAAGGCAGGCGACTGGGCTGCATCCCCTGACTGGAGCTTCTGGAAAAAACCGCAGGTCCTTTTGGCCAGTAGAAAGATGGGCATAGCCGGCTTTGGAAGGATCGGCCGGCGTGTTGGAGAACTGGCCCATGCCTTTGGCATGGAGGTGCTGGCCTTCGATCCCCAACAGGGTGAGCTCCCCGCCTACTCACCATTCGGGTGGATGTCGCTGCGCGATCTCTTCGCGGAAGCTGATGTTGTCAGCCTTCACTGTCCTCAGACTCTCGACAACGTAGGATTTGTCAATCGGGACTTGCTTAGCTTGATGAAAAGGGGAGCCCTTTTCATCAACGCTGCCCGAGGTGGATTGGTGAACGAGAATGATCTTGCGGAGGCGTTGAACACCGAGAGAATAGCCGGGGCTGCAATAGACGTGGTTTCAATAGAGCCAATACAACCAGACAACCCCCTTTTAGGTGCCCGTAACTGCCTGATCACGCCCCATATCGCATGGGCCACCCTGACTGCCCGCCAGAGGCTGATGAAGGGGACGGTAGAGAATATAGAGGCCTTCTTGTCAGGCCGTCCGATAAATGTGGTCAATGCACAGCATCTCAGAGGCAAATGATTCTAAAGATGGGCGATGAGTTGTAGGAGAGGAGGGATGGATTCATGAGGAAGGCTGTATACCACGGCATCCGGGATCTGAGGGTGGAGGAGGTCGAGGAGCCCAAGCCAGGCGAAAAGGAGGCGAAGATAAAGGTCAGGTACTGCGGCATTTGCGGTTCAGATCTGCATGAGTACCTCCACGGTCTCTTTCCAGAAAGCATCTTCGGACATGAGGTTTGCGGTGAGATTGTAGAGATTGCTCCGGGGCTCGAGGGATTTCAGGTTGGGGACCGAGTGGTTGCCATCGGCAAGGACGGCTATGCAGAGTACATGGTGTGTCCGCAGGAGAAGATGATAAAGATACCGGAAGAGATGGGCTGGAAGCGCGCGGCTGCGGTAGAACCCCTTGCGGTTGCGGCCTATTGCATCAAGAGGACTGGCGTCAAATCAACTGACACGGTCCTGATCGCGGGGGCTGGCCCGATTGGGCTTATGGTCCTTATTGGTTTGAAGGCCACCGGGGTTGAGACGGTTTATGTAACAGAGGTCACCGAGAGGCGCCGGAAAAAGGCCGGGGAACTGGGGGCAACGCAGATCTTCAACCCGCATGAGGTTAAAATTTCCTCTAAGATGAAGGAGCTCACCGGAGGCAATGGCGTTGATGTGGCGATCGAGGCGGTGGGACTCGAAGAGAGTCTGAAGGAGTGCCTTTCGTCGGTGAAGAACCGGGGTAAGGTGACCGTGGCCGGGATATTCACTGACCGGGTGAACTTTCACATGCTCGGGTTCGTCACTCGGGAGACCACCATGATCGGCATCAACTCCCATGACGCCGAGCTTGCCCTGGAGTGGATAATCAGGAAGCGGCTTGCCCCCGAGACAATCGTGACCAAGATCATCCCCCTTGAGGGGATATCGACCGAGGGATTCGAGCTCCTGGCAACCAGAAAGGGGGAGGAGATCAAGATCCTCGTTGAGCCCTGAGTCAAGATAGTAGATGGGAGGTCTTGACAGCGGCAACTGAGACTAAAGGTGTCCTTAAATTTAAGCCCGTGGCCCTGCCGTGCGTCCGAAATGGAGCCACGCGGCTTTATACCACCAACCTCTTCAGGGGCAGGTGCCCGCATGCCTGCGTTTACTGTTATGCGGCAGGGTTCAGGGATTTTTCAAGGGGAGGGCCAATCCCCGTGTCCCTGGAAGCCATCGAGGGGGTGGAGAAATGGCCAAGGAGGCTCTTTTTATCCTCTGCGAGTGATCCGTTGCATCCAGTCGTCGTGGAGGTTACCGGGGAGTTGCTCAGACGTGCCCTTGCCGCTGGCACCTTTGTGGTGATCTCTACAAAGGCCATGACACCCCTCGAGGTTGTGAAGATCCTCAGTCAGTATCCTGATCAGGTATCCTATACTGTTTCCGTCTCAAGCCTGAGTGAGGAGCGAAACCGACTCCTTGAGCCAAACGCCCCAAGTGCCAGGGAAAGGTTACATGGCATCCGGCAGCATGGCGCTGTGGAGTTCTGTGGGGCTGAGCAAGTGGCAGGGAGCGGTGTGCACATTACGCTCAAGGCTGACTCCCTCTTCCCCGGTATCGACGACACCGAGGAAGGTATCTCGCATCTTCTAGAGGAGGTAACGGGATGTGGGGTGCAGGCGGTCAATTTCTCGTATGCATTTTACCGGGGCAAGTTCAAGGGCAAGCTCGCAGCGATCCCGTTGCTGCGGGAGTCTCTAGCCGCAATGAGCGAGAGACAGCCGATTGCGAGCGGTACTGGCTTCTCCCTGCCCCTGTCAGAGAAGAGAAATCGGCTCAGCCGTATGGCACAAATAGCACGCACCATGGGCTTCGAGATCATCTCCACCTGCTGGTGCAAGAATCAGGTAGGGGCACTACCAACGGAGATACCCCTAAGGCTTACGTGCCACTTCCACGATAAGTGGTTCTGAAGACTACTTACTCCTTCGCCCCCATGAGGCACACGATCACCATGGTCACAAAGGCAAGTGGCAGGCAATACCTCTCCTTGAGAGACCCCTGAGGCTGGCAGGAGGTCTGGGTAAAGTATCCTGGCTGCCATTCCGCTTAGGCCCACCAGCATTGCCAAAGGCAGCAGCATCACTGAGGCCAATCCACGCACTGATGAGGTACCATGCAGCGGATATTCCAACATAGTACGCAGCACCAACAGCCCCAATGGTTGAACCCGCACCGACCACGGTGGCGGCAATACTGCCGCTTGTTATGAGGACTCCATGACGCCTTCCTGCCACCAAATAGTCATCCAGGCTTTTAACCCTGTATCGAGCACATAACTCACCGATGACGAGCATAAGGAGAAGATATAAGCCAAAGACGAGATGGGTGCCGGAGTGGTGCATAGTGTACTGTATATCAGTTGCGGAGAGGTATGGAAAGTGGGATTCCGATGTGGTAATAACGGCAATAGATGGAGGGTGAGAATGATCCAGCTTCCCCCACAGATTCGGGAGATCTATCCTTTCCAGAGCCATTGGATCGAGGTCAAAGGCTACGGGATGCATTACGTGGACGAGGGTGCTGAGGGAGCCAAGGCCACGGTTGTGCTTCTGCACGGCAACCCAACGTGGTCCTTCATCTACAGGGAGATCATACCCCGCATCAGCCATGCGTGCCGCACTGTAGCTCCTGATTACCTGGGATTCGGCCTATCTGATAAGCCATCCGACGAGGGTTGGTATACGCTCGAAAACCATATCCGGGCGATGACGGAGTTCATCAACGGGCTCGGGTCGAGGAGGGTCATTCTGGTCGTGCAGGACTGGGGCGGACCGATCGGCCTGAGCTATGCCCTGCAAAACCCGAATAATGTTTCCGGCATGCTGATTATGAACACCTGGGCATGGCCGGAGCCATCCCAGTTCCACGCCTCCGTTATGCCATGGCGCATGCTCCACGCACCATTTGTCGGGGCGCATGTGTTTCTACGCCGAAATGTCCTTGTGGAGCGGGGGCTCTACCTCAGCACGGTCCGTAGCCGCCAACTGTTCAGGCAAGGGCCAGTGCTCGACGCCTACCGTCTCCCCTTTTCCTCCCCACTGAGCCGGGTGGGCATGCTGGCCTTCCCGCGAAACATCCCGCTTAGGCCGGGGGATCTCAACTGGGACCGCATGAAGGGGATAAAGGATGGGCTGAGGACCTTACCCTTTCCGTGTCGAATCCTCTGGGGCGAGAAGGATATCGTGTTCCCGCCGTCCAATGCCCACCTCTTCCACAAGCTGATCCCACGCTGCTCAACGCCCTGTATGATTCCCGATGGAGGGCACTTCATCCAGGAAGACGCACCCGGGGAGATTGCCAGAGAGGTATTAATGCTGCTGGAGATGATCTGATGGCAATTGAATGGATCACGCGCAAGGATGCCGATCGCATCGGAACCAGGGAAGCACAGGTCCTCATCGAGCAGTCACCGGATCATTACCCGGAATTTAATGCCTTTGTTCAACGTGAACTCGAGCGGGGTGGCGGTAGCCTTTTTTTCCGAGGGATCTCGGGCATGGTCTATCGGGTGGGCACAGTTGCGGAAAAACCCGGGGGGTTGAGGGGAGTGGAAATATGTGTGCGGTTGGCAGCCGGAGGTGTGCAGAGGGTCCCCGGTGAGGTTATCGATAGGGACCTCTGGGCATTCTTGGGGTGGCTTATGCAGGGAGTGGGCGGGGAGTGGAGCCTGGAGGCATTGCGCAAAGTTGGTGCCATATACAGGGTACCGGGTGCGCCGGAGCGAGCCTGATCGGTGAGGTGCATATGCGACACACGATCGATGTAAATCCAGTAGATGGGTCCGATGGGGAGAAGTTGCTCAACTCTGTGAGGGATCGACCGGGCGTTACCCTCGTATTCGGCGCAACCGATACGGGCAAGACCACGTTAGTCCTTCAGCTTGCCTCCTCATTGGCCCCCCATGGCCTTACGGCCATCATAGACTCCGATGTGGGCCAGTCATCCGTAGGCCCGCCAGCCTGCGCTGGGGCTTGTCTGGTGAAAGGGGAGCTCAAATTCCCTACCGAAGCGGAGATACTGCACTTCGTAGGGGACTTTTCTCCCCAGGGCAATTTCCTTCCCTTGTTAAGCGGGCTTGTGCGTTTGCTCAGGTGGGCGGGGAGGAAGGGTGCAACCCATATCCTGGTGGACACCACGGGTTTTGTGACAGGGGGTGCCGCACTTGAGCTCAAATATCACAAGGTTGAATTAGCCCAGCCCAGACATGTGATCATTCTGGAGCGGGGAGGGGAGCTGGAGCCCCTTGTCAGTTCGCTTCGCTGCAGACAGGATGTGGAGGTCCATCGGCTGAGGGTGTCAATGAGCGCCACCACTATCGGTGCTGATGAGAGGAGGGCAAACCGACAGCGGGGCCTGCGCCGCTACCTTCAAGGCGCGAGTCTGTTCACCATGCGCCTGAACCCCGGGATCATGCTCAATCCCTACTCGTGGCAGGAAGATGAGGGTGACTTGCTGGACAGGATAGTGGGCTTGCTGAACGGCCAAGGAAGAACACTCGGGCTCGGAGTGATCCGCGAGGCCGATATCGAAAAGGAGACCTTGGTAGTTCAAACGCCGTTGGCCTCAATTGAAGGGGTAACGCACCTGAGGCTGGGCAGGATTCACGGGGTGTAAAAACCTGGAGTTTGCGGAGTTTTATAGGGTGTATTTTCCTAACCTGTTGATTATATATCAAATTCTATTTTTGATTAGCGAAAACCCTTGTCCTTTCGCTTCCCCTGCTTTCGAGGTGACCATTTCGGGGCTCGCAGGCGGGGAATACTTACCCCTTCCAGCCTCTAAAGGGCTGG